>Ga0099364_10009340_pt1 | contig 13617 bp, 9 predicted proteins | sample TergutTh196P3_FD_73070 | JGI IMG/M metagenome (GOLD analysis project Ga0099364, IMG submission 73070) | Microcerotermes parvus P3 segment gut microbial communities from Pointe-Noire, Republic of the Congo - Th196 P3 | ecosystem: Host-associated > Arthropoda: Insects > Digestive system > Gut ...
GGACGACCGCGACATATTTAATCCACCCTATACGATCACGCAGTATCCGCAATCGGGTGGTTTCATTGTGCTTCAACCTATCAGAGGTTTTACGGTAGACAAGTCGGGTTGTATTGAATTTCCACAACTCGGAACGATGGAAGTGGCCGGACTGACGACCAACGAATTAGAAATCAGATTGACCGAACAATTACAGGAAATGTTTATATCGCCTACTGTATCGGTCAATATCGGCAACTTTATCATTTCGGTGCTGGGTGAAGTGGTGCGTCCTGCACAGTATGTTTTATCCAACAATCAGATCACACTACCCGAAGCGTTAGCGCTTGCAGGCGACCTGACCATTTACGGCAAAAGAGAAAATATATTAGTCATCCGCGAGATGGAAGGGCAACGATTCTTTGCCCGTGTGGATCTTACGAATCGCAGTGTGTTCACCTCTCCTTATTATTATTTGCGTGCCGGAGATCTTATCTATGTAGAGCCGACAAAAGGCAGATTGACTTCTACGGATCGTACCTATCAGTTGGCGCCTATTTTAATCAGTTCGCTGTCATTCCTTATGTTGCTTTTAAATACGTTCATTAAAAATTAATCATCACTATGACTACCAACCCCGACAATCCGTTGCCTCAGGAAATAGCCCTATCGGATGACGATTCGATGGCTATTCAACAAATCTTAGTGAAATATCTCAAACATTGGAAATGGTTTATATTCTCATTGATCGTCTTTGTAACCATTGGTTTTGGTTGCATCTACCTGTTTACGCCCCAGTATTTGATAACGGCAAGTATATTAGTCAAGGATCAAAAAAAAGGAACCGGAATCAGTATGCTCGAAGAATTGGATTTGTTTTATTCGGCCAAAGTAGTGGAAAACGAAATCGAAATCCTGCGTTCTTATACATTATTGGAAGAGGTCATTGACGAATTAAATCTACAGGTACAATATTACTTCAAAAGCAGATGGCAGACAATCCAATTGTATGGCAATTTGCCGGTGCATATTGAAATTGTTACCCCAACCGCCGAATTGTTTGCCCGTCCTTTTCTTTTGTATTTCGATGGTAATGAAATTGTTTTCGACGAAAAACGTTACCCGCGGGACGCACTGATTACCGAATCGTTCGGCAGTATCCGTATCACCGCTTTGGGTGATGATTCGCTTTCATTACCTAAAGAATGGAATATGGAATATCCGTTGATTGTTGAATTTACCCCCAAATCGTTACTGCTCGAATCACTGCACAAAAATCTGCAGGTTTCGATCACTAAAAATACATCGGTAATCAACCTGTTTATCCATTCGCCCATTCCTCAACTTGGTAAGGACATATTAAATCAATTGATTGTTTCTTATAACAATGCATCGATTAACGACAAAAACAACATGGCGCGCATTACGCTTGATTTCATTGAGGAGCGCATACTCCTTGTCGGGGAAGACTTACAGAAAGCCGAGCGGGATGTGGAGCAATATAAGACGCAACAAGGGATCACCGATATCAGTACCGAATCGTCCCTGTTTCTCCAAAACATACAACAGAAAGATGCCGAGTTAAGTAAAGTCAGAATACAGTTAGACGTATTGAGTCAAATCGAACAATACGTCCTTTCCGGAGATAGCGGCTCATCTTCAGCGCCTGCTACCTTAGGTTTAAGCGACGACCCGATTCTCATCTCGCTGATCACCTCACTTCTTGATGCTGAAGCCGAACGAAGAAGGTTGTTGGCTACCGTTCAACCGGGGAACCTCCGCGTAAAGGCGATTGACGATCAGATCATGTCGTTAAAAGGAAAAGTGATAGATAATATCCAGTCGATGCGTCGCAGCCTCGAAACGACACAACGTAACTTACTGACGGAAAGTCGTCGTATGGGAGCTATCATCGGTTCGATGCCCAAAAAGGAACGCGAGTTAATAGACGTCACCCGCCAGCAGGGAATCGTCAATGAATTGTTTATTTTTTTACTCTCCAAACGAGAAGAAACGGCTATCTTACATGCCGCTACCGTAGCCGATAGCCGCATCATCGACCCTGCACGCAGCACAACTTTTCCGGTACAGCCTAATCAACGCATCATTTTGATGTCATTTGTATTAATCGGTTTGTTAGTCCCGGCAGGTATTATATGGTTGAAAGATACGCTTAATACGACGATCCGAACAAAAGGCGACCTTGAAAATTATCTTAAACCATCCATTGTTGGTGAAATGTCGTATGTTGGCAAGGCTACCAATTATGTGATTGTCACCAAAAACAAAAGTCGTCCGGCAGAGCAATTACGCACGTTGCGTACCAATATCCAATATATGCAAGCCGGCGGGGGTGTTAAGGTCATTCTGGTAACCTCCAGTATCAGCAACGAAGGAAAAACGTTCATCTCAGCCAATATCGGAGTGTCTTTTGCGGTCATGGGTAAAAAAACGATAATGCTCAGTTTCGATTTGCGTAAAGCCGTACTTCATAAGTTTTTCGGTATTGAAAATGAGATAGGATTAAGTAACTATCTGGCGGGGCAAGTTGAGTTAGATCAGATTATTCGCTCTACAGAAGTTTCTGAAAACCTGCATATCATTACTTGTGGACATGTTGCGCCTAATCCACAGGAGCTCTTGCTGGGTGATAGGTTGCCGCAGCTTTTCGACTACCTGAAAGAAAAGTATGATTATGTTGTGATTGATACGCCCCCGGTCGGATTAATGAGCGATGCGAGAATAATAAATCGATATACAGACGTAACACTCTATGTACTACGGCAAAACTATACGCCGAAAGACCGAATCAGATTAATCAACGACCTCTATGTATCCCATCATTTGAAAAACCTGGGAGTCGTAGTCAATGGCGTGAAAGAGGATGAATGGGACGGTTACAACTATGGATCGGATAAATATTATGATCAATACTACAGTAACGATGAATAAGTAATGGATTATCCTCTAAAATAATCGACTACTTTAAAACGTATCATCGTGTAAAACAAAAAAATAGCCACTCTCAAACGGGAGTGACGCGCCTTTGGTGTAAGTAATTTATAATGATTAATAAAGTGTTAAAGTTCTTCAATATGAAAAAAAGTTTGTTGTTTTTTATGTGTGTTTTTTTGCTTCTTTTTTCTATTTCAGCTCAAGACAATAGCCGCAGGTGCGATCGGAATGGTGATGAATTTTTAAAACGGAGATTTTACCATCAAGTCTGCAAATTAAATAGATAGATTATGAAGAGAAAGAGAATTGTAGTAACGGGTGGCGCCGGGTTTATCGGCTCAAACCTTTGTGAAAAATTATTGGAATTAGAAAACAAGGTTATCTGTTTAGATAATTTTTCTACGGGTAAAAGAGAGAATATCAAAGACTTTCTTTCAAATCCTGATTTTACGCTGATTGAAGGCGATATTCGTGATTTAAATATATGCAGAAAAGCTGTTGATAATAGCGATTATGTATTACATGAAGCTGCATTGGGATCGGTATTGCGCTCAATTCACGATCCGGTCACTACAAACGAAGTGAACATTTCAGGTTTTCTGAATATGCTTTTGGCAGCCCGTGATGCTGAGGTAAAGCGTTTTGTATATGCTGCGAGTTCTTCCACCTATGGCGACTCTATCTCATTGCCAAAGAGGGAGGATAGGATTGGAAAACCACTTTCTCCTTATGCGATAACAAAATATGTGAACGAATTATATGCCGATGTATTTGCGAAAACATACAAGATGGAATGTATCGGATTAAGATACTTCAATGTGTTCGGACGCAGACAAGACCCAAACGGCGCTTATGCTGCAGTTATTCCATTGTTTGTAAAGCAATTAATTAATCACGAAAGTCCTGTAATTAATGGTGACGGCAAATATTCCCGTGATTTCACTTATATCGACAATGTAATTCAAGCGAATTTATTAGCCCTTTCCACATCTGATTTGCAAGCTATTAATACTGTCTATAATGTTGCTCATGGAGAACGAACTACATTGGATCAATTAGTTAGCTATTTGATATTGTTTTTATCCGAATATGACAGCGAAATCTTAAAAGTAAAAGCCATATACGGCTCCAACAGAGTGGGAGACATACCTCATTCTTTAGCAAGTATAGATAAAGCAAGGTCTTTGTTGGGTTATGATCCTGCATATTCAATGAAAGATGGTTTAAAAGAAGCCGTCGTTTGGTATTGGAACAATTTTAAAATGAAATAAATATGGAAGAAATCCGTATAGCTATTATTGGCCTTGGTTATGTTGGGCTGCCGTTAGCTCATGTTTTTGCAGTTAAATACCCTGTCGTCGGGTTTGACATCAATGCTATCCGCGTCCAAGAGTTAATGCAAGGGGAGGATCGTACGTTGGAAGTGGAAGAAAAATTGCTTCGATCGGTATTGAAAAATAATCGGGATAACCGTTCCGGATTATACTGCTCTTGCCATATTGAAGACATTCGAGATTGTAATTATTATATTATAACAGTTCCTACACCGGTTGATAAAAACAACCGTCCCGATTTAACACCTTTAATACGGGCAAGCGAAACAGTAGGTAAAGTAATAAAAGCAGGAGATATTGTTGTGTATGAATCCACCGTATATCCAGGCGCCACAGAAGAAGACTGTATCCCTGTCATTGAAAAAGTATCGGGATTAAAATTTAATATAGACTTCTTTGCAGGTTATTCTCCTGAGAGGATTAATCCGGGCGATAAAGAGCATACGGTTGAAAAAATCAAAAAAGTAACCGCCGGTTCTACCCCCGAAACAGGAGAGAAAATTGACGCCCTTTATAGGTCGGTAATAAAAGCCGGCACTCATTTGGCGCCTTCAATTAAAGTTGCTGAAGCCGCAAAAATCATTGAAAATTCCCAACGTGACATTAATATTGCTTTTGTCAATGAATTGAAGAAAATATTCGATCGGATGGAAATAGATATCGATGCCGTTTTAGAAGCGGCCGGTACTAAATGGAATTTCCTGAACTTCAAACCCGGTTTGGTTGGCGGTCATTGTATTGGCGTTGATCCGTATTATTTAGCGCAAAAAGCACAGGAATACGGTTATCATCCTGAAATTATTCTTGCCGGGAGACGCATGAATGATAGTATGGGCGAATATGTTGCCTCTCAAGTAGTAAAGCAAATGATCAAAAAAGGAATTTGCGTGAAAGGTTCCGACATCCTTGTGCTGGGCGTTACTTTCAAAGAAAACTGTCCTGATGTACGCAACACCAAAGTAGTAGATTTAGTCAACAATCTGAAAACATACGAAGCTAATGTAACCATTTATGACCCTTGGGCCAATCATGAAGAAGTGAAATACGAATATGGTTTAGATATGGTTATGCAATTACCGGACACAAAATATGATGCCATTATATTAGCAGTTGCCCATAAAGAGTTTAAAACGAAAAATTTTTCTATCTTTTTGAAACCAAATGGAATACGTTACTGCATTAGAACGTTCCAACAAACTGTTTAAAGGAGATTTGTAACTCATAATAGTGTGAATGAGTATTAAACAAAAGACGATAACAGGTTTTTTTTGGACATTTTCCGGTACAGTCGGATATGGTGTGATTAACTTTATCATTACGATGATACTTGCTCGAATACTCTCTCCAACAGACTTCGGCAAATTGGAGATGATGATAATTTTGACCACCATTATAGCTGTTTTGGTTGACAGTGGTTTTACTCAGGCTGTAATTCGGGATAACAATGCTTCGCCAATTGATTTGTCATCGGTTTTTTTTCTGAATATTTCTCTTTCCATCACCTTTTACATTGTTTTATTTTTTATCACTCCATTGATTTCCATCTTCTTAAAAATGCCGGAACTTGTTTCTTTGATGCGTTTTCTCTTTTTGACAATTATTTTTGATTCTTTTGCCATCATACAGAATGCCAATTTAAATCGTAATCTAAACTTTCGACCTTTTGCTTTGGCTTCCATTGTTGCGATTGTTATAGGCGGGATTGTCGCCATAATAATGGCTTTTAATGGATTTGGGGTTTGGGCATTGGCCTGGAATGTTGTCATAATTTCATTTATCAGAACAATATTATTGTGGATTCAGAGCCGTTGGCAACCCTCTTTTCAGTTTAGTATCACATCCATAAAAAAATATTTTCTTTTTGGCGTCAATCTTTTATTGCAAGGTCTGGTAGATAAAATTGTGATGAACCTCGAATCGTTTCTTATTGGGCATATTTACTCGAAGAATTCGCTTGGTTTTTTTTCACAGGCGCGCCGTTTCGATGCTTATATTAGTCAGGCGACCACGAATGTAGTACAAAAAGTCACTTATCCTTCACTTGCTATACTTATGGATGATCCTGAAAAATTGAAAAACGGTTACAGGAAAGTGATAGGCGTTACAATGTTTTGTATAGCGCCACTTATGATTTTTACTATGGTAGCTGCCGAGAATTTCATTTCGGTCATTTTTGGCGAAAAATGGCTTCCTTCCGCTGAATATTTGAGAATTTGGGCGCTTTGGGGGTTGGTTTTCCCGATAAGTTCGATTAGTGTAAATATCTTCCTTGTAAAAGGAGAAAGTCGGTTACTTTTGAAGTTGTCTGTTATAAAACAAATTTCAAAAATAGTAGCCGTATTATTGTTTGTTTCAGTTGGAATAAGGGAGATGCTTTATGCTGTTGTTTTTGTTCAGGTCGCATCTACTTTCCTTTTTACAATTTTTGGTGGAAGGCTTATTCAATACAAACAAAAAGAGATGCTGGATGATATAAAAATGACTATTGCAGCAGCAGTGGTTTCGGCATTGCCGGTTTTATTGATTACTATTTTAACAGTTGAGTTGAATCTGTATATCAGTTTCGCTTTGCAATTGATGATCATGGGTTTCAGCTATTTATTATTAAGCGTTTACTTTTTTCAAAGTATTCATTCGAAAGAAGCAATCGATATAGCTTTCATGTTTTACAAAAACATTAAAAGAGGATAATAGATAAAAAAATACTTCGTATGAATTATATAATCTCATGTTTTTTAGTATTCATATCCATTATTCTAATGCTTATTTTTGGCATTATTCCATTCGACTGGTATTTATTTCCATTTGCATTTGGAGGAATTCTGACATTATCAAAAATTTTAGGAATTTTAAGAAGCAGAGCTTATTTACGTAACACATTTTTCTATGTTTGGATTACACTGTTCTTAACTGTTTTCATCGCTCCATTAATTCATTTTTCCCGCGATTATTGGATTACGCATGTATATATTGAACCCTCAAACTGGAACACACTGGCCCTGACGATGAGTGGGATTTTATTATATGGAGTTTTCGTTTTCTATTTTCTTGAATCGTTTCCAATCAAACCATATATTCAGAAACGTCTATGGGTGTTTAAAAATTATGCGGGAGCGTTCGTTATTATATTAATGATTATTTCATTTGTACTTCAAACAGTATATTATATCAGGACCGGCGGGATGACAGGTATGATAAGAGCATATACCGAAAGAGAAGGAACTGAAGATAGCTTTGCAGGGTTAGGCTTTTATTTTATTTTTTCAGAAATGTTCCCCTATCTGTTGTTACTTCTTTACTTTATTGTTCGTCAAAAAAAGAAAACATCATTCTTAAATGTACTGATATTTTTGACAGTCATGTTTATAAGCGCAATGTACTTCGGTGGTTTGAGAGGAAGCCGAAGTAATACTGTATTCACTATGTTTCAGGCTGTACTGTTGATTCATTTTACCATATATCGATTTAACAAAACGCATTTTATCTCTATGATTGCCGCTTTTTTTCTCTTTATGATTATAGGACGAATATATAAAAACGAAGGTGAAGAATTAGTAAAAAACTATGCACACTATGAAGATTATCGAATAAACCAATCTATGAGTGGAATGGAAAGTATTATAATAAATGATCTAACCCGATATAATATAGTTGCGTACGAGATTTTTTTGTTAGAAAACAATTCTTTTTATAAACCCAAATCAGGAACTACCTATTTATCTTCATTTCTTACATTTATGCCCTTTGGAACGCAGGTAAGGGATTATTTTCATATTACTTCAAGGACTGAGGCCGCAAGTCAATTGATGTATGATTATGACGGACAACAGAGGAGTAATTATCGCAAAAGTACTCGCATATTTGGATTTATTGGAGAGGCTATGTTAAATTTCGGTTTCCTGTCATTTTTCTTTTCTTTTTTTGTAGTGTGTTATTTACTAAAACTGGTAGGAAGGTGGGGCGATTCAATTTCGACCTCGGATGCAAGAATTTATTTTATAGCTCTGCTTCCTTTGATCGTAATATTTTTTATCAACATGGATTCCACTAATATGTTATTATTTGTTGTAAAACGAGTGATTACGATGTATATAATTCTTTGGTTCATAACTTATAAAATTAAAATACAATGACCCTTGTTTTTACAACTGAGCACCGGTTTGAGAAATTGGCAGATGGCAATATTTATTCCATTACCGGTTTATATTCGCTGAAATTTTGGCAACGTTACCTTGAAAAGTTTGATAAAATCGTCGTTATTGCCCGTGTTGCTGAAGTTGAAAATGTTTATTCAGAGTCGTTTCTTGCCAATTCAAGGAGCGTGTATTTTATTCCGCTTCCTTATTATATCGGTTTAGGCGCTTTCCTGAAAAAAAGATCCATCATAAAAAAAATATTAACAGAACAGGCAATCGTCGGCAGAAGTTACCTTTGTCGTGTACCGGGCGTGTTAGGTTACATGATGTCGGATATTTTGAAAGAGAAAGGTATCAGGTATGGACTTGAAGTCGTTGGGGACCCTTGGGATGTATTTTCGATGAAATCATTTATGTTCTGTTTAGCCCCTCTCTTGAAAATTTATTCCTATTTCTCTCTTCGAAGAATTGTATGCAACGCTTCAGCAGTACTGTATGTGACCAAAGAAAAATTGCAAAAACGTTATCCGGCAGCGAATGGCGTCTTTACTACAAACGCATCGAATGTAGATCTCCCGGATAATCATATCTTTAAAAGTAATATCAGAAGCATTCAAACCGGACAAAAGAAATTTATAATTCTCTCTGTAGGTTATCTGAATCAAATGTATAAAGCGCCTGATGTTGCAATAGATGCTATTGACCTCCTTAAAATGAGAGGATTGCATTGTGAATTAATCTTGTTGGGCGATGGATTGTATAAAGATTGTATGATACGTTATGCTACCGATAAAGGTTTGAGCGATAGGGTGAATTTTGTCGGCAATGTTTTGTCTGACAATGTGAGAGATTATCTGTTGGCCTGTGACATCTTCATACTTATTTCGCGGACGGAAGGGTTACCGCGTTCTCTTATTGAAGCAATGGGAGCAGGTCTTCCTTGTATCGGAACCCGTGTCGGAGGTATTCCTGAGTTATTGGATGATAGTGTTTTAGTAAAACCGGATAATGCGAAGGCGGTTGCAGATATGATTGAGATTTTAATACGCGATAAGGATTTTGCTAAAGCCCAGGCGCAGCGAAATTTTGAAGAAGCGGCGCAATTCAGAGATTCCTTATTAAAAGAAAGACGTGAAAATTTTTATGATACATTAATTCAGATTTTAAAATAAAAGGTATATATGAATAAATCATTATTAAAAAAGAGATTAATCATTGCCCTATCAGACCCTTTTTGTCTCGCGTTCATTAAAGGACAAGCTAAATACATGAAAGAGAGGGGATTTGAGGTTTATTTATTTTGCCCTAAAGGTTACGATATTGAAAAATTTGCTATACAGGAAGAATGTGTCTTTGTGGAAATTCCTTATAAAAGAGAAATGTCGGTTTTATCAGATATGAAATGTTTGTATATGACTTATAGAAAAATACGTGATATAAATCCGGATATCATTAATGCGGGGACTCCTAAAGCCGGTTTATTATGTATGTTAGCCGGCAAAATGGCAGGAACAAAAATACGCATATTTACTTTACGCGGTCTTCGAAGTATTACACTTAAAGGATATAGAAAAAATATCATACGAATTTCAGAAAAAATAAGTTGCCTGTGCGCTTCACGTATTATTGCAATAAGTCCATCATTAAAAGAAGAAGCAATCCGATTACATTTATCCTCTCCTCATAAATTTAGCGTTTTATTGAAAGGGAGCAGTAATGGCGTAGACCTAAAACGATTTTATGCTAATAATGAATTGATTACAAAATCAGAAATGAAAAAGAAAGAATTAAATATTTCTCCCTGTTCTTTTATTTTCGGATACGTTGGCAGAATTGTAAAAGATAAAGGCATTGAAGAAGTGGTGCTTGCATTTGAAAAACTACAGGAATTATATGATATTAAGCTTATTTTAGTGGGTCCTTATGAAGCCAATAATCCGGTAAGTCATTTCATTGTAGAAAAAATTAAAAATAATGATGATATTATTGATGTGGGCTATTCGGACGATATTCCATTGTATTCTTTGTTAATGGACATTATAATATTAGCATCCTACCGTGAAGGTTTCGGTAATATTGTGATCGAAGCGGCAGCAATGGGTACTCCGGCAATTGTATCGAATGTACCCGGCGCAAGAGATTCTATCGTACATAATGAAACCGGTTTGCTTATCGAACCTAAAAATATAGACAGTCTTTTTGCTTCGATGAAATATTATATTGAAAATCAAGATATAGTGAAAATACATGGGTTGAATGGCAAAAAGAGAGTAGAGGAATTTTTCGTGAATGAACTAATATGGAAAGAACAGGAAAAGATATACAATACATTAATTAATAGCACAGTATAAAAATATATGAAGAGAAAAACAATCCTAATCACCGGCGCTTATGGCTTTGTAGGCATCAATCTTTCAAATATTCTCAAAGACAATTATACACTTTGGGCTTTAGATGTGATTGAAAAACCTTTGATTGTCTTTTCCCGGCATTTTTCATGGAAATTACTGGATACTTTACCATGGAATGAAATTGATATTATTATTCATCTGGCAGCTAAGGTACATGATTTAAAAAAAAGACAAGATGAAAAAATTTACTTTGAGGTCAATACGGAATTAACAAAAAAAATCTTTGATAGATACTTGAAATCAGGAGCAAAACAATTTTTCTTCTTTAGCTCCTCAAAAGCTGCCGCGAATATTGTAGAAGGCGATTTTTTAACGGAAGATGTCAGTCCCAAACCGGTAGGGCCTTATGGGGAAAGTAAATTGGCTGCTGAGGAATATATTCTATCTTCAGCGGCGATCAATCAACGACAGAAGTTTTATATTTTTCGTCCTTGTATGATTCATGGGCCAGGTAATAAAGGAAATTTAAAATTATTATATGATGTTATAAGCAAGGGTATTCCATGGCCTCTGGGCGCTTTTGACAATAAAAGGTCGTTTTTGAGTATACATAATTTGTCTTATATTATCGAACAATTTATCAATCAAAGTCCGGAAAGCGGTATTTATAATTTGGCTGATGATGAACCTGTTTCGACAAATGAATTAATCGGGTTGATAGCTGAATCGGGAAACAGAAAAATAAGGATGTTAAATCTTAATCGTTCGTTTGTTTCCGGAATCGCAAAAATTGGAACAATATGTAATTTCCCATTCAATATGGATCGGTTGCAAAAACTCACCGGTAATTTTGTTGTTTCAAACAATAAACTGAAACAAGCAATCGGTATCGAAAAACTACCATTTGAAGCGAAAGAAGGGTTGAAGCAAACATTGAAAACATTTTAATTGTAATAATCTGCAAGATCAAATAGTATTTTAAAATTTTGTAGAATCAGCCTCCATGATGTCATTCGTTTCTTTTCATTTGTCTGTAATAATATATCCTCTTATTATCGCTATCCTTTACGGAGTAATGTCTCTTTACATTAAACTCTCCATACAATACAATATCACTGATAAACCCAACGACCGCAGCTCACACGATTACGTTACTGTGAGAGGCGGAGGAATCGTTTGGTGGTTGGCTGCGGTTATTTTCACTTTGTTTTATCCTTCACAGAGTTTTTTCTTTCTTATTGGTATCACCTTGATTTCTGTTGTTAGCTTTTGGGACGATATTTCTTCTTTACCCCCCAAAACACGAATTGTATTTCATTTTCTTTCCGTTAGTTTGTTTTTTTGGGGGTTAGGGTTATTTTTTATCTTTCCCTGGTGGCTGTTATTGATTGCTTATGTCTTGTTTATCGGGGTGTTGAATGCCTATAATTTTATGGACGGCATCAATGGCATTACAGGATGTTATAGTTTGACCATATTGACTTGTTTGCAATACGTTAATCAAAAAGTAGTATCATTTGCCGAGACTGATTTTATCAATTATGCGATATTGGCAAGTCTTGTTTTCCTTTTCTTTAATTTCAGAAAGCGGGCGAAATGTTTTGCGGGGGATGTAGGAAGTATGGCTATCTCTTTTTGGATTGTTTCTTTGCTGCTTCAACTGATGATCAGGACGGGTTCATTTGGTTGGTTTTTGTTCCTTGCCGTTTACGGAGTAGATACAGTGGCCACGATATTGCATCGTATCTATTTGAAACAAAACATATTTGAACCGCACCGTTTACACTTTTATCAGATTTTATCGAACGAATACCGAATGTCGCACCTGACAGTATCCGTTCTGTATGCTACAGTACAGCTCATTGTTTGTGTCGCTACAATATATGTTTTCAAAACACAAATGATAGATTTCGTATGGCTGTTTGTAGTATCATTAACTCCTCTATTCTTAATTTATTCGCTGAAATTCAGATTAATGAAATCTGTGTTTCAAAAATCCAACTCAAAATGAATGATTATTTTTTTATTATTTTAAAGAAAATTCAGAAAATACCTTTTCTACCTAAGTACGTAATACTTGCTTTTGATATTGCAAATGTTACCTGTTGTTATTTTCTTTCCTTATACGTTAGTTATGCGCTTATGTACGAGAAAGCAGCGTTTAACGCCTTTTTTGTTAAATTGCCCGTATGTGTGTTGGTATCCGGATTTTTCTTTTATCTTTTCAATACTTTTTCAGAATATATCCGGTTTTCATCATTCAAAACCATTATGCGGATATTCATGGCCCTGTTCTGCATCCATGTATGTTTGTTAGCGATTTTCAGGACATTCCCCGTTTTCCTCAATTATTCGCGCTTTGGTCTTGCGGAATCCCTGTTCGGTTTTCTTCTGTCGGCATTCATTATTTATTTTATCAGAACAGGGGTACGTGTGGTAAACGATTATATGTTGAGAAAGGTGATGAAAGCGAAAGGAATTCCTTTGCTGATCTACGGCATTGACTCCGTACATATCGGGATAGCCAAAATGATACGCCTTGACGATCGATTTCCGTATACCGTTGTCGGATTCATTGCATACAAACCGATACCCCGCCGTTACCAGATATTGGGCAGTAATGTATATTCATCGGAAGATGTTTTCAATGAGGTCATTGTAAACAAGGGTATCAAAACGATATTGGTGCGTGCGGAAGACCTGCAATCGGAGACGAAAAAGGCGCTGTTTCGAAAGTTTATCGAACACAAATTCAATCTGCTGTCTATGCCTTCCATCGAAAATGTGAATGATATCCGGAAAATACGAAAAGTCAATATTGAGGATTTACTCGGACGAAGCCCCATCAAGACCGACCTGGCT
>Ga0099364_10009341_pt1 | contig 13617 bp, 11 predicted proteins | sample TergutTh196P3_FD_73070 | JGI IMG/M metagenome (GOLD analysis project Ga0099364, IMG submission 73070) | Microcerotermes parvus P3 segment gut microbial communities from Pointe-Noire, Republic of the Congo - Th196 P3 | ecosystem: Host-associated > Arthropoda: Insects > Digestive system > Gut ...
GGACGAACGATTCCAACTCAACGTCCATCATATCAGGCTCGTAATCAAACGTAACCTTGCCGCCGGGAACACCAATTATCTCTCGAAGATCAAGCAACATAGTCTCACCCGCACACTCGCTAGGATATTATAAGGTACAACCCGGTTCTTGTCAAACACTTTTTTGCATTAGGATAGTCATTATGCTATAATGCACTCGGGTGTTGCATTTTGAAAGAGTTTGTTATAGGCAGTAACGATGCAGGGCAGCGGCTCGACAGGTTCGTAGGCAAGACCGTCCCGCTGCTTCCGGGTTCGCTTGCGCAAAAGTACATTCGGCTTAAGCGCATTAAAGTAGGCGGCAAAAGCGCTAAACGCGATTACAAGCTTTCTGCCGGCGACATTGTGCAAATGTATATCAACGACGAGTTTTTTGAGCCGCCCCACGAGAAAAACGCATTCTTGAAAATCTCCGCCACCTCGCTCGACATAGTCTATGAAGACGAGAATATCATACTGGTCAGTAAGCAAGCGGGCCTTTTGTGCCATGACGACAGCGGTATCGACTATAGTTCATTGATATTGAGGATTCATGCTTATTTGCATAAAAAAGGCGAATGGCTTCCGCACGAAGAAAACTCATTCCGTCCGGCGCTTTGCAACCGCATTGACCGAAATACATCCGGCATTGTTATCGCCGCAAAAAATTCCGAGTCGCTGCGGATCATCAACGAAAAGATAAGGCGCCGCGAAATAGATAAATACTACCTAAGCGTAGTACACGGCACTCCAAATCCACATTCAGGCCGTCTTGACGGTCATATTTTCAAGGATTCCGTTAAGAACCTTGTTTTCGTAACAAATGACAGCCGCCCCGGTTCAAAAACCGCTTCTACTGAGTATAGGACCATTGCAACTGACGGCTTGCTTTCACTGATCGAATGCCGCTTAATCACCGGGCGCACGCACCAAATACGCGCACAGCTTGCGCATATCGGCCACCCATTGCTCGGAGACGGTAAATATGGCAGTGAACGGCGAAACAAGCAGTACGGCGAAAAATACCAGGCGTTGTGCTCGTATAAACTTGTTTTCTCTTTCAGGACTGACGCCGGTATGCTTCAGTACTTGGACAAAAGCACTTTTAGCCTCAGCAACATCCCCTTCGTCGAGAAGTACTTCCCCGAAGCGCCCTTGCTTTAAGCAATAATCAAAATGATCGTATAGTTTAGGAGTGTGTATTTTGGAATCGAATCAGAATCTTCCCGAGCCGGAGACAATTTGGAATAAAAGCTATATATGCATTATAATAGCAAATTTAATGCTTAGCTTGGGGCACGGCGCTGTCAACCCGCTTGTAGCGACATACACAAAATATCTGAACACGTCTGCACAAATGACCGGTTTTCTCACGGGAATGTTTTTCGCGGTTTCATTCGCCGGCAAGCCGTTTACCGGCCCCGCAATGACAAAACTCGACAAGCGAAAGCTGCTTATTGGGGTATTCATTCTCGGTTCAATTGCAAACATCGGGTACGCACTCTTCCATAGCGTGCCTGTATTCGTTGTTTTCAGGTTTCTCAGTGGTATTCAGTATAGCCTTGTCGGCCCGCTTCTCATGACTTTGTCAGGCGACCACCTTCCCAGGAGCAGGCTGACGTACGGGTTAGGCATATATGGCATTGGCGGCGCCATTGGCAGCGCTGTCGCGCCATCGATTGGAGTGGCTATACTTAACTTTGGCACAAATCTGAGAGGCGAGGGCTTTGGTTTTACGCTCATGTTTCTTTCAGGTGCGCTAGTTTTTTTCCTCGCAATAATCCCATCATATAATATCGCTCCAGATAGGAAAACAAAAGATGATATCGCCGGCACCGGCGCTTGGTATACAAACATATTCACGATACACGCGATGCCGACTGCGTTAGTCATGCTATTACTAATGACATCATATTCGACAATCAACACGTATGTTATCGAGTTTGCAGGGGAACAGGGGATCGCGGGGATTAGCGTGTTTTTTGTTGTGCTTGCTGTGATGCTTGCGATTTCAAGGCCGTTGAGCGGCTACTTTACACACATGTTGGGAATGACACGGATCGCATTCCCGGCACTAGCCGTTTTTTCGTGCTCCATGCTTATAATTGGATCCAGCAATACGCTGCGCATGGCACTGATCGGGGCGGCATTGGCCGCTATCGGCTTCGGCTCATCGCAGCCATCGATTCAAGCGATTGCATTGCAGTCGGAAACGGCGCTGCGCCGCGGCGTTGCGACCAACACGCTGTATATGGGCATCGATATGGGATTGTTTTTAGGCCCATTTCTCGGAGGGCTCGTATATGCACGATCGGATTATGCATTTATGTATAAAACCGGCGCCATGCCTGTTATCATCGCGATAGTATGTTTTGCCTTTGCTATTCCTATCCACAAACGGCGGCAAAGGGAATTAGGGGACTAGTAATCCATTTCTGAAATACCCCCACAAACCTTGCAGTGTCTTTTCCCACCTGCCGTCGTTGAAATCCCTCGAAATACCAGTGGTATTCCTTCGGGCTTTCGCCTAGGCAGCCGAAAAAATCCACTACAATATTTGTGGGGTTATTTCGGAAATGGACTACTAGCGACCGCTGTTAGCACCTCATCGGGCTACATTTTCTCCGGCGCGGTGACTCCTATGAGTCCAAGGCAGTTTTTTACCACTGTGCGCACAGTATCCGCAAGTTTAAGCCGCGCAAGCAGTATCCCGCGCTCCTCCCCTTTGATGCGGCAAGCGTTATAAAACCTGTGAAATCGGGCCGCAAGCTCGATTACATACTTGTTGATCCGCGAAGGGTCATAATCACGCGCGGCAAGCCTTATCTCCTCCGGCATGTACGATATCTGTTTTATTAGTTCCAGTTCCGTCTCACTGTTGAGCAATTTCGCATCGATATCGTCATACACCGGCACTTCATATCCTTCCGAGGCAAGCGCCGCTACCAAGCTGCATATACGCGCATGGGCGTATTGGACATAATAAACGGGGTTTTCGCTATCACGCCTGACGGCAAGCCCGAGGTCAAACTCAAGATGGCTGTCAGGCCGCGCGTTGAAGAAGAACCTGCAAGCATCGACAGATATCTCGTCTAATAGGTCGTTCAACGTCAATGCCTTGCCGGTACGCTTAGAGACTTTTACTGTCTCGCCGTCGCGCGTCAGGCGCACCATCTGCATGATCAGAAAATCGAGTTTGCTGTTATCGACGCCGAACGCCGCTGCCGACATCGTTGCTTTCATCCGTATGGCGTGCCCATGGTGGTCTGCGCCCCAGACGTCAACTACTTTATCGAAACCGCGCTCTAATTTGTTAAGATGGTATGCTACGTCAACGGCGTAGTATGTATAGAATCCGTTAGCACGGCGCAAGACCTCGTCCTTATCCGCTCCCAAATCCATATTACGCAGCCACAGCGCGCCATCTTTATCGTATGTCAGGCCACCTTTTTCCAGCAGTTCCATTGTCTTTTCCACATAGCCGCCAGCGTATAGGCTGCTCTCATGAAACCATTCATCGAAGCGTATGCGATAACGTTCGAGATGCTTTTTCATTAGCTCAATATTATACGGCAATGCGAATGCCGTAAGTTTCCCGATACGTTCCTCCTCAGCCAGCCCCTTAAGCTTGTCTCCCTCGCGCTCAAATACAATGGCCGCGAGGTCTTTTATATCATCGCCATGATAACCGTCCTCCGGGAAGCTATACTCGTGCTCGCCCATGCACAGCTGCATGTACCGGGCGTCAATCGATCTGCCAAACAGCTCAATTTGGTTTCCTGTGTCGTTAATATAAAACTCACGCCACACTTTGTACCCTGCCCTTTGCAGTATCGAGGCGAGCGTATCGCCAAGCACGCCTCCGCGGGCATTCCCTATAGTCATCGGCCCTGTCGGGTTTGCCGATACAAACTCAACCATCACGCGCTTGCCTTTACCCATGTCAACAGCGCCGTATCCGCTGCCCATGATTTCTACGGTTTGCAAAACCTCGCCATACCATTTTCCGGATAGCACGAAGTTGATAAACCCCGGCCCGGCAATCGAAAATGAGCTGAAATAGCTCCCGTCAAGCATAATACACTCGGCAAGTGTTTCAGCTATTTTCCTTGGCGCCATCTTCAGTTCCTTGGCAGCGGCCATTGCATGAGTCGCTGCATAATCTCCGTACGCTGTCTCGCGTGGAATCTCGACTGTTCCATAAAGGGGCGCCCCATCCGGCAGCGCGCCCTTAGCCCGTGCCTTTTCGCAGGCACCGTTTATCAGTTCGTCTATTTGCTTTTTTGCTTTTTCTATCATGTTCATTACATGTGTTCCTTACTGAGGAAATGCTCTTATGTCTATCTTGAACAGGTTTTGGCTAACCGCTATGTTGTCGACTTCGATATCATATCTTATTTCCAGGCTGCCGCCGTCGTCGCGCATGTTCTTTTTTATGCTGTGCGTATCAATACCCATTGTTATCGATCCGTATGGCGTATCATACAGAAAATGATGCTTGAGGTTTTCGGAAAATACCATATCACCGCTCATTCCGTCGCCTCGGCGCAGAACAACGCGATCCGGCTCCACATTGAACGTCGTCAGCAGCCCGTCAAGTCCTGTCAGCTCGCTTTCAATGTAGCTGAACGTCGATACTCCGTTCTCCCGCATGTACTCGCCATCAGTCATGAGTTCAAACCCATCGTCATCGCCGTCTGCTAATGCCGGCTTACCTTTGATTGAAATTGTAACTTTCTTCATATTAATCCGCCACTTCCCAGGCGACATAAAATGCTTTGTATGGTTAGGCATGCTTATCATCAGTCGCCTGAAAAATGATAAGCGGTTTATCATGGGTTTTCTCACGGCATGCCTATACTTTTGGCAACTGCTCAGAACCTTGCGCTCGGACGGCTATTTTAAGTTCCCGCAATCGCTCGGTGGCGCTTCCGTGCGCCAACTCGCGAACGCTCCACCGTCCTTGGTTGCGCTTTGCGTGAACATAAACAGCCATCCTCACCGATTCTTAGTAGTTACTACTTTGATCATTCAAGTGTTATTTGTTCAACCATTCCACGTACATCTGACTCCAGGAACTGGGATGCCAGAATTGAAAACCCATCTATGCTGTCTGTTACATAGTACTTTATTTTACCTTCTGAGCCGTCGGGCGCCGTTGCTTTGCGCATATGTAAATCGTATGCGACGAGTTTTGCCGTTTCCGCCCCGGAGTCAATAAGCGTGACCTCCTGCCCAATTGTCTTGGATATCACACCGCTGAGCAGAGGATAGTGAGTGCAGCCCATAATCAATGTATCTATACCGGCGTCGCGAAGCTCCGATAAATAGTCTTCCGCAATAGCCAACGCCGCGATATCGTCTTTTTCAAACCTGCCGTTTTCGACAAGCGGAACAAAAAGCGGGCACGGCGCAGAGAAAACAAACATATCAGGCGCGATTGCCTTAATAGCTGCTTCATACGCTCCGCTTCGTATTGTCGCGGCAGTTCCAATAACGCCGATTTTTCCGGTTTTTGTGCATAAAACCGCCGCTTTCGCGGGGGTTGTAACTACCTCATAAACAGGCATGTCATAGAAACCGCTAATCATATCGAATGCAGACGAGCAAGCTGTGTTACAGGCAACTACCATCGCCTTTATATCAAACCCCGCAAGAAAATCCGCCGCTTGACGCGAATACTTGATTATTGTTTCCTTTGAGCGCGAGCCGTATGGCACCCTGCCTGTATCCCCTAAGTATATAACATCTTCCCCCGGCAGAAGTTCAGTGAGCTTTTTTACCGTTGTGAGCCCGCCTAGCCCGGAATCAAAGACCCCTATCGGCCGTGCGTCCATTTAAAAATACCTTCTTTCCACGCATTGCGCAGTATGTATACTAGCATAAACAGGCGGCAAAAGCAATGACATCTCCCATAACTTAATTGTGAAATCATTATTGTTTCTCATTTATTTTTCACTACATATTTCCCGTAAAGACATTTTCCAGATGCTTTCTCGCAGTATCGCGGAGCTTAATAATGGTTTCACGCGGGGTCGGCGTCCTGTCGCTCATCATATAGCGGGGGAAAAATCGCGTCAAGTGCAATGGTATATCCGGATCGATAGAAGACAGCCACATAGAAAGCTCCGCTATATCACCCTCATTCCCCTGTGCAAATGGGCGGCGCAAATCGGCGGTGTTGTCTTCTGCCGGTATGATGAGCGTTGTAACTTCTACGTGGCAGCTCCTCGCAGACAAGGCAATCGTCTCTTTGACCGCTTCGAGATCACCTCCCAACTCTTTGTAAAAGCTGTCCGTGAACCCTTTCAAATCAATGTTCATCGCGTCAATCAGCGGTAGGATAGCTTCAAGCGGCTCTTTGTTTATATAACCGTTAGTCACAAGCACGTTGCATAGGCCCGCTCTGTGAGCAAGTCGCGCGCAGTCCTGTAGAAATTCGTACCCTATAAGCGGTTCGTTGTATGTGTATGCCACTCCAACATTTCCGTCCGGCACAGCCTGCAAGGCCAGGGAGACCACATCATCTGGCGATATCTGCCTAGCGGCCTTGTGCATGTTCTCATGCTCCATGGATATTTCGTAGTTCTGGCAAAACCGGCATCGAAAGCTACAGCCGACGCTCCCTATTGAGAGTATGTTCTTGCCCGGACAAAACATATATAAAGGTTTTTTTTCTATAGGGTCAAGCGCGACGGATGAAACCAAACCGTAGCTGGATGCAATCAACACGCCCGAGTGGTTTTCGCGTACGCCGCATATGCCTGAAGTGTTTTCTGCTATATGGCAACGGTGCGGGCAAAGCCCGCACCGCACGGATTTGTCTTCGGCCTCGCTCCAATAAAATGCCTCCCGCGCTTTATTCATGCCGTATGACCTCAAAGCGTTCCAGTTTAAGCGGCGTACCTTCAGATATGCCGGCTTTCTGCCTGGCTATTGCTATTTGCTCATCCACTGTGTCTATGCCGTCAAGGTTTGGCAACAGCAACCCTCGCTTGCCTCCGCTTGAAACGATAACGCCGTAGCGCGCAACGTCAAGTTCCTCAGGTCCGGTTATTGGCTCCGGCGCCGATAAGACATCGACTTTGTACAATAGGTATTGCAGCTCGTCCGAAGATACAGGCTCAAAGCGCGTATCGTGAAGGCCTGCCGATACTGCATTCCTGATGATTTCTTCCGCTATGCTTCCCGTAGTTGGGGCAATCGTGCCAATACAGCCGCGCAGCCTGCCGTTTTTGTGCAGAGACACGAACACGCCGGCTCTTTTATTGAGCAGTTCGTCGGGCAGCCCGTCAGGAACCGGCATATCCCCGCCGCCCTTGACCGTGTATTCAAGCGAGCGGCGCGCAAGGGTGCGGTAAGCATCTTCTGTGCTTTGCATTTCTCGTGCGTCTTTCAGGGAGATTTCTGTAAATTGCCGTAGTATGTCCCGGCTCTCGTCTCTTTCCCCTGCAAAGAACGCAGCAATAGCATACCCCACCCCATACGGGCCTTCGTATGACAACAATCTCGCATTCACTTTTCGACGGTCAAAACACCCGGCAAGAACCATAAGAGAGTTGTAACCGCATTCCGCTGCTCTTTCCCTCAGTGTCCCCGGTATGTTGAACAGCGCCAGAAAGTCTCCTTCAGACAAAGCTTTTGCTACTATGCCGTCAAACTCCGGGCCGTCTTTTGCAAAACCGTACGGGCCGTCCCGCGTCAGCTTATGAGACATATCGGATGATGCAATAAGTACCGTGCTTCGCCCTGTGTTTTCCGCTGCGTTTGCTATTATCTGCCCCAGCCTGTAATGATCGGCCGGCTCCATGCCGGATTGCGAAATACGTACTGTCTTATAGTTTGCATAGTGTTGATCTATAAACCACATAGGGACAGTCACCCCGTGGTCGAGCGCTGAATCCCTTTCGCCAAGCCCGCCGGCAGGAATATTTTCTTTTTCCGCGAGACGCGCTATTTCTCCGGCAAGTTCCTCGTCGTATACTGTTTTGATATGCGTCTTTGCATCTCCGTACCGCGTGAAACCCCCATGCGCCGAAGTCCCCGGTGAAATATGGAAGTAGTCCGAATATATTACATTGTGAGGGGTTATGAAAATGATTGTTTCGGGGGCAAGCCCGGCGATTTCATGAGCTGCCTCGTGAAACGCCGACAGTGTCTTGCTAATGCCGTTTTCCTGGCCGCGCCCGACGTCCGGCACAGCGAGCGGCGGATGCGGCATTGCAAACGCATATGATAAAGCCATATCGTTCACTAAACATCCATCGTAAGCCAGAAAGCCATTCCGATGGCGTCTCCAATCTTGCCTGCTTCAACTGCGTCCCCTATTATAATCGTTTCAGGTACGATTTCACCCAGTTCAGCCACAATATCTTTGTTTGGTTCTACACCAAAAGCAGTGACTGCTGTATCGCACGGAATGCTCACGCTCTCCCCTGCTTTATTTACAACGACGACCGCATCCGCGGCAAACTCTGCAACTGTGCATTCCGGCATCAGTTTCACGTTGTTCTCCGTCAGCATTCTTGCAATAGTAGGTTTACTGAATTGTGAAATAGCATCGTAGAATTTATCTTCAGGTAGCAGGTCGATAAGGGTAACATCCTTGCCTTCCATCGCCAAGGAAAGGGCGCATTCCGTGCCGGACATGCCCGCTCCGCAGACGACGACTTTCGCACCTGTCTCTGCTTCGCCGCGATCGACTGCAGCAACATCCTTAACATTGGGTCCGTCGATACCCTTGATATCAGGAACGATAAGGTTCCCGCCGCCGGCTATAATAAGCGCGTCCGGCGCTTCCGACTTGACTATATCGGCGTTTACTTCTTTCCCCAGTACGATTTTCGCGCCGCTCTCATTAGTTTTGCGTACCGTATATTCAAAATACCTGCGGAAACCTTCTTTAAGGCTCATCGCGGAGGATTCGAACATGCGTCCGCCCAGCTTATCAGCTTTTTCATACAATACGACTTCATGTCCGCGCTCGGCGAGGTATTGCGTGGCAGCCATCCCGCCAGGCCCGCCGCCGACAATCATGACTTTCTTCTTCTTAAGCGCGGGTACAGGATTGAATTTACGGTATTCCCATCCAAGTGGCGGATTAACCGCACATCCTGCAAGGTGGTTGCCATTATTGACACCTTTCAGGCAAAACATGCAACGCATGCAGGGGCGGATTTCTTTTTCCAGCCCGCGCGCGCCCTTGTTGACGAAATCATAGTCCGCCATGAGAGCTTTAGCCATCGCGACAATGTCGGCCTTGCCTGTCTTAATTATCTCTTCTGCATGTTCAAGCGTCGCAATGCCGCCGCAGACCGACACCGCAAGATTCGGGCAGGCTTCTTTAAATGCTGCCGCGCTATCGACGTTTACTCCTTCTTTGATGTAATAACCGGGCATGTTGTAGCTGAAAGCCTCTCCATACATCAGGTTTCCTGCTGATACGACTATCATATCGATGTATCTTTCCGCTTCCTTAAGGAAACGTATGCGTTCATCAATGGGGGTTCCGTTCGGCATATATTCATTGCCTACAATGCGCATCTCAAGCGGCATCCTGCCTTTTACTGTGTCGTAAGCCGCCTCAAGCAGCTCAAGCGGGAAGCGCCAACGGTTCTTTTCCGATCCTCCGTATTGGTCTCCGCGCCGGTTCCAGAATGTCGACAGGAATGCAGACATAAGGTTTCCGTGCGCATAATGGATCATCGCCATGTCGAAAAAAGATTTCATGCAGCGTTTCAACGCCGCGACAAAATCGTCGATAACGGTAAGCATCTCGGCACGGGTTATCTCGCGCAGCCTCTTCGGGTCGTGGTAGGGCTCAACGACGGATGGAACCCAGCCCAAGCGGCCTTCCGGCAATGTCAAAGCGCCCCATTGCCCGCCGTGTATAAGTTCCGCTGATAGCTTGCAGTCATACCTGTGAAGCTCTTCCGCCATCTGCGTAAGGCCCGGGACGTCGTCGTCTTTTGTCGCTGAAAGGCATCCGAAGAAGTCGCGAGCCTCCTCGAAGTTTACAGGGGTTGAACCAATCGTCACAAGACTGACGCCGGTCTTCGCCTGCGCGCTGACGAACTCCAGCAACTGGTGTGTAACTTCCCCGGTTCTGTATCCAGCGTGGTTTGTAACTATAGGCGAGTACTGTATGCGGTTTTTAAGTCTCATATTCCCTACTTGGAGCGGCTGATATACATGCGGAAATTTTGTAAGCGCCATAACTGCTTCCTCCTAATTACTATATAATATATTTTTTTACGTCGTTTCAATCAGCCCATAGTCGCCTTGTTTGCGCCTGTAAACTATAGAAAAAGCGTCTTCCCTGTCTTGGTTTTTGAAGACAAAAAACTCGTGTTCAAGCAGATTCATCTGAAGCACGGCCTCCTCGGGAGTCATCGGCTTGACCGGGAACAGCTTTGTCCGAACGATTTTAAAATCCGGCTCATCCTCATCAGGTGCCTCCTGTGTTACCGATGGCGTGTAGTCACGCTCCAGAACACCATCACGGAGCCTTTTCTCAAGACGTGTCTTGTGTTTGCGTATTTGACGCTCTATCGCGGCGACAGCGGAATCAATAGAAGCTTGCATATCGCTGGTCACCTCTGTCACACGATGGTACATACCGTTATTCATAATCGTTACTTCAGCGATGTAGCGCCCCCGTTCAGTGGTAAATGTTATATATGCTTCCGATTCTGATTTGAAAAACCGATCGATCTTCCCAATTTTTTTCTCTGCGTAATCGCGCAGCTCATCCGTGATTTGAACTTTCTTCTCAGTGATAGTAAATTTCATATCTGTTAGTTCCTCCTATTATTAGTGATTATATCAAAAATTTCTTTTTTTGCAACAACTAATCATTTGGTCATGCTTGGCTGTGCAAATCCCCCGGTTTCGTATTTATCGCCGTCATCGCCATCGTATGGCAAACTTGTCCCGGATTCATACGTCGCTTCCGGCCATGCTTCGCGCGCCACATCCGTCCGTGCTTCCCAAACCACGCCTGTTCCTGCATCATGCGCTGATTCCGTAACGGTTGCAAAGCCTGCTTCCATTCCGGTTTCCCCCATTGCATCTGCTCCGGCTTCGTAAGCCGCATCGATATCGGCTCTTTGCGGCAAATCTGTGTTGTTTTTTTCAGAAACGCTTATTTCATCTTCAAACGCCTCCCGCAATTCCTCAAACCTCTCCCCTGCTTGCGCAATTACCGAAGGGAGTTTCGCAACAGAATCTCCGGCGTTTTTCAACTCCGCATAAACGCTTGTCGCCGCTGCTTCTATAGTCAGGCGCAACCCTTTGAATGCCGTTTCAAACTCTGTAAACGTATTGCCGGCAGTCTCAAACACTGACATTTTTTGTTCATAGTCTTTCTTCATCATCCTCATTGCTTCTTCGGTTTCGAGGCGAAGCGCTAAAATCTCACGGGCAAGAACCTTCGCTTCATTCTCAGCTCTCTCCACCGCTGCTGCCAGCTCATTGCGTTCCTGCGCCATCTTAGCGATATAGCTGACCACGTCCTCTCTGTTGAATCCCCCAAAGAATCGTTTTCTGAAAAAATTGATGTCACCCGTCATTTTATCTTGCTACCTCCCGTTTGTTCAACCGCATATTGCCGGCGTCCTTCTACGAGCCTCCGGCGTCCTGCGGTCCATTTTGCATGTCGTCAGGCTCATTATCAGCCTCATCTATAGCCCCTTCTACAGCCTCATCGTCTGTCTCGCTGTCTATTTCATCTCCGTTCTCGCCGTTTTCTTCATCGTCCGGATCTACGCCGACGATATCCAGATATGTCAGCGAGCCGTTGCACTCCAAAGAGTTTTCCATGTCCCATGTATAAGCGCTGATGAAATCCGCATCTGTTTTGAAAAAAGCGGTTTCTATCCCATTTTTTGCGCTCATTGCGGCGTCTATGTGATAGTTTTCCCCGTTGAGCGAAACTATATTCCATGCGTGTACCATGCCGTTTAGGTATCCGAGCTCCACGCGGCAGTCCAAATCCAGTTCGTCGCACAGGGCTTTGAATGCCATAGCGAATCCTTCCCCCGCCGCATTGCCTATAACCATTGCTCCATAAGCTGTCGCAGCAATATTCTGCACGCCGTGCTCACTAAAAGTACGCGCTGTTGCTTCATCATAATTACACGCCCCGATCAGGTTTTCAACTAGGGAGAGCAGTATCTCCGCATCGTTTTCCCCTTCTGCCCGCAGTGCGTTCATACGCACAGATCCGGCAAGGCTTGCCCCGATTTCCCTAAGCGCGCTGCTTTCACGATCAATATAAGCGAAACGGAGTTCAATGAACCTTTCGTCCCCTCCTGCTGTGAGCGTTTCTACTATAGTGACGGGCATCATCACTATGCTTCGTGGGTTTTGATAGTACGCCTCCCTAACGAATCCAAGCATATTATCTTCTGTGATCTGCAGCGACATGCGAAACACCGCTTCTTCACGGTATTCGCTCATAATACTCAGCAACTCGGTCCTCAGCGCGCGGGTCGTCGGCACGGTGACTATCGAACTTACCTGCTCTCTGGTACGTTTATAATCGATTTTGATGTTAACTTCAAAATACGATACTATCCTCGTAACGGTTCCGTCAATATCAGCAACCGCGTAGACTGCCATCGGGTCGTCACTCATTATCTCATATATAGCGCGGTCAACATCCGCCTGAACATCGCCATCATAGCTGTATACCACCAACAGACCGTGCTCCTCATGCTCAGTTATAAGACCGCGTATCACGTCTATGAGCTCCTCATAGCCTGAAACTTCGATCTGCTCCTCCTCCGGTCTATCAATTGAGGTCGCTATACGCGGTCTTTCAGATATTGACAACGTGTCGCCTTCCAGGATAGTCGTACAGCCGGCGCATGAAAAGATAGTACCCAATATCAAACAATAGGCAACTGTTTTTTTCATTTAATACCCTCCGCCTTCAAATAAAGGTGAGCTGTTCCTCTCCTTTATCCTCGGGTTTTAATAACGCGCCGGCTGCGGGGATCGATCTGACTCTATACCGCGCCGGATCCTTTATCCGGGTTTGATCGAGCTGCAATACGTTATTGAGCGTATGATTGCGCTTGATGGTCATTACCTGCACTCCTTGCGTTGACCTGGTCGTTTTAGGCGCAAGAAGCGATGAACTGAATATTAGCACACGGTTGTCGGTCGAAAACACAGCCAGCTCTACATCATCATGGAGCGGCAGTATGGCCCTCACCGGGCTTTTATCCGAATAAGCGCCGGTCAGCTTTTTGCGGTTAGTTTTTGTAGCGTATGTTGAAAGCTCTATCCTTGCAGACTTCCCGTTTTCAAAGAAAAACATTATATTCCCGGAGTAGTTGCCCGGGTCGAGCAGATATATAACGTTTTCCCCTTCGTCCATTTCGAGCGCAGTCGGCAGATATGTGCCGAGGCTTGAAGCCTTTGTGTCCTCAAAATCGCGCACTCGTGCTTTATATACCTGCTGCTTGTCGGTAAAGATGAGCAGTTCATTTTTGTTGCCGGTCTCTATGTTCAGAAATGGCCCATCGTTCTCTTTGTATTTATGTTCGCCACCCATACGTAACGACAGCGGGGTTATCTTTTTAAAATACCCCT
>Ga0099364_10009342_pt1 | contig 13616 bp, 15 predicted proteins | sample TergutTh196P3_FD_73070 | JGI IMG/M metagenome (GOLD analysis project Ga0099364, IMG submission 73070) | Microcerotermes parvus P3 segment gut microbial communities from Pointe-Noire, Republic of the Congo - Th196 P3 | ecosystem: Host-associated > Arthropoda: Insects > Digestive system > Gut ...
TTCCTGTCGGGCGAGCTGATAGAGAGTTATGCCATCGACGGGCAAACCCTGATTGATTTCGAGCTTCTCGTAAAATACGGCTTAATGTCCTGGAACGAGGAAGCGAGGGAACTTAGGCTCGAATTGTAAAAGAGGGTATCAGCCATTGACACCCTCTTTTTTTATTAAACTTTTCTTCCTGCCGATTTTTTTCATATTTTATCTTATGGTTTGTACTTTGATTCGTACTTGTAAATGCTGCCCGATGCGGCGTACATTTCAACCTTGTACTCCGTTTGCCCGATGACAACCTTCACTTTGTAGACCAAGCCTAAGTTTTTGTTGTAATCCAACTTATTTTCAATTACAACACCGCCGCCCACTCTGTCAGTAGCAACCGCTGCCGCGCTGTCAAAGCTGATAATGCCGGATTGATTCCAACCGAAGGCTTTTGAACCCGTGGTCATAATTTCTCTGCTTTTCAACTTTTTAATTGCGCCGTTGAAAAACACCTCGACATCGTAATGCCAGTTACCCTCGTGAACACAAACTTTGTAGCTGTCTTTTTTGGTTTCGTGCCTTACGACCGTACCCTGTCCGAGATGACCCAATGCAATACTCCGGGCTTCGTCAGAGGTTATGTTCCCTGCCCACATCGTCTGAGCAGGATTATGTTGAATAGGGGTTGGTTGTACCGAGTGTTGTTGTACGGGAACAGCAATCAATGAATCCCGTGTAAAACGTTCCACGCTTCCAGTGCGGGCTTCCAAGAAAATTAAGTATGTGGCGTCCGAGGTGAGAACTCCGACCTCATACTCTGCTACTCCTTGATTGTATGTCAGTCTGCACAATGTAATCTGCCCATCGCCCACTTGTTCAAGTGCAATTGCTTTCGCTCTTTCTTCATTGATGAAGCCACTTGTTAGAGTGCTTGCTGAAGCTGATACCGTCAAAACTCCCGCCGTAAGCACGAACACCAACACATAGGCTAACACCATGCTGATTAAAGACTTCTTTCTAAACTTCATTATTGAACCTATCCTTTCTTCGGCCGCATTTCTGCTGAAGCCGTTTGTCAGCAGGGCGATTTTGCCCCGCTGTTCCATCATGCTTATCAATGAATACGCATAGGCTTTTTTTGTTTCCGTTCCGAAACGGCGTATAACCACTTCGTCACAAGTAAGTTCCCCTGATGGTATAATAACGCTAAATCCGAAAACCTAGTAAAATCAATGGGTTGAGGGTCTGCGGGTATCCTTTTCCAACAAGATACCATACCAAAAATGGGGCTGATTTTACTCCTTAAAACATCGAACGTTATATTAACGCTAAAATCTTGCCTCCAAAAACAAGGAGGTAACGCATGAGCAAGACAATCGTAATCACCAACAGAAAGGGCGGATGCGGCAAATCCGTCACCACGGCCAGCCTCGGCGTCGGGCTTGCGAGACAAGGCAAAAAGACGCTCATAATCGACACGGACAATCAGCACTCGCTGACCATCAGCATGGGCGTAACGGAGCCGGGCAAATTGCCCGTCACCCTTGCGACGGTCATCACCGACATCATCGCCAAAAAGGACTTCGACCCAATGGCAGGCATCATCCATCACGCGGAAGGCGTTGACCTCATGCCCGCCAACGACAGCCTGACGGGTATCGAACTCACCCTCGCGCCGCTTATCGGTCGGGAAACCATTTTACGGAAATACATCAATAAGGTCAAGCCACTGTACGAGTATATTTTATTGGACACTTGCCCGACCCTTGATGTTCTGACCATCAACGCTCTTGCGGCGGCGGATTCAGCCTTAATCCCCGTATGTCCGAAATACCTTGACGCGAAAGGTCTGGAACTTTTACTCAAAAGCATTGCAAGCATACGCGAGGACATCAACCCTAAACTCTCCATCTGCGGGATTCTTTTCACAATGGTAGATTCCCGGACGAACTTCACCAAAGAGATCATCGGCGTAATCAAAGAAGCGTATGGCGAGGAAATACGCATCTTCAAAGATGCCATCCCCCACTCCGTCCGCGCCGCCGAAACAGGCGCGACAGGTAAATCCATCTTCACCCACGACCCGAACGGTCGTGTGGCGGCAGCATACGCCGCGCTCACGGGGGAGGTGCTTGAAGTTGCCTAAAACAAACGTAATCGGCAATCTCGCCCTCACCAAAGCGAGCGACATTTTCAAAAGCACCACGGCTAATTTAGACGGCGAGCAAATTCTTCCAATACCCCTCGACCAACTACATCCGCCGGAGTTTCACCCGTTTCAAGTCAACGACGATGAAGCCATGTACCGATTAGCTGAAAGCGTAAAGGAAAGCGGCGTCCGTGAACCCTGCATTGCCCGTCCGAGAGAAGGTGGCGGCTATGAACTGCTCTGCGGCAATCGCCGCAAACGTGCCTGCGAGCTTGCGGGGATTGCCTCCATGCCGGTTATCATCAGGGAACTGGACGATGATACCGCAGCTATAACGATGGTCGATTCCAACCTTGAGCAACGGGAGAGAATACTGCCAAGCGAAAAGGCGTGGGCGTACCGCGTCAAGATGGAAGCGTTGAACCATAAAGGCATCAAAGGCGATATGCACTCCGTAGATGTTTTGGTGGAGCAGACCGGCGAGAGCAAAAATCAGATTTTCCGGCTCATACGCCTTACGGAACTAATTATCACCCTGCTTGACAAAGTGGACGCGAAACAGCTTGCCTTCAACCCCGCCGTGGAATTGTCCTACCTCACGCAGAAAGAGCAAATGGCGGTAGCGTCGGCTATGGAAAAATATGAGGTTAAGCCATCGCGGTCACAGGCAGTGCGGCTCAAAAAGATGAAACAGAGCGGCGAACTGACCGATGAAGCGATTGACCTTGTAATGTCGGAGGAAAAAAAGCCGCCGAAAGAAAAAGCGGCAGAAACCCCGGAAGGCGCAATGCAGTTCAGCGAATACTTCCCGTCTGAATACACGCCAAAGCAGATGGAGGACGTTATAATCCGCCTGTTGGCTGAGTGGAGGTTGGGGGTGGCAGTGTGAAAGACGCAGACCTTGAGATTATCCGTGATGCTGTTTCGCTATTGAGGGAGCATATGCCTCTAAGGGAGTATGACCGGTATGCGGCGGTTTTGGACTTTTACGAACGCATGAAAGCCAAAAACGAGCAGCAAAAGATGCGGTATCAGAATAAAGCGGAGTATCATCGTGAGAATACGCGCAAATGGCGGCAGGATAATAAAGAAAAGCATTATGCTTATCAAAAAAACTACCGCGATAAAAAAAACGCCGAAAAAAAGCAAACTGACTAGGGCGAACCGGCTAAGAAAGTTCCTCATGCCACATTCCCGCAAGATAACCCCCGAAACAACCGTGCCAGTAGCTTGCCCCGAAAATCTCATAATCACAGGCAGTATCGCGAATATCTCAAAAGGCGGGATGTTTACAATATTAGTAAGCATCCCGCCTTTTGCCGTGTCTGCGAATAATCAACGAAACCAACATAAAATCTGATATAATGCAAATAAGGAAGGTGTTACCATTGGCAGAAAAGAGAAAATGCGAAAACTGCGGCAAGGCTATGAAGCAGCAGTTTATAGGCTTGAAGCATTGCAAATGCGGCACAAGCTGGCAAAAAGGCATCGGCTATTTCCAAAGGACGAATGACATGGTGTTCGCATTGGAGCGTAAAGTTACAAGGAAAGGCAAAAACAGCATACGGACAAAACAAATCCCTGTTATCCGTTACAAACCCAATCACCAAGATATTATCGACGAAATCGAGCAAGGCGATATGATGTGCGCGCTCACCGCTACACAATGCAGGGCTTGTAAAGGCGATATGCTTGAAGTGAATGGCTGTCAGCCTTATTTATACAGCGCGGGCGGCAAGAACTATAAACGAGTCAGGGTCGGCGATGCCGGTGATATGTACGAGAATGGCGGTGATTGTACAGACTGCGGCGCGAAACGCGGCTATCCTCACCATGTTTGCTGTGACTGCGAAACCTGCCCAATCTGCGGCGGCCAACTGTTGTCTTGCGGTTGCGGAGTGTTCGATACCCCATCATAACCTTTTAGACAGACCACAACTAATTAAATGAAAACCATGACATAGCCGCGCTCTCCAATAAAACGGAGGGCGCGGCTGTTTTTGTTTTGCACGAAAACTGAAAGGAGGCCGCCGAATGACTGAATACACAAGGATGTTAGACCGTTTCGAGTACCATACCGAGGACTTAAACTGCTGTGATTGCATTTACTTCAAACTCAAGAGTGAACGCGAAAACAAAGAAACCGGCTGCGGCGATGAAAGCTGCCGTTTTGACGACATTCGGCGCGACGCCATCGCAAACGGCAGGCACTCCCGTCCGAGGGGGTGGTTTAGCTGGCATGGGTAACGAAAGAGCAAATAGAACGCGCCCGTCAATACCCCGTTCTTGATTACGTCCTGCGATATGAAGCGGAAAGCGTGAAGCGGGTCGGGAGCGGCTACCGGTCGAAAGAACACCCCTCGCTCTCCATAGACAGCAGGGGTTATTACTGGCACAGCAGGGAAATCGGCGGGAGGACGGCATTGGATTACCTTACCGATGTGCGCGGTTATGGTCTTGTTGAGGCGGTCTGCCTGCTCTTGGGCGAAATGCCGATGGAACGGTCTGACAGGGCGGGTTATCCCGCGAAAACCGCCGCTCCGAAATTAAGATCGCCTACCCCGAACGCAAAGCCGCCGCCTGAGCGTATGCCGTTCGCCCTGCCAGTCCGACACAAGGACAATAAGCGAGTAATCGCCTATCTGCAAAGCCGTGGCATAGACAGGGATTTGATACTGGACTGCATAGAACGCGGCTTATTGTTTGAATCACAGGCATACCATAACGCGGTCTTTCTTGGCAAGGACGAGAACGGCAAGACGCGATACGCCGCCCTGCGCGGCACTACGTCGAGTTTCAAGCGTGACGCGGACGGTTCGGACAAACGATATGGCTTTATCCTGCCACCTGATAACCCGGACAGCGATACAGCCGCCATATTTGAATCGCCTATAGACTGCCTTTCCCATCAGTCCATGTGCAGGCAGGGCTTTGTCCCGCCTTTCGACGGATGGCGGCTCTCCCTCGGCGGCACGAGCCTTATCGCGTTGGAGCATTTTATAATGCGGCATCCCGAAATTACACATTATATTGTCTGCACGGACAGCGACGAGGCGGGCGAACTGGCGGCGGCGAGGATAACGGAACTGCCCGGCATCAATACAGGGCGTTCCCCACCGCCTTTTGGGAACGACTGGAACGACGCGCTCCAAGCCATGCAAAAAGCGGAGCGCACACAAAACAGGGCGCGGCACGGCGGTTTGCCAAGCCTGTAAGGAAAGGGGATGATACATTAATGTCTATGGAACATGAGCAGATAAACGACAAAACCGTCGCATTGTCGATCAAGGCCGTTAAGCTGACGGCGCACGAACTCGCAAAAGCGATGAAGGCGTTTTTGAAAAAGGCGAAAGAGCCTAAACAAAAGCACGGGAAACAGAGCCTAAGATCGCTGACGAAGCAGGGCGCGAGCCTTGCCGACATCGAAATACCAAGCGACATAGGCGCGTTCAAGCGGACGGCGAGGAAACATAACATAGACTTCGCGGTGAAGCGCGACGATTCCGTAAGCCCGCCTAATTGGGTCGTGTTTTTCAAAGCGAAGGACAGCAAGGCGCTGGAATCGGCGTTCAACGAATATTCCAAGACCGTGCTGAAACACAAGGCGAAACCGTCCATGCTTCAAAAGTTGGAGAAATTCAAGGAACTCGCCAAGTCGCTTGTGCCGCCCACCAAAAACCGCGACAAAGGGGAGCGTGACCGATGACGACGGATAAAATCAAGAAATATGTTTTGCCGTATCTACCCTACGTTATGATTTTTTGGTTCTTTTCAAAGTGTGGCGAGGCGTACCGCATATCCACGGAAACCGATACCCTGCGTAAGCTCATGGATGCCGTCGCCAACCTCAATGCCGCTTTGTCCCGACCGCTGCCAAGTTTCAACCCGCAGGATTTGCTTGTCGGGCTTGTCGGCGCGGCGGCAATCTACGGCATTGTGTTTTACAGGAAGAAGAACGCAAAAAAATGGCGTAAAGACATCGAGTACGGGAGCGCCAGATGGGGCAATAAAAAGGACATCGAGCCTTACCTTGACCCGAAGCCGGACAACAACCTGATACTCACCGCCACGGAGAGCCTGACCATGAACGGCAGGCCGAAGAATCCGAAGTACGCGCGCAATAAAAACGTGCTGATCGTCGGCGGCTCCGGCTCCGGCAAGACCCGATTTTTTCTCAAGCCCAACCTCATGCAGCTTCATTCTTCTTATTGCATCACCGATCCAAAAGGCGGGATTTTGGTGGAATGCGGCAAATTATTGAAGCGCAACGGATATGAGATAAAGGTCTTGAACACGATAGACTTCCAAAAAAGCATGAGGTACAATCCGTTTCATTACATCAGGTCGGAGAAAGACATATTGAAACTGGTGACTGCCCTGATAGCTAACACGACGCCGAGCGACCAGAAAGGCGGCGACCCCTTCTGGACGAAATCGGAGACGCTGCTGTATTGCGCCCTGATCGGGTACATCCATTTTGAGGCCGCCGAGGAAGAAAAGAACATGAACTCCCTTGTGGAAATGATTAACTCAATGGAGGTCAGGGAGGAGGATGAGACATATAAAAACGCCGTGGATTATCTGTTTGAGGAACTGGAAAAGGAGAACCCGCAGCACTTCGCCGTGCGCCAATATAAAAAATATCTCTTGGCGGCGGGCAAAACCGCGAAATCAATCCTGATTAGCTGCGGCGCGAGGCTTGCAATCTTCGACATCAAGGAAGTCCGAGATTTGATGGCATACGACGAGATGGGGCTTGACACCATCGGCGACAAAAAGACTGCGCTGTTCATTATAATATCGGACACGGACGACAGCTTTTCCTTTATCGCCGCGCTGATGTACAGCCAGTTATTTAACCTTCTTTGCGACCGTGCCGACAATGTTTACGGCGGACGCCTCCCGGTTCACGTCAGGTTCTTATTGGATGAATTTGCCAACATAGGGCAGATTCCCAAGTTTGAGAAGCTGATAGCCACAATACGCTCCCGCGAAATATCGGCTTGTATCATTTTGCAGGCGCAGTCGCAATTAAAGAGCATTTACAAGGACAACGCCGAAACCATAATCGGCAACTGCGACACGGTTCTGTTCCTCGGAGGAAAGGAAAAGACGACGCTTAAAGACCTTTCAGAATCGCTCGGCAAGGAAACCGTGTATATGCTGACCAACAACGTCAGCCGGGGGAACTCCCCATCCTACAGCCAGAACACACAAAAGCTCGGCAAAGAACTGATGTCGATTGATGAGTTGGCGGTTATGGACGGGAGCAAGTGCATCTTGCAGCTTCGCGGCGTGAGGCCGTTCTTGTCGGAGAAATTCGATATAACCAAGCACAAGAACTACCGCTACCTGTCAGATTTCAACCCCAAGAACGCCTTTGACATCGGCAGGCACGTTTCCACCAAGCTGAAAGTGAAGCCGGACGAACTGTACGAGTATATGGAGTACACGTCAGCGGATGAGGAAATGCCGGCAGAAGCCTTTGACGATTTTGACGCCACGCCGGACTTCCCCGAAGATTTGGAACCCATTTAACAAAAAACCGATTGCCGCCTTCTCCCAACTCAACCGGGAGGGGGCGGTTTTTGCGTTTGCCAGAAAAAATAAAAGAATAAGGAGGAATAAACATCATGTATGACCTGACAGTCATCAAGCAGAATGGCGGCGCGTATATCGACAGCCGCGAAGTCGCCGAACTTATCGGCAAACAGCACGGACACCTCATGCGAGACATACGCGGATATGTCAAAACAATGGAGAAGATCACTCAATCCACTTTTGGAGTGAGTGATTTTTTCCTTGAAAGCGCTTACTTTGACATTACCGGACGCGAATTGCCCTGTTTCCTGCTCTCAAAAATGGGATGCGAACTCGTAGCCAACAAACTGAACGGCGAGAAAGGCATCCTGTTCACCGTTGCTTATGTGGCGAAGTTCAACATCATGGAGGCCGCCGAACGCGCAGAACTGGAAGCGAAAGCGGCTGCGCCCGCCCCGCGCCTCGGCGAGTACAACGCCTGCGCGCGTGTCGTCGTCCGCGCTTTGAAGAATGTCGGCGCGGAATGGAACCGGATCATCGAATTTCTCACAGACCTTTATGAGCCGTTCGGCATATCCGTCGCGGAAGAAGATGAGTTTTACGTTGAGCCGCAGACGTATTCGGCGAAGCAGATAGCCAAGATGCACGGCGTATACTCCAAGAACGGCAACCCGCATTATTGGGCGGTCGCCGCCATCCTCAACGAAAACATTTTTATCGGCGACAAGCACAAGACCGCCGTGACGGTTGACTTCGGCGATCATGTCAGCGTCTGTATCCGTTACGACGAATACGCGGTGCAGGCTGCATGGGATTGGATCGTCGAAAGCGGATTCCCAAGCACGGTCAATGGCTTCGGGCGCACCTTCCACATCAATTACAACTTTCAAACCGGCGACTAAACGGAAAGGAGGATATATGGGAACAACCGATACGTCAATACCGCCGCTCATAATTCTGCGCGGCGATGAGTTTGTCATTCCCGACATCGGCACGGACATCCATTCATGGCTGTCGAAAGACACTTTGCGCCGCTCGAACGCGGTTGTGATCCACGATCCCGGCAGGGATTTGTGGAACAAGTACGCAATCCCGCTCAGCAGCAGCCACTATGTCATTAAAGCCCTTGACTTGACAGATATAAGGCATAGCGAAAGGTTCAACCCGTTTGCCTATGCCCACAACAACGGCGACGTCAAAAAATTAGCCGCTGCCTTGCTGTACGGAACAAAAGGATTGGGGCGACCGGGAGACGTGGATTTCCTGTCTTGCGAAACGCTGCTGCTCACGGCGCTCATCGGCTATATTTTAACCGAAGCGCCGTGTTATGAACAGAACATCGAAACGCTGACAATCATGCTTGAAAACATGATGCCGGAGGATCACGACGAAGGCTATATGACCGCCGTGGAATATCTGCTAACAGACAAAGAGAAACAAGACCCGAATCATTTTGCCATTCGGAAATACAGGGATTTCTTGTACGCAGCCGGCGAGGACGCATGGCAAATCATCGAATCATGCGCCGAAAGGCTTGCCCCGCTCAACACGCCGGAAACGCTTGAGTTTATGTCTAACGACGAAGTAGGGCTTTACAGCTTGGCTTTTCCCAACACGGCCTTGTTCGTCATTCCCGGCGAACCCGGAGCGGCGCTTAACTTCCTCGTGCCTCTGATATATTCGCAGCTTTTCAGTTTTCTCTGCGAGTAGAACGCCAGATGACGCGAAAATTACCCGGCAATGCGCCCCTCGTTTAGCCTTAGCAAGCCAAACGAGGGGCTTTTTTATTGCAACCACACTAAAAAAATAAAAAGAAAGGGTCAGAAAATTTGTCTGACTAGGTGAAAACAATGGAATTCTTTACAAGCGCAATCGACACATTGAAAACGCTCGTTATCGCATTAGGCGCAGGCTTGGCGGTCTGGGGCGTAATCAACTTGCTGGAGGGCTACGGAAACGACAACCCCGGCGCGAAGTCGCAGGGCATGAAACAGCTCATGGCCGGAGCCGGCGTCGCATTGGTCGGAATAATGCTTATCCCCTTGCTTTCAGGGCTTTTTGCGTGATTTTTACCCCTCATTTTTACATGGGGCGACACGCGAAAACAACACATTGAGCCGATGGTGCGCCGCCCATAAATGCGGAGCGGCGCACCGATGTACGGCTTTTTCTGCCGGAAAGGAACAGGTGATGCAAATTAACCAGACATATAAAACACAACGTCCATACGGAACTGGAGGTGAGGGGCGATGTCCTGGCTAACAGACGCAATCTTCAACTGGTTCAGGGAACTCCTGATTGACGGCATAACGGCTAATTTTACCGGGATGTTCAATTACCTCAATGACGAAATAAACAACATTGCCGGGCAAGTTGGCGCGACTCCGCAGGGATGGAACGCGAACATATTTAACCTCGTGAGAACCCTGTCCGAGACGGTGGTGCTTCCTGTGGCGGGGATGATACTGACGTTCATCCTAACCTATGAACTCATTACAATGGTCATAGAGAAAAATAATATGCACGACTTCGACACCTTCATCATATTCAAATGGATATTCAAGACGTTCTGCGCCGTGTATATCCTTACAAACACGTTTAACTTGGTGATGTTCGTGTTCGGTCTGGCGCAAAACGTCGTGAACAACAGCGCGGGCATCATCGCCGGAAGCCTTGACATGGACGTGGCTCTGGCAAACCTCGCGGATCAGCTTGCGGCGATGGGTACGGGCGAACTGATTGGCCTGTACTTGGAATCGGCGATACTGCGCCTCGTCATGAAGGCGATCTCGCTCTGCGTCTTTATCATCATATTCGGAAGAATGATAGAGATATATTTAGTGATCAGCGTCGCGCCGATACCGTTTTCCACAATGGTCAACCGCGAATGGGGAAACATAGGCAACAGCTATCTGAAATCCTTGTTCGCTTTGGCGTTTCAAGGATTCCTCATTATGGTCTGCGTTGCAATCTATGCGGTACTTCTACAAGGAATAACCGCTTCAAGCAATATCCATGCTGCGGTATGGGGATGTGCCGGGTACACTTTGCTTTTGGCCATGATGCTCTTCAAGAGTGGATCGTTATCTAAGGCGATCTTCTCAGCTCACTGACAAATATTACCATTGAAAGGATTGGTGCAAACATGGAACTCACTATCAAAAACAAGAAGAATCTGCTCATTGAGCGGATAAAGAACAACTACTACGGCTTTCTGTATTCACTGGGCGGCGTCAGCCGGTCAAGGCTGATTGAAATGGCGGAGCGGATTGCCGCAGTAAAGGAAACGCATGAGATGCTGACGGAATACTACGATTGGGACGAGGAAGGCGAAATCGACTTCTACCTCCTGTTCCGCGATCCGCTGACCATCATTGCAGACGCTTGGGAACACAGCAGAAATGAAATGATCGGCGACTTCGACGGCGCGATGTTCGATGTGTCGTACAGCGACAAAATCATTTCGGAATACCCGCTTATAGACGGCGTTGACCGTGAACTGTACGGCAAAATCATGTCATTCCCCTGCTGACCAAAATCTGACTGTATTTACGGGCATTAAGGCGTAAAACCGCGCTCAGGAAAGGAGATGGATATTATGCCAATAATCGAAACGGAAATATGGAAAAAGAACCCCGACCGTCCGGGGACGCTCATATTCGACAGCCAACGCAAGGCGCAGGATGTTTTCGACGATCTGAAAGCGCATCTGGAAACGGATGGGCGGCTGCCGGACGAGTATTTCCTGTTTTCCGCGAACCGGAATTGGGGGGACGGCGCGCTGTTCCCCAAAGACGCCGAAATCATTTGCGGCGTAGACTACGGCAGCAGCGAGGGCGTCTACCTTGATGTTTCCGTGAAGTATGAAAAGGAAGTGCCTGAGTATAACGAAGCGGCGAAAGCCGTGGAAAGGGTGCAGCGCACAGTCACGGAGCGTTTCGCAACAGGCAAGACCCTCGGCGAAAGCATTGACGATTTGGACAAGATGCACCTTGCCGCATCCTCGGTGACGGCGGCTTTTTATGGCGGCAAGAGGGAAATCGAGGAACGGTACGCAAAAATCGAAACCGGCGATATAGAGCCGGTATTCTTGTCCCCCGAACAGAGAACCGCGCAAGTAAACGAAGAATTAGCCGCCGAATCAATGCAAACAGTAAAAACCATATACGGCGATGCCGCGCCCGGCGATTGGGTAATCGCGACGAACAACAACGTCTACGAATACCTTATCGGAACCGTGACGGCAATAGACAAGCTCGGAACGCCGGGACATGGCACGGAAAACGAAACCGACGATGTTCATGTTGACTTTACCGCATTTGATTATCCCCCGGAGCGTATAGCCGAAATCGAGGAACGCTTCGGCGCTCAGTATAGCGAAATTGCGCTTGACGACGTGATCATGCCTCCTAAAATGCTCATTCGCATAACGCATTTAGGGCAGGACGAAATTGAGTTCACGGGAAACCTCCGGCACAACTGCGAATCGTTCTGCAACTGCTTTCCGAACGGCTTAAGGCCGGAGGGCAGGCACGGCGAACTAATTGCGCGGCTGGAACAGAACCATGAGGACTACTTTGATTCGCTTAACGCTTTCGGAAAGGGCGAACTCATAGATATGTCCGACAAGATCACAGCCATGTCGGGCGTGTTCAGCTATTTGACTTATCGCGGCTTTGAGGATGACGAGCTTGACTTCCTTTTGAAATTCCAAGACCCGCTTGAAGTCATGGCAGAAGGGTGGCTTGACTACCATCAGGACGCCCACGACGAGATGGGCTACGCCTTTGATGCCGTCATGCAGCACAAGCAAGATTGGCTTGACAGCCATCCGCTCGTTGGCGGCGAGGACGCGCCGGAAGCGGCTGCCGAATCCCGAAAGCCGCCCGAAAAAACGGGACAGGCAGACGAGAAACCGAAAACGCTTGCCGAAAAAATGCAGGCGGCGCAGGAAAAAGTCAAAGCGCAGGAATCTCATGGAAACAGCAGCAAATCCCGCAACCGGGAAGAAAGGGACTAAATATGGATACACGGAAGGAGGTTCGGCATTGGAGCGGATTGACCTCGAAAAATGGGAGGCATCTCCCGAAAACCCGCGAAAATTAGCCTACGCGGGGCAGCGCGAGGCGCAAGAAGTGTTTGCGGAAATTAAACACCGGCTTGAAAGCGTGGGTATGCTGCCTGACGAGTATTTCCTGCTTGACAGCCAATGGGAGAACGGCGTGGAGATACCGAAAAACGCCGTGATATTCAGCACCGTGCAATACGGGAGCAGCGAAGGCATCTATCTCGACGTCAGCATCATGTGGTATGAGAATTTTGCGGATTCCAAGAAAAACATACAATGTTTCGCCACCGGCAAGACGCTCGGCGAGAGCGAGTTTCACCTTGACCGTATGTACCTCACAGCCTCCGCCATAAACAAGGCGCTGAACTCAAATGAGCCACACGCGAGGTATATGATCGTCGGCGGCGAGGAAAAGGCTCCCGAAGGTTCGCTTCTGCACCTTGACGGAGCGGAGCGGCAGCTAATAATCGACAGCCTTATCGAAGCGCGGAACAACGCCCCGCAAGACATCAACGCCGTCGAACAGCTTTTGCGCCGCGTTGTGGGGAGCATCACCGAGTTTGTCAACGAAACCGGGGCGAGGCCGCTGCGGATAAGCGACTACGACATGGCGGTTCTGGCGGTTCAGGACGGCAATATGGCGGCTTTCAATGATGTTTACAAAAAAGCGCCGGACAAAATGGGCGATTTGCTGATCTGCGCCGCCGCCCGTCCGGGCAAGGTAGGCTTCAACATGGTTTCCGCGATACTCGGCGAAGCAAAGGGCGTATCAAACGAATCATACCTTGCCGCGTGTAAGAACGCCATATCTGCGGGCAGCACGGAAAAAGCCCTTCTGCTTGCGGAAAAAGCCGCCGATTGCGTCGCCGAGTTGGACAT
>Ga0099364_10009343_pt1 | contig 13615 bp, 7 predicted proteins | sample TergutTh196P3_FD_73070 | JGI IMG/M metagenome (GOLD analysis project Ga0099364, IMG submission 73070) | Microcerotermes parvus P3 segment gut microbial communities from Pointe-Noire, Republic of the Congo - Th196 P3 | ecosystem: Host-associated > Arthropoda: Insects > Digestive system > Gut ...
TATGTTTGGCTGTTTGCGGTATCTCAAATATGATTTCATTAGCGTGAAGCTCACTATCAAATGCTTTTTGCACTTTCTTTTCCTCCAATGTGTCGGCGGCTCGATGGAGCGGGCGAAGGGTATTCCCCTCGTCCGCTATCTTCCAACCGCCAACCATAATCTTAAAATTAGGTTCGCAGATTGCTTGCTTCTTGTGACGTCACCGAGCCGCGACTATTAATAGCCGCGCATGGAATCCGGCCGCATTCTTTTTCAAACGCGGAGAGCATTCCCCCGCTTGTCCTTCTTCGCGGGCCCTTTACCAGACAGGATCAGGGAAGTACCATTATCGCCCGGACACCTTGATTCTGCCGGGCTTCCGACCTTGACCCAAGCCACCCCCGTGGGAATGGCTTGGCAAGACAGAAGCGCGGGCGCTCCTGCGCACCCTGAAGGGCGGCGGTCCTCGCGCGCGGCGTCCGGGCGGTTAAGTACCCGGTGTGTCGTTGTGCCCCGGTTCCGGCCAAGGAACCTGGGCTATGACCAGCCCCTTGCGGAGCGGTGTTTGTCAAGGTGCGGTGAGAGAGATTTTTCCCCCTCACTTTCCCTCCCGAAAATCCGATGGTTTAATAACCATCAAATTTAATATTTTTTTGAGAATCCGCTTTTTCCGCTTATGTACGGCAACTTGACTCACTCCAAGCCTGTCCGCACACTCCTGCTCGGTCACGCCGTTCATGACGATATCCCAAATCAAGCGCCGCTCCCCCGGCTCTAAAAACCCGATGGCGGTAAGCGCCTGCATGGTGAGCATCGCCCGGATCGCCGTGTCCTCCGCAGATTCGACGTGCTGCTTCGTCAGGTACGACAGCAGAACATTGTCCTCGGCAAACCGCTCCAGCGAGAGCAACAGCCCTTCCTCGCGCTCAGAGCAGTACCGTTCCCGGCGGTCGGCTTGGGAATATGCCCGGTAGACCTCCGGAGTGACCTGCACATCCTCGCCATCGACCGTGATGATGTATGTGAACGAGCCGTCAGCGTTCTTGTATTTCCTGTAATTCCTGTCCTTTTGCCAGTTTTTCATGAGCTTGTCCTCCATTCGGTTTTTGGGATTGCGAAACCGAATAGGGGTTGGCGGCGAGCGGCACTTAGGCCGGATAGATAAAAATGCTGCCGTTTGCATAGATACTCCTTTCGGGAGCGCGGCAAAAGCGCGTTCCAATCACCGTGAAGTGAAGCGAAACGCGCTTTGGACATAACAAAAAGCCGCAGTAAAGCACTTGCGAGGTTAGCAACCATATATGGCTGCCCCGCTTGTTCGCTTCACTTCGGCTTCCTTCATCTATCCGCAGCCGCGTTGTACACCGGGGCTGCGCAGTCAATGACATCTATCGAAAATGAACATGGCGTCTGCATTCAAAAGCAGATGCCGGATTATTAGTGGCCGGTCTGTAAGCTCCCTCCCTGATTCATAAATTTTAGTGAATAATGTAGAAATGCAGTGTTGAAAAACTTGATTTAATGGTGTAAGATATAGACAATGTGCATAAGAGAAACCATCAACCCTGTTCGTGTTCTCGGTGTAGTCGCAGATGCTTGTCCCAAATTCTTACTGTATATATTATCGCTTAACCCAACTTTGATTGGCAATGTGATAATCCTTTGAAATGCCTTTGATTAGCCTTTGATTAGGCTTTGAAATGTCAAAACAGCCTTTGATTTCACCGGGAGGGGGCTTGTCTGATGAAACTGTGCTTTGGTACATACGCGAAGGTGCTTACGCTGTTCCTAAAAAACGGCAGGTCTAATAAAGACCTGCTCTATACAATCTTTCATTCGGTTGACCCCGCTTGCAAACTTTCCGACAACGCGGTTAGCCTGCTTCTTGCCTGTAAACAAAACCTCCCTAACAGCCGCGCAAACGGTTTGGGTAAAGTCATTGATAACGCCAAAATTGCTGATGCAGAAACGGTCGCCAGCTATTTCTCAACTAATCTGCCGGAAATGCTTGTACCTATAGACCGCCAACTCATCATTCTTGCTATACTTGATTTGATATTTCAGGATGATTCCATTAGCGGCGATACGGTTGTTGACAAGGTTGGTGCCGTAACGAAAGACATTTTGAAAAAACAAAGTGCCTTCGCACTGTCGGATTTCCTCGCGGGTGTGTTCCTTTATGTATCTGGGGTTGACAACAACTGCGGAAAGCATGAATCAAACGCGATAACCCGCGAATATGTAGACAGCTTTACCGACAGGAGCGACACGATAACCTTTATAGTCAAGAAACGCGCTGGTGACAAGGTTTTGGCTGATGAATCGTTCATTGACTACATGAATTACGCCAAGCAGAAGTACGGGAGTATCAAGACCCTGCTCTACAAAAACGAGCCGAAGCCGTTTTACAGCTTTTATGTTCCTAATCATGTTGAGCATTGGTCGGGTCGGTCGTTGCGTTGCGCGATTACTTCCGTAACGGTTGAGAATCTAACGGCAGTATCAAACTTCATAATCCTCGGCGGCATCGGCGGCTTGGGTAAATCAATGATGCTTCGCCATCTGCTTTTGGATGCTGTTGAGAAGTATGATGCTTTCCGTCATGTCCCCGTTTTTGTTTACCTGAAAGACTACACCGGACAACCGTTAGCCGATTTCATCTACTCCCGAATCACAATGCTCTACGATTCCGTAAGCCACGCCGCTTTTAATACCGCTTTAGCAAACGGGTTGTGCCTACTGCTTTTTGACGGGCTTGACGAAATGGACAGCGAACGCGGTAAGATTTTCGAGGGCGAGCTTGAACAATTTGCCGATAAGTACCCGAAGAACCGTTATGTCATATCATCACGCCCGTACCAATCGTTTGCAGTATTCACGCGCTTTACCGTTTTGCAAATCAAGCCGTTTACGAAAGAGCAGTCGATAGACCTTATCAAGGGAATAGATTTCCGCGAGGACGAGCCTGATTTCAAACGTAAATTCCTCAGCTTAATTGAGAGTAGCCGCTACGTTACCCATCGTTCCTTTATTGAAAACCCGTTGCTTCTCACCATAATGCTCCTGACGTTTGAACGGTTTGCAGATATTCCTACAAAGATGCACAGCTTCTATCGTGAAGCGTTCGTTACGCTGTATAAAACACATGACGCGAACAAGGGCAGTTACCGCCGCCATTATCGCAGCGGGCTTGACATCGACGAGTTTTCCGATTACCTCGCTGAGTTCAGCTTTCACTCCTACCGCGAATCGAAGTCGGAGTTCACGGATATGGAGTTCGCCGATTACTTCGGCAGGCTTCAAATCAATGAATCAGGGGTAAAGGCTGATGATTTCGCTTTCGACCTCTACGCCAACTTGTGCTTGATGCTCTTGGACGGTAATCAATACAGCTTCACGCATCGCTCCTTTCAAGAATATTTTTGCGCTGTGTTCTTCTCGAAGCAAAACGAGAATTTCATGCGGCGGTTGGGCGATTTCTTTCAGCTTCATAAGGAGCGTATGCTCGGGGACAGCACCTTTGATATGCTCTACGATATGGCTCGCCCAAAGGTTGAAGCCAACATCATCATACCGTATTTGCAAGACCTGTTCGACGAGTGCGACAGCGGAAACGGCTACTGGACGTTCCTCGAACGGATTTACCCGGTCATCACCTACGAGAAAGGCGAAGTCGACGACTATACGCCCATAACGCCAATGATGTATCTGTTCGGGTTTGTGACAAGCCTGCTTAACATCAAGTGGACGACGCACTGTACCGATCTGCCGGACGACAAATCCTTCCTCATTGACGAATACGCAATCATCCCTATAGGTGACGGAACTTCCGAGCTTGTTGAAATCAGCGATAGGCAAAAGCTTTTTGAGGAATACGAATGGCTTGAAGAAGTCCCCGATACGGAGGGTTGGCGTTACAGTTTTGATGTTTCCGATATTTACGGCAAAGACCGATACAGCGATATTGTCGAAGCACTCGAAGATGATGGCTTCGTATTCAAGATGGAATACGAAGCGGCCCGGAGGTATCTTGATGAGCTTATCGCCAAACATCGACAAAAGGACGATTTCTTTGAGGGGTTGTTCTGACGGTATGTGTATTAATGGGCGTGACAAAGCAAGGCAGACTTTACGATGGGTGTGAAACCTGCCTTTTGCCGATGAATAAAGGATATAGCGCAAATAGAACGTTAGTTTTAGCAAGTTTTTTGTGACGTAAACTGTTGACGTATCATTAGTTCGATGCTATAATGAAAAAAGTAAATCCATCTGGTATATTGTAAAAATATGGAAATATATCAAACTATATTTATCCAGCCAGGGCGAAGTCAAGACCGAGATAAACCGCATTCTTATCGTCTTGTGTGACACCGAGGTATCTTCTTGTGACTGCTAGGGAGCTGTGATTGTAGATTTCCATGATAACGACAGGCGACACGCCGCTTTTCCAGGCGTGGTAGCCGAAGGTTTTCCGCAGTGAATGGCAGGATACGCGGGTTTGGAAAGCTAACGCTTCGGCGGCGGCGCGGATGAGCCGGTAGGCTTGGATACGGCTGATGGCATTACCGGTTTTAGCGTTCTCAATAATGAAGCGACCGGGTTGCGCGTTCCTTTCGGCAAGCAAAGTCAAAGAGCTTATAGCCGACTTGTTGAGCGCGATTATCTTGTTTTTCTTGGTTTTCTTCTCCGTTACGCTTATAGTTGACCGTACACAGCGGTTCTCGAAGTCGTAGACATCCTCCCAACGCAGGCGAAGAAGATCGCTGATACGCAAAGCGGTATGTACTCCGAGGACGACAAGGACGTGATTGCGGAGCTGGCCTTTGCGGAGATAGTAGTCGGCGAGTTCGCGGATTTGGTGCTTTGAACGGATTGGTTGTGTAGTAGCCATAGTTATTATTCCTCCTAAATAGTCCACCCATGCAACATGATTAACAGTATGTTACATTGCGCTTTTTCGGCTTGATAATGGTGTATTTTACAGGCTATAGGAATAATAACAGGTTCAAGCACATGAAGGTCAACAAGTCATAAAGATTTTTTCAACACCATGGATAGTGGCTTAAACAAAGGCTTTGTCAGCATCTCACCAGATCCAGTACATTTTTCACGCCGATCTCCCTGCCTCGTTTAAGTCCAGTAAACTTTAAGGGACATGAAGGATACGATGCCCGTGATGATAACCCTAGCAGATTTGTCCCGACAGGGAAAAACCCTTTATAATAAACAAAAAAACACCCATGTAACCTAATGTTAAGTATGTTACATTGCGTGTTTTTACTATCTGTGGCACTTAACACTTATGTAAGTAGAAATCTCAGTAAACGCGGCTTGCCCACGCATTTACCAAGATACTCGTAGGATACATAAGGCTATTCGTCCTTATGTATTCAAGGAGATCGGATGCAATAAGAAAAAGATATTAGCAAAAGAAGATGCTTCAGAACGCGCTAAAGGGAAGGAAGAAGATACAGAAATCAATTAAGAATATATGTCATATTAGCCGGGGGGTGTGGATGTGAAAAAGTTTAAGTGGATTATATTAGGCATATTGTTTTTGCTTCTTGCTGCATTTCTATTCACTGCCTGCGATTCAGATAATCCTGCCGCTGAACCGGATGGTTTTTCACAAAACACCTCTTTGCTGATACAGGAATATTGGGACGATGACTTTATCGGGAGCATTAAGCTCATAGTTGATAGCGAGGATGTATTCATTAACGGCGCATTAACTAGGTTTGATTCAAGGGGTCTGGCTCCCGTGCTGCATGATGACCATATATATCTGCCCGTTGGCCTTGTAGCGGAGCTGGTTATGGCGGCAGTTACATACGATACTAACAGAAATACGGTTATAGAAACCGACAAAGTTAAAATAGAGATATTCATGGGGCAAGATACGGCTATTGTCAATGATACACCGGAAGAATTGTTGCCTGTGCCGTCTATTATGGGCGACAGGGTTATGCTCCCCCTGACTGTGATGAAGTTTTTCGGTTTCGATGAGCCGCTATGGGACGATGAGTTGCAGGAAATCGTACTTGTTAAGGCGTTTCAGACACATCGCCTGATTGTAATGACTGACGGCGGCGAACTTACCGAAACATACGGAGCGGTTCAGGTTATCGAAGGCCCCGACCATTTATACGTATTACAGTACGACTCGGAAAATGCCGCGCGGGAAGCGAATCAGCGATTTAACAGCGACCCTGAAATTTTGTTTTGCCAGCCGGACGCGATTATACATACGGATTCCACCCGCAACCCAACAACGACGGATACCTTATCGTGGGGCGTTTCGAGAGTTGGCGCGGACTACTATACCGAGCAAATAAGCGGCAGGTCAAGTAGAAACGCTGTTGTCGTTGCCGTACTCGACACAGGGATTGATTTCAATCATCCCTTCCTTGCCGGCAGGATAAGCGATGTCAGGTGGAATTTTGTCAGAGGGAATAATAACCCGAACGATATTGAAGGCCACGGGACCCATGTGAGCGGGATTATTGTGGACTCAACGCCCCCGAATGTTATAATCATGCCGCTGAAAGTATTGAATGACGACGGCAAAGGTAGCACTTTGGATATCTACAACGCCATTCGATACGCCGCCGATTCAGGGGCAGACATTATAAATATGAGCCTTGGCGGGCATTTGGGTGCGGCTACAAGATGCTTGTTAGATGAGAGAGCGATTGATTACGCACTCTCGAAGAACGTGACGGTTATCACATCAGCCGGAAATGAAAATGGCGACGTGCGGAATTATAGCCCCGCATACTACTCAAGGGTTATCACCGTTGCCGCGACTGATGAGTACGACCAAAAGGCTGACTTCTCCAATTTTGGCAATGCTGTTGACATCGCCGCTCCCGGTGTAGATATTCTTAGCCCGATACCGGGCGGTTATTACGCAAGCTATGACGGAACATCAATGGCCTCGCCTTTTGTGGCAGCTTGCGCGGCGTTGCTCAAAACAACAAACCGCTCGCTCACACCGGATGATATCAGAAGGATTCTTACCAGCTATGCAGATGATATGGGTTCGTCATGGTATTTTGGAGCCGGGATTGTAAATATAGTCAGTGTGGTCCCCACAAATATCGGTGTTCCCGTGTCGGGTGTCTCACTAAGCAAGAGCAGCATATCGCTCACAGTCGGCGGTACGGAACAGCTTAACGCATCGGTGGCGCCTAACAACGCAACGAATAAAAGTGTTGAATGGAGAAGCGATGCTCCCGGCATTGCGACAGTATCCCGCGATGGTATCGTCACGGCGGTGGGTCCGGGCAGTACGGTTGTTACCGCGATAACAATAGACGGCAACTATATCGGCAAATGCGATGTGACTGTTACGCAAGCAAATGTAAGCGTAACCGGTGTTTCACTAAACAAGAACAACATCCTGCTCTTCCCAAGTGAAACCGAGCGGCTGGCGGCAAGTGTGGCTCCAAGGGGTGCAACAAATCCCGAAGTAACGTGGAGCAGCAGCGATCAGAGTGTTGCGACTGTTTCCCGAAGCGGTGAAGTGACAGCGGTGAACTCCGGCAACGCGACCATTACCGCGAGAACCGTTGACGGCGGTTTTGAAGCAACATGTGCGGTGACGGTGCTAAACGAAAACGAACCAATTACAGGCTTGTCACTAAACAAGGATACCCTCTCGCTTTCCGTGGGAGCAGAAGAAACGTTAGTGGTCACAGTAACGCCATCCTATGCCACAAATCCAAGAGTTATATGGCGAAGCGACGACCGCAGCGTGGCGACCGTTACACAAAACGGTGAGGTAAAAGCGGTTGGCCCCGGCACCACCGTCATTACGGTTCACACGTTCGATGAGCGTATATCCAGCACATGCGTGATAACAGTGACCCCTTGATGATAAGGCTGATTCTAAAGACGTTTATGATAAGTCGTTCCGAATAAAAGGGAATGCATTAAGGAGTAGTAATGATATTTTTACATCCTGTCATTTGTTGGATAGCAAAGCAGAAATACTATATCGCCGCCATCGCTGTCTTGCTCTTCATCATATCCACATTAGCATTTAATGCACCATTATGGTTTGGCATCGTGATTTCGGCTGTACCCCTGGCATGGGTTGTGTGCTCTGTCGCCTTAGTTGGAATGATGCAGAAGGCTACACAATACACGGATGAACCTGATCCGGCACAGGAAGAAAAGGATGAGGACGAAGCAAGGCTCAGTATTATGCCGCAGTTTGATTTTCATTTCGGGACAGCACAAGCCGGGGTCGTAAAGCGAGGGCTAACATTTCAAATGGACTGCAGCTTTCTTTTCCTCGACGCCGATTTCGATGGCTATCGGTTTAACCTCGTAGAAAATGGTGCAAATGTGGTTACGCTGCGGCGCGGCGTGGATTATAAAGCGCTTGCTATCCGCTTTATTAACACCGGATGCGGCGACGCTCATAATTTCGGCCTGACAGCAACATACGACGATGAAGTCAAGCAGTTCAGTGTTTCTGGCAGATATATGCCGGGAGAAGAACATGAGATTGGGCTGGTCTATGCTCGTGACTACGAGATCAATTGCCCACTGGAATTCCATTTATCTTTCTTTGATGCCTATGGTACGCACTATATACAGGATTTCACATTTAACCTGGATACCGGGAAGTCATTGATCCATTATGAACGCAGGAAAGAAACAGCGGACACATTATCACTTACTGCATCGGGGATATAGGGGATTTCGTTCTACCACTACTTGGTTGTAGATATATTACACAAACACAGGGAGGTGCGAAGATGAGAAGGTTCATTATTATACTTTTGTGCTTGGGCTTTGTGAATACCATTATCATGCCTTTAGGAACGAAGGCAGCCGTATACACTGCGGACTCATATATCACGAACCACCGCAGCAAGGCAATCCATGTTGTATATGATGATTCCGCCAGCATGATCAGAGATGGCGGAGTATATCATGATAGATGGGGCCAGGCAAAATACGCGATGGAAGTCTTTGCGGCGATGCTCGAAGAAAATGATACCATGCGCGTCTACTACATGAGCGACTTCGATACATCAGTCAGGGGCGGCAACATCAACGCCCCGCCAAGAGTTACAATGTTGGGCTCAGAGTCTGTCGTGGCGAGGGTTGAGAAGATACACGACACTGTAACACAAGCCGCAAACACGCCGTTTGATGCCGCGCTAAAAGCCTATGAGGATATAAAAAGTGAAACAGCGGATGAAAAATGGCTTGTGGTGCTGACGGATGGTGAATTCAACCGCCTGCATGGAGCAGATGCAAGTGTTGACGCAGACAGCTTCTACTCACAGTTTGTCAATGAAAGCGACGTAAAAATCATGCATTTTGCGATGGGAGATATCGCGGCCACGATAACCCCTTATACGAACAGAATATTCTTTGAGCAATCGAGGAACGACAATGAAATCCTGGGGGAGATTACCCACATATGCAATCAGATATTCAATAGAAATGTACTCCGCTTTACAAATCAGGATAGATACGAGTTTTCCTTCGATATTCCGATGATGGAGCTTTTGGTTTTCGCGCAGGGGGCTAACGTCAACATTAACGGAATATCCGGAGACGGCACATACGGGCCAAACGAGACGGTCAATGTCCGGTACAGCGAAATCGCGGCTGACAATTACAGGGGTGATCCAAATGTAATCGTATCGCGCAACCTTGTCGGCATTATATCTTCCATCCAAAATATCCCCAAGGGCGATTACCGGCTGGATATAATGGGAGCGGAGACAGTAGAGATATATTATAAACCCGTTGTTAACCTTGATATCAAGCTGTTCCAAAACGATGTTGAGGTTCGGGATGATCCGGTTGTTGAGGGCGAATACCAAATATATTACGGTATCGTAGATGAAACAGGCGAGTTTTTTCAATCCAGCCTCCTTGGGTTGGTCAGCTACACCGCGGTAGCGAAAAACGGCGGACAGGAGATACATATCACAAACGGCGAAACACTCCGCTTAGTCCCGAATGAATTATTGGTAGACGTAAAGGCACAATTTTTGGAAATCAACACCGCCGAGAGCGTACTAAGCCGGAAGGTGGATCCGGAAATCCCTCCACCGCCCCCTCCCACAGAATTGGTTGTTGAAATAGCGGCTCCAAATTACGACTTTACAAGAACAAACCTGAATGAATCCGGCACATTCATTATTACGGTTAAGCATGAGGGGAACCTATTAACTGATGAACAGTGGCGCAGCATGGATTTACCCTCTGTTACATCAAGAGCCAATGTAGAAATTGCGGACATAAGGCGCGGTTCAGCCGTCTCCACATTTGAGTTTAATATAAAACAAAGGAGCAACAACCCCAGCCAAACCGCGCATGGCACGATCACAATCAATGCCGAAGCAAAGCTCTTGTGCGATTTTCACGGCGGGTATATTTGCGAGGGCAGCGGCAGCACAAGGGTGAGTATCAAAAACGATGTAAGCCGTTGGGAAGAATTTAAGGACTTTGTCGATAGGAATTGGGATTGGCTGAAATGGGTTCTTGGCGCACTCGCCGCATTGCTTTTGATCTTCCTGTTGTGGGGAACAAAAAAACGGTTCCCGCGGTATATGGCCAAGGATCCCAAGGTATACCAAACCACCGGGCGCAGTGCGCCTCTGGAATATGATGGCCGGTTCAGAAAAGCCCTGTGGAGCCGCATTTGCCCGTTCGTTGCACATAGGGGTACCATAAACGTGATTGGCGGGTACGACCATGTGTTACCGCATATGGAAGTAAGGGCGTTAGGCGGCCATGATATGGTACTTACTAACACGCGGGTCTTCCTGCAAAACGCGCTTGTAGACTGCGAGTTTTATCCGGACGGCATAACACGCACACCGCGCGATTTCGATGGTAATATTATGGTTCCCTGCAGCAGCGAGGTACGAACTGAATTCCTTAGAACCGGCAAGCGCACCGTATATAGATGCCACTTAAGAAAATCAGAAGAATAAGGAGGACTCGTCATGATAGCCAAAACACTTATTGTAGGTCTTGGAGGCATCGGTTCAAAAATAACGGCTCGCTTGGCCGACAAGATGCCGGAAGATCTGAGGGAACGAATTAAATTCGTGGTGATGGACACCGATGTCAATGATTTAGGTAAACTGAAGCGGCAATATCGGGGGCGCATCACGACAATCCAAACTTCCACCCCATATACTGTGGGCGCATATTTGGATAGGGACGACCATACGCGCAACAATTCCTTCCCGCTGAACAAAAATCTGTACAGCAAGACACTGACAGAGGGCGCGGGTCAGGTTCGGGCTATTTCGCACTTGGCATTCAATGCTGCCATGACACAAAAAGAATTCCGCGAGTTAGATTCGGCAATCACAGACTTATACAAAGTGGAACACGAAGCTCATTCACAGGCGCTTCGCGTGATTATTGTCAGTTCGCTTGCCGGCGGAACTGGTTCGGGGCTTATTTTGCCGGTTTCCCTGTATATCCGCCACTTCATCGAAGCTAAGATGAACAAACCCGGAAATATCATGCGTGGGTTCTTCATTCTGCCGGAAGTCATATTCGAGTCTGTAAAGGACGAGGATAGCCGCGTCAATTTCAGGTCCAACGCTTACGCTGTATTGCGGGAATTGAACGCTTTTATCATGAAAGCTGACGGTAACCTCCCGGATCGGTACAGGGAGAGCGTAAAACTCATGTTCCCGATGAACGATGAGGGCGACATGGAAGAATACAGCGTACTTCCGCTCGACTATTGCTTTATGTTCGACGCACAAAACCTGAACGGAGAACGCCTGAACTCCACTGAGCAATATTACGATCATGCTGCTACATGCATTTATGCGCAAGCTATCGGCCCCATGAACACAAAGAGCAATTCATCGGAAGATAATACGATCCGCAAGCTGGTGGCGGGGAAAAGCAAGAACCGCTACTGCGGCGCGGGAGCCTCCGAGCTCTGGTATCCCTCTGAGCATATAACGAAATATATTGCGCTGAAATGGGCGGCGCAGACGGTTTCAGGCCATTGGACTCTGTTTGACCGTGCGTATAGAGCTTTGAAGAAGGAACACAGCAACCAGCAGAAACGTGGAATAAACGCGGCTCCTGTCACTTATGAAGATGAGTACATCAAAACCGTTGAATCCTTCGCGCTTAATAATGATGCCTTCGCCCTGTGCGTGCGCAACGCCAACTACTACTTTGACCGCCAAGGAATCACCGAGCTTGGAAATCGGTGGGATGAGTATGTCCAAGCCATACGGGACTATGTGGTGGATTTAGCTAAAATAGACCAAGAGGATGTTGATGCCGCGCGAAGCAATACCAGATCCGCTATCGACAAGAGTCGCGGAAAAAAAGCGAACGCGGAATCAATACAGGGTGCCTTCGAGCATTTGAAACGCTACAGGGATCTGTTATCCCGCAATTCAATCAAAATCGGGAACCACGCAGCCTACACATTATTCAAAAGCGAAGAACACTTCGGCAGCGATGTAACGCAAATTGAAAAGTATCTGGTAGACAGCCAACAGACGTTTATGCATCCGAACGCCGTGCGCTACTTCCTTTATAAAGTGCTAAAGATATTCAGGGAAGATTTAGAGGATATTAAGGACAAGAACAAAAAACGGAACGAAGGGTTCGATGCTATTTTCGGCGCGGCAAAGTCCAAAGAGGTAAATGACGCCGCCCATGCTGCCAATAATGCAAACGTAATTACAAAAATGCGAGGTTCGCATAAGATTGCCATCAACGCCCTCGCACAGCAGCTAAACGGACAACTCGGCGCTCTTGACGAATACCGAACCGCCGCTCCCCATGCCATCGTTCTGGAAGCAGCTATTGAATTTATCAGCAAATTATGCAATTCGTTTGAGCAGTTCTACTCCACCTTCGATGCGAATGTAGGGGAATTGAACAGACAAATTGGCGTAGCTGAAGAACAATACGCCCTCCGCAAAGGCAATACTGTTCGGTATGTATGCACGTCAAAGAATTGCCTGGAAAAGTTCTACAAAAAGATGGAGTTTACAGGTGACTACATCGGCATCTCTGGTGATTTATGCCGGCAGATATACGACAAGGTGAAGGCATTCAGGCTGACAGACGATGTTGATCCCGCAATGTTCTTTAAGAGTATCTTCTTTGAACAGATAATTGGCCATTTTAGGGAATCCATTTTAACTGAATACGGAATGATTATTAAGATGGATATCATACGCGCCCTTGAAGTGGAAGCCGAATTCGAAGAAGGGATTAGGGACGCCCATCCTGTAGAAGCATACGTTACACGCGTGATTGCTGAAACAAAGGATCTGTCTTTGCCGTTCATAAACCGACCTGTTGATGAAACATTCAAGATGCATGAAGCTTGCGCGTACAATAAAAACTTGTTTCTGCCGGATAACCCCGTGCGCGAGTCGTTGGTAAACCGGGCTTTGCAGAGCGTTGGCGGTGTGCCCAGCGACGATGATGAGATTTCTGTTGAGCGCATAATATTCTACTCGGCCATTTATGGGCTGTACCCGTATGATTTGCGGAAGTTCGCGCCGCCCCACAATGGCGAAACGCTCAACCAATCCGCTGGTGAGTATTACGCGACATATCAGGCAATGACAAGCAGGATTGATCCTAACACGCAAGAAAC
>Ga0099364_10009344_pt1 | contig 13615 bp, 15 predicted proteins | sample TergutTh196P3_FD_73070 | JGI IMG/M metagenome (GOLD analysis project Ga0099364, IMG submission 73070) | Microcerotermes parvus P3 segment gut microbial communities from Pointe-Noire, Republic of the Congo - Th196 P3 | ecosystem: Host-associated > Arthropoda: Insects > Digestive system > Gut ...
TCGTTTGTATTCTTTGGCAGCGATGTTGCCGGTTTCCCGTCGTTGCTTGAGAAGTGAGTAGAGCCAGGAACGGCTTACTTCGTAGTGGAGTGTTAAATCTTCTATGGATACTTCGTTGTCGTAATCTTTCAATATTTGTTTCCGCAGATCTAGTGAATAGGGAGCGGCCATAATATCTTCCGTGAAAATGTAATGAAATGCGAGATGTGAAAATTATACACAAACGCCAACTTTTGTCCAGGTACTATGTGGATACGCTCTAAAAGGTGCTACGGACATCAAAATTGTTCTGTGAGAGATTCACGAGAGGGAGGGGAAATCGGCGGCATAAAATACTTCCTTGGAAAATGACTGGCATGCGTCCGGGCGAAGTTCACCGCATGACAGTGAGATACATCGACCAGAGTTGGGACTCGGAACTCTGGAACTACGTGCCGCAGTCGCATAAGACGGAGCAATGCATTGGACAAAAGCCGATTCCATGTCATCTGTCGGCGACCACGGCGTAGCAGAGAACATTTGCGTCGAGGACAGCATTATTCATCGTACAACCCCATCTCTTGGTTCATTCGACACATTTCTGCGAGTATGACTCCACCACGCTCTCGCTCTTCATTGTATTCGAACAGGTTTTCACGGTCAATCAAGCGTTGCCTCCCTTCTTGCCTGTATTTTAGCACATCGATATCTAGCAAACAGTCAACACAGTCTTCTGACATGCCAAGTAATATGGCTGCTTCAGCAACAGTCAACTCAGACGACACCGGATACAAGTCAACTTCCTGGCTAGTAGTTGCCGGAAAAGAGTGTGGAAGTGTTGCGGTTAATGTCATGTCCTCGCCATGAAAAGCCATCGGAACTTGCATCATTGTATGGTATTCAACGAGAAAGCGCAAGGTCGGTTTCCACATGTGATTGGTTGCCGAACAACATCAACACAAAAGCAAGGAAAAGTGTGGCTGGCTGCCACACCGTTGCCGGACGGTTTCGTCTTGCAAACCAATCAATAGCGACAGCAAAACCGTTGTGTATTGTCACCATAACACTCCCATTCTAGCCGAATTTCTGCTATGGTCAACCTGGCCATGGCAGAGCGTTTTCTGAGTCGGCGTAGCCTCGCGTCCGTAATGCCACGCGGGCCAGGCCAGCAACCCCCATACGCTTCGCAGGGCGGGGCGGCTAGAGGACGGGGCGGCTAGATTGTGTCCCTGTCCCCGTCAAAATCGGCGATTGTCTTACTTCGAAATAACTCTGGCCATTTCGAGCAACTTGCAGGAATATCCCCATTCATTGTCGTACCAGGATATGATCTTGGCGAAGTTGGAATCCAAGACAATGCTTGCTTTAGCATCATAAATCGACGTCAAAGCACAGCCGCGGAAGTCCGTCGAAACAACGGCTTCGTCGGTGTAACCCAGTACACCTTTCAAATCGCCTTCCGACGCTGCCTTCATCGCCGCATCGATCGCTTCTTGGGTAACGGGTTTATCCAAAACGGCCGTCAAATCGACGACGGACACATTGGAACTCGGAATACGGAACGCCATTCCGGTCAGTTTTCCGTTTAGGGCTGGCAGAACTTTCCCGACGGCTTTTGCGGCTCCCGTCGAAGAGGGAATGATGTTTTCGAAACCCCCTCGCCCGCCTCTCCAATCTTTTGCCGAGGGGCCGTCGACCGTTTTTTGAGTAGCCGTTGCGGCGTGGACGGTCGTCATTAAACCTTTGACGATTCCGAAACTTTCGTGCAACACGCGAGCGACGGGGGCAAGGCAGTTGGTCGTGCAGGAAGCGTTGGATATGATGGGTTGTCCGGCATATGATCGGCAATTGACACCGAAGACGAACATAGGGGTATCATCTTTGGATGGAGCGGACATAATCACTTTTTTCGCACCGGCTTTAATATGCTTATCTGCTCCTTTGTCGCCGGTCGACTCGAGGAAAATACCGGTTGATTCGATGATCACTTCGGCACCGACATCACCCCATTTTAGGTTGGCGGGATCTTTTTCGGCGGTCAAACGAATTTTTTTGCCGTTGATGATGAGCGTGTTTCCGTCGATAGCGATTTCGCCTTTGAATGGTCCGTGGACAGAGTCGTATTTCAGCATATAGGCGAGGTAACCTGGTTCGAGCAGGTCGTTGATACCGACGATTTCTATATCTTTTGCAAAATCGCAGACTGCTGCACGGAACGCCATTCGACCGATACGGCCGAAGCCGTTGATGCCAACTTTGATTGCCATAGGAAATTTTTCTCCTGAGTTAGAGTAGTACTTGGTTAAAAATGATGGGAGCCGACGTTATCGACGACCTGTCCCGCATTGTACCCGATGGCGAATGCGAATTCAACTAGGGGGCGTCGGACTTGCTGGCCAGCGAGAATCATTGTACAATACAGAGAAGAACGTATTGCCTGTTGTCCATACTTTTTTAACCGCAACCTTTTATTATGCTCTACTGTGTGGCTTTTTCCTCGGTTTTGTTGGCGGAAGCATCCGAAGGCATGTGGATCATTTTTTTGCTGCCGGCCTTTTTGATTTTGATGTGGTTCCTGATGGTATCGCCGCAGAGAAGACAAGAGGAAAGGATGAAAAAAATGCTCAACGCTCTCGAAAAAAATGATCGCGTCATGACCGTCGGCGGGATTATCGGCATCGTCCACGCCATCGACAGGGAAGAAAACGAAATCATTTTGAAAATTGATGAAGCAACCAACACGAAATGCCGTTTTCACATTACGGCTGTCAATGCAGTATTCCCCAAAACATGATGTCGGGTACCATGATGCTTAGGTAATGGCGGACAAAGGCCGACTGTTTTACAGGCGAGTACGGCAGTGGGTGTGGTGTAGGATGTGCAGGTTGAACTGACCCTGCCTGAAAATGATGGTACGGTTTTAACGCAAACGGCACCCGCAACGCAACAGATTGCCAGTGTGGTTGCGGAAATCGCTTGTTACCATAGGTTCTTCATTCTTTCACGAAACATACGAAAAATTCTTTACTTTCGTGCTTTTTGTGTCTTTCGTGAAAAGGATTACTCCAGCATAAAACTTTTCACCACTTCCGGCGGAGCGGGATGGTACGTCATATCATTCATTCCCCGAAAAAGATTTTATGTTTCATCATTCGCTCGCGAGTTTCGATTTTCAACCGCACGTACTCCATCGGCCTGTCGCCTTTGATACGGTTGCAGTTACCACAGAGAAGTTGGTAGTTTTCATAATAATCGCCGCCGCCTTTAGCCTTCGGTATGATATGGTCAATTTCCAGATTCCAAATCTTAAAATCGTCTCCGCAAGCGTTGCATTTACCCTTTTGGTCTTTGTAAAGTTGTTGTTTGACGGGTTCTGTCGGTTGAATGATTCGCACATCGGTGCGTTTCGGCACTTGTTCCGTCGCCGTAAAATTCTTGAACAGCCGTCCAGAAGCGTCGCTTAATCTCTCTATCAAAATCTTGACAGGTTGTTTTTCAATGTCGATGCCAATCCACCTTCGACCGAGTTGTTCGGCAGCAACGCAAGTCGTGGCACAGCCGCAAAAAGGATCCATCACAAGGTCGCCTTCGTTGGACGATGCCAAAACAATGCGTTTCAGTAAAGCCAGCGGTTTCTGCGTCGGATAGCCGGTTTTTTCGGGATCAGTCGGGCTTGTTATTTTAGGACAATCAGTCCACCAGTCATTTACTGGCGTTCCCTCTGCTCTAAGACCTGCCTCAAAATACTTTCCCTTGTTTTGGGTTCGCCCTCTTTGGATTGTCCCGGCAGAATAAGGACGATATATGGGATTGTAAATACAATTTTTGGTTTTACTGTAACGAAGTATAGTGTCATGCTTTCTTGGAAAATCATTTTTTGGAATTCCCCCTCCTGCATAACACCAGACAATCTCGTTTCTAAAATTATTTCTACCAAAAACACTATCAAGCAGAAGTTTCAAGTAATGTCCCGCCGTTGGATCACAATGCAAATACAACGAACCCGAGTCTTTAAGAATCCGATACATCTCAACAATCCGCTGCGCCATGTACGTCAAATACGCCATCATCGGCTTACTGTGAATAGCACCGACATTGGTAATATATTGTGCCAATGCGGGAAAATTGTCAGCAAGCGTCTCGATATAGTACTCATCGACATCTTTCCATGTCCACATATCCTTGAAACTTGCTCCGGCGGCTTTGCTGCCGACGGGGGCGGAGTACATCCGTTTCGTATTGAACGGCGGATCAAGATAAATCAGATCGACCAATCCGCTGTTGAGTCCCGACAGAACGTACAGATTGTCGTTGGTGTAAAGCGTGTTTTTATTGCGTGTTGCCATGGTTTTCCGTGCCGGGACGTTTGCTTAGGCAAAGGTTATTTTACAATGATTGACGCAGAAAAAAAGTCTGGTAACAATCTTCGTCTCTTTTGTTGTATAATACAGAGAGGAATCGGACATCGGTCTATGTCGTCTTTTCGTTTTTAATCAACAAGAAATTTCCTATGCCGACGGTTTCAAGGTTTTACGGAATTACGATCAAAATGTTTTTTCTTCAGCGGGAACATCTACCGCCGTATTTCCATGCTGTTTATGGAGAACACAACGGTTTGTTTTCGATCGATTCTCTTGAAATGTTTGAGGGCGACCTGCCGAATCGTGCCGTGCGGCTTGTCAAGGAATGGGGGCAACGTTATCAAAAAGATTTGCAAACGATGTGGAATACGCAAGAATTCATTCAACTACCCGGCTTGGAATAGTGCTATTGGGAGCAAACGATGACTATGAAGAAACCTGTTTTTAATCGCATTGATACAATATCTGTCGTCGAACCGTTCCGGTTGCGTGCAGTTTTCGTCGATGGTGCGGTGAGGGAATACGACCTGTGCCGCAGGGAACATCGCCCTGAATTTTCGTTGTTGTTTCGTCATCCTGCACTGCAAACGGCAGTGCAAGTCGCTCCCGGCGGTTATGGAATTGTATGGAACGACGACATAGATATCAGTGCAGAGGAAATTTATTGGAATGGAATCGCTGTTGCGGTATCCTAACAACGAGTCGGCAACACCGCAAAATGCTCTATAATTCATTCCCCAAAAAAGATTTTTGTTTTTCATCATACGTTCTCTGGTTTCGATCTTCATCCGCACGTACTCCATCGGCCTGTCGCCTTTGATACGATTACAGTTACCACAAAGCAGTTGATAATTCTCATAATAATCGCCGCTATCGACAGTGTTCTCCCTGCGAGAAGATATTCTTTCCCGTCGGCGTAACTCTCGGATTCCCAAAGAGATACAGCACCGTTTTTCAGTGAAGTGTAGTAGGCGTTGGGGGATGGTGCGCTATGTCTCTAAAATTGGGGGATATGGAATGTGGTGCGTGAAGTGTTCGGCAAGACGGAGGAGTGTTTGGACGTTTATAAACAATAGAGTTATCATGTGGAATAGCACATTTCGGACTATAGTAAGATATTATTTTCCAAATCCGGGAAAAAATCTCTCCTTCAGGCGATTTTATTTTTAGAATAGCGTGTATGGATCATTACCGCCGCACTTCTCATGCTCGTTTTGACATTAAGTTGCATTTTGTTTGGATTCCCAAAATACTGCAAGCCTTTTTGATAAACAGTTTGAACATAAGGGTTAACAGAGAGTAACAAACGTTCGGGTAACAACTGAGCCTTGCAGAACCTCCCCCGCTTCAAACATTTCACCGCCAACCTTCGGCAACGGTTTTCCAGCGATGTGATAGACAATAACATTGAGCAACGTCATAGTCTTTTTGTCGTCGGTGCCTTTTTCTGATTGCGACTTCGTGAACGAATGAACCGCGTTTGAACTTTCTCGTCCGACAATTTCAAATTTTTCTCTACACGGGTCATTTATCCTCATTGACTCATTGACGGGAAAGGGTAATTGACGGGAAAGGGTAAATTGGATACAATCCGATCTGTACCCCTTATTCGATCCGTAACCCTGGTAATTACAGCAAGATCGGGGTTAGGCAAAAAGTCTAATACTCCCTTTTCAAATCTTGTCGAGGGACACGGTATTTTTTGAGGTGCCCAATACTATACAATGTCGACGAACCTGCTAAAACTCGGAATTATCAGCGATACACACGGTTGTGTGCCGGAAACAACGAAAGCCATACGGCTCTTTCGCAAACACGGAGTACAGACGGTTATCCATTGCGGCGATATAGGCAACGACGCTGTCGTCAAAGCCTTCCGCTCTTTGGAAACACATTTCGTCCTCGGTAATCTGGACGCAGATGAAGAGATGTTACAAGCCGCTATCACAGGAACGGGTAATCATTTTCATGGCTGGTGCGGCTACATCGAAAAAGCCGGGATTCGCATTGCCTTTATGCACGGACATCAAGAAGAACGATTCAATCAGGAAGTTGCGTCCGGCCGCTGGGACTTGCTGTGCTATGGACATACGCACGTTGCCGAACTGCAAAAAAAAGGAACGACATGGCTGCTCAATCCAGGTGCTTTTATTCGGGTAGAAAAACCGACTGTCGCCGTTGTAACTTTGCCGGAACTGTCTATCGAACTGTTTACTTTGAAAGCGTCGGGAGAAAATTCGGAAAGTCCCTAAAGCCGTAAAGTCGGTTGATAAAAACCTCCCTCTTGCAAAAACGGCAAAATGTTCTAAAATTATGCGCTGACGGTGGAGTATTGCAAAAATAACGTCGGTCGAGTCGAAATGAGTCGTCAGTAAAAGGCGAGCGGAAACTATAATGGGTGTAAAAAAATATAAGCCGAATAATGCGGGAAGGCGGAATATGAGCGTCAGCGATTTCGCAGAATTGACAAAAGGCGCCAAGCCGGAAAAGTCTTTGCTCTTGCCGAAACGCAGGGGAAGCGGACGGAACAACCAAGGCATCATCACCGCTCGTCATCGCGGCGGCGGGCATAAACGGCAACTCCGTAAAATTGATTTTCGCCGAAATAAAGATGGAATCGAAGCGACGGTCAACTCGATACAGTACGACCCGAATCGGTCTGCCCGGATTGCACTGCTCTTCTATTCTGATGGAGAAAAACGCTATATCATTGCTCCAGAAGGCCTTAAGGCTGGCGATAAAGTGATAAGTGGACCAGGTGCTCCGCCCAATTTAGGGAATTGTTTGCCTCTGGCCGAAATTCCGCTTGGCTCCGACGTGCATAATATCGAATTGCAGCCAAAAAAAGGTGCTGCGATGTGCCGGTCGGCAGGCTCCAAAGCCGTCTTAATGGCGAAAGACATCGAAAACGGCTGGGCACAGTTGAATATGCCGAGTGGGGAAATCCGGAGAGTGCCGGTGATGTGTAGGGCTGTGATTGGTATGGTCGGTAATGTCGATCACATGAACATATTCATTGGAAAAGCGGGCAGAAGCCGATGGCTTGGCCGTCGACCGCACGTTCGCGGGACGGCAATGAACCCTATTGACCACCCGCACGGCGGCGGTGAAGGCCGGACAAAAGGCGGACGGCATCCTGTAACACCGACGGGAAAACCAACAAAAGGGACATCTACAAGAAAACGTCGTAAATCGTCGAACAAGGCCATTTTGCGACGCCGAAAAAGCAAACGCTACGGCGTCTTGAAATTGAAATAGGGCGTCATTCGTTTTTCGGCAGTGTGCCGAAATTGTTGTTTTTTAGCAAAAAAGCCTGTATTTTACAGGACATTAGAGCATACTCCAAATTGATCTGGTATAATTTTCCTTCACGAAGAACTCGAAAATCTCGAAAAAAGGAAATTTTCGTGCATTTCATGCTTTTCGTGGAATAAAAATTAAATTTTCTGTTTAGTTTATTCCAGAACAAAAACAAATACGCTCTAGCCGCACCGGCACCACCGGGCAGTCGTATGGCTTTTCCGTCAACGTTTATGGTATAACTTGTCGCATACAATGAACATCATACTGCTAGGAAACGGCACCAAACCCGGCGTTCGGGATGCGGTCGGACAGTTAAGACCAGCCATCGCTCAAAGAGCGGTTATCGTTGCCGAAGATTTTACAGGGCAAGCCGACATGTCGCTCATTCAGGCCGACCTTGCAATCGTCTTTGGCGGCGATGGGTCGCTCCTGCGGGCAGTAAGTCAGATGAGGACCAATCAAATCCCCGTCTTGGCCGTCCATCTTGGCACGCTGTCTTTTCTTTCAACGATTCAAACCGATGAACTCATTCCGTTGCTTGAACGGCCTGATTTACTAAGTATGCCGATCATTAAACACCTGTTGCTTCATTGTCGGTTATTCCGCAAACATCATACCGAACCCGAATCATGGTACTGGGCATTGAACGAAGTCGTCGTTCATTCGGTTCACGCTTCACACATTATCAGTATTGAATTATCTTTTGACAAGGAACTCGTAACGACATATCGGTGTAGCGGTCTTATCGTCAGCACGCCGGTCGGCTCGACGGCGATGAGTCTGTCTAACGGAGGTCCCATTCTTCGCAAAGATATAGACGCTGTTGTCATTTCGCCGATTAGTCCTCATACATTAAGCAATAGACCGCTGATAGATTCGCCGGATCGCTTTATGGAAATGTGCATTTCTCAACCGGCGGAAATCATCATCGACGGCAACAATGTTGCCCGTATAGAGCCGGGTGATACGATCAGAATAACCAGGGCCAATGAAACGTTCAAGACAATTGCCGTGCCGGAGTTCTGCTACTACAAAGCACTTCGGTCTAAACTAGGATGGAATGGAAGATGGCAGAATTAAAAAGAGTTTCGATTGGGGATTAGAATCAACAGCATCCTGCTAAACTGCACGCAAGCGGTATGTTTCACATCGCAAAAATTCTCCGTATTTGCCGTTTATGCTCTAATTCGTGCTGTCCGCCAGATCTAATATCATTCGGCAACACTTCGGCATCGCTCCTACGGCAAACGCACGATGGTATTCTATGCCCGATTCAACACAACATCGCCCCGCCTCTATGTCCAAGTCATATTGCGTTTCCATATTTTCGCAAAAAAAGCCAATCGGAGAGACAACAAGACGACGGCAGTTTTGTTCTGCTAATTGGCTAATTCGTTCCTTAATGTCCGGCCCAAGCCAATGATCCGACACTCCGCTCCGGCTTTGGTACACTAATTCCCACGACATTCCGTCCGCAACGTGTTTGATCACCAGCCGGCATGCCGACTGCAACTGTTCAACATAGTGCGATTGGATCGCATCGGCCTTTGGAATGCTGTGTGCCGTAAAAAGAATGTAAGGCCGTGTTGCCACATCAAGTTGCCTTTTATTTTTTTCGCTGGTATTCCCAACGGCATACATCTTCGTCAACGCTTCCCGCAACTTGTCAGCCTGCGATTCAATAAAAAGCGGATGTTCAAACGGTAACGGCAACTTCTCAAGAAGCAACGGCGGATGGTTCATTGAAACTTGGGCTAAAGCCTCGGCATAACGTGTATTGCCTGAAGGCGAGTCAAATGCAGACGTCGCAAAACATACGGCATGCTCTACCCCATCTCGCTTCATATCATTAACGGTATCGGCAAGCAAAGGATGCCAAAAAAGATTCGCCCAATAAATTGGCCTATGCGGGTCTAGTTGCCGAAGCCCCTCAATCAGTTTTCGACATTCCTCATTCAGAGGGCTGTAATGTCCCGACAAAGCAGCGAAAGCATCGTATTTTTGAACCGCCGACTCAATCCTTTGATGCGGAACATTTTTGCCGGCAAATAAATTGTGTAAAAAGGGGCGCACATCTTCTTGCCGTTCAGGAGCACCGTAGGATAGGATTAAAAGGGGATGCATGGAATCTACAAGCCGGGAGTTTACAAACCAAATAAATCGGCAATCGTTTCCATCAGGACACTATTCAATAAATACGGATGCCCCCATTCGGAACTCCAAACGTGTGCCATCGAGTCAATAAGCATTATGCCGGGCAGCAACAACAGAACAAGGCCTGACACCAAGAAGATGAGCATACCTGTTGAGTATTCTTCTTCAGGAACGGCGGCCAGTTTGGACGCCGTTGCAGGCGTCGGCGGCATAGCGAACGTATTCGGCATCGCGTCATCTGCCCGGCCAAAGGGATCATTTGCTCCATATTCTCCCCCTTGCACGTCGATTCCGAAATCGACCCCGCCCAAATCCGCCGCTCCCAATCCGGCATCTCCAAAGTCGGCACCGCCAAATCCCCCAAGGCCGTCTTGCTCATCGGCTGATAGGCCAGCCGCAAGCCCCATGTCGATTGCAATAACCTGCGACGAACTTTCCGAATCGTCATCATCAAACGTATTCGGCGGAGGGACCAGCGAAAATTCTTCGGAAACAGAAAACACCGACGGGGCATTGTCATCATCTTCCAGCAAAAAATCGCTTTCTTCCAATTCGGCTTCCAGCAAAACATCAAAACCGCTATCGCCAGCCAACCCTAATTGAGGTGAAGAGCCTGCCGGAGATAAAATCGAAACATCTTCTTCGTCAAAACTCACCTCGTAAATTTCCGAATCGGACGCAAGAGATATTGAAGACGATTCCATATAGTCATCAACACTATCGTCAGTCAGACCTGTACTAGCCGGATCTGTACTAGCCGGAATGGTCTCCGCGGGAGATTCCGGTGACAAAGATTCGGACGCACCCGATTCGGCCAGCATAACAACCGAAGATTTTTCGGCCTGGGATTCCTTCGGTACGATAGACGGTGCAATCGCCTGCTGCACGGCGTCCGGGGATGCAATTTGAGTCTCATCTGCCAGAGCAAATTCGCTATCATCATCCAGAGCCGCCAAATCAAGATCAGACTTTTGTGATGGCGACGATAAAGAAATCAGGTCGAATTCATCCGGCAATATCGAATCTTCAACCAATAGTTCGAACGAAGACTCTTCGCCGTCTAAATCAAAATCGCTGTCATCATCCTCATCAGCGTCTTGATTATTACCCTTTCGGGCTTTAATCATGTCGGCAAGATAGTTATGCACATCATCTTTGAGAAATTTCCAGTTGCTGCCATCTCGAAATCCTCGCAGTTTGCTTTGCTCTCGCAGACGATTAACTTCTGCCGCCGGAACAGACAGCACTTCGGCGACCTTTTCCAAATTGTAGTATTCAGGACTTGCTTTGACCATCGTCGGGGGTTCCCTTATGCTGCCGGTTATTGTTTTTTCACCGAATCTCCTTTGTTGCGAGGCCATCCATCGGCAGACTATTCTACACCATGTGCAACGAAAAGCAAGTTATTGCCCTTCTAATGCCGTGTATAGAAAACGATACAAAGACCTCTGTCTTTCCTATTCGGCAATCTCATTCCTGTTTTCTACCAATTTTCAACGTTCCACACAATAAACATATCAGAGAGGATGTTTTACCGACATAATCAGTACAAAATCTATAGACATAAGGCGGAGTAGCAGCAGACCGCTGGGTTTTTCTGCCTGACCGCTGTGAGCCGGACGGCGGATAAAACGTTTCTCTTGTCCCAAAATAAACGAGACATGGCCAATTTTCAACCCCGAACCAACCCTCAAGCCCCCCCTCAAGCCAACCCCCTGGCCACAAAATAACAGATTGGGCAAATTGCATAAAATATGCCGATTATTTCGATTGTACCGGCTTCAACTGTAATTCTGTTTAATCGTGTTGTGGCGATTCGATATACTCTTCATATAACCTTTTCACAAACTTGCGAGAATAATGAAATACGCGCATAGTTCACTGGGACTTGCCATTCTGATATGGCTTACGTCCTCTCTCTGGGGAACGTCGGCAATCGGCCAAAACCGTTGGTTCGCACAGTGCGATCCAAACTGCGATCCCTGTGCTCCCGTCGAGCCATGCGATCCCGTCGATCCCTGCGATCCCGTTTGCGGGTCAAAATTTTTCAGACGACCCGGACTTGATGCCGCAAGTTTCAATGTCAGCGGCTGGGTTGACTTCGGCGTCTATACAAACGCACACGGGTTTAACAACAACGGCCCCCTGCTCACCGACAGCCAGCGGCGTACCGACTTCGGCCTAAACCAACTCTACCTCGTCGGCGAGAAAACGCTTAATTCGCGAAGAGGGATAGATTGGGGAGCCCGGACAGACCTAGTCTACGGAACGCACGCCGGTTCCATGCAATCGTTCGGAGATGAAAAATTCGACTTCGGATTGGGCACCAACCGGCACGGATACGACCTTGCCGTCTATCAACTCTACGGAAGCGTCGGATACAAAAACCTAAATGTTCAAATCGGAAAATTTATCACAACATGCGGCTGGGAAGGCTCCGCTTCCCGGGATAATTTCTTCCAAAGTCATTCATTTTGCTATATGTTCGAACCCGCTACGCATACGGGTATCCTGGCAAATTATGATATTTCCGATCGGCTGAGTCTTCATTTCGGCTACACGACCGGTATGGATTCGACATTCAAGAATCCTTATAGCAGCCATGCAGTCTTGACCGGATTCAATTACACCCTGGCAGACAATGTCAACATATACTACGCATTCAACGGCGGTCGGCAAGGATATGCCGGTGAGGAAGACGGGGCGGTTGACTTGGATAATTATTTCTTCCAATCGCTCTGTATGGAATGGAGACTAACCGACCGATTCACATACGTGATACAGTATAATCTGCGCAATGATACCGCCCGGGACGGCACAAACCGCCGCAGCACATACGCGATTAACAACCATTTTCTGTACAAGTTAACGGATCAATGGGGTGCGGGTATGCGGTTTGAATGGATGCGGGACAACGGAAGTTGGAACGTAGTAGACGGTGTTTCCGCAGATTACTATCAGATGACATGGGGATTGAACTGGCGGCCTTTCGAAAACCTGCTTATTCGCCCGGAATTGCGGTATGACTGGGTACACGGCGCAACACCGTTCGGCCCGGCAGAAACGTTTGGCGGGTTTGCCGGAGAAGAAGGCGGAATAAGATCGACGCAACTTTCCGGCGCATGCGGTGTCGTTCTGACATTTTAATACGCACGCCGCTCCGTTATGTGATCAACACGAAATAACGCAAAATGCCGGCTCACCGTAAAACACACGGCGTCCGGCATTGATTAACTTCCTCTATTAACATTCTACTGTAATGCCGCTTCACGTTATTTGCCCTGGTTGCCTAAAACGATTTCGAGTCAGCACACGTTTTGCCGGCATGTCGGGATCATGCCCGAATTGTAAGCAAACAATCGAAATCCCAAAAAACGTAGTAGACGTTCACGAAGGCGATACAACACGGTCGAATGTTTTTGCCGACAAAAAAATCAACAGCAATCATCGAATCCCAAGCCATCCCATTGCTAGAATCGGACTGCAACCAGATTCGTCGCAAACACTGTTTTATACGCTTGGTGTACTCGCTGTTCTGTTATTGACATTCCTGCTCGGATGCATACCGATGTATGATTTTTTTCGTGCTGTTCTTGGGGTGCTGGGACTTTGTGCTGCAACGTTTCCCTTGACTCTCTTTGGGTACCATACCTTGCGTGATCGGGATGTTATGATCTCGCTTGATCAAGACGACTTAATCCGGCGGTCGTATATTGTGTCGGCGGGATACGTAATCTTATGGATTATGATGGAATACTGTCTTGTTGCCGCCAACATCGCCAATTGGGCCGGTATGTTTGTCAGCAGTTTTTTCTTGA
>Ga0099364_10009345_pt1 | contig 13613 bp, 15 predicted proteins | sample TergutTh196P3_FD_73070 | JGI IMG/M metagenome (GOLD analysis project Ga0099364, IMG submission 73070) | Microcerotermes parvus P3 segment gut microbial communities from Pointe-Noire, Republic of the Congo - Th196 P3 | ecosystem: Host-associated > Arthropoda: Insects > Digestive system > Gut ...
ATGTTTAAGTATGCTACAAAAGGCAGAGAAATAGATTCCATTAAAACAATTTTAAGTTTGATTTTTACTCCTTTTGTTCTTTCAGGTTTGATAGTGTATATTTTTTCTACAGTTTTGTGGTTATATATTCTAAGTAAAATCCCAATAAGCTATGCTTATCCAATACAAGCTCTAGCTTATCCATTCGTGTTTATTATTGCTGGAATATTTTTTAATGAAGGTATTAGTATAATACGATGGATAGGTGCAGGTGTAATTATTCTCGGTGTAATTTTGGCGGTACAGGGTTAAAATATGAGCATTTTTATACCAAGTACAATTTTATTTTTAATTGCTTCTTTTTATGCAGTAATTTTAAGACGCAAAGTTATTGAAACAATTTTTCTTTCAATTGTAACTATTATTGGCATATTATACTGCTTTGGTTTATTTAATTTTAGAGGTTCTCTATTATATGGAATATATTTCATATTGTTTTCCACTAGTTTAACTTTTATTTTTCTACTGTTAAAGATTATTAAAAACAAAAATATATTTTTTGAAATAGAAATTATTCAAGGTTTATTTCTATATTTAGCTTTTATTTTCTTTAGTCTTATTTTAAACTATGGCAGAGTATTCCAAGGATGGGATGAGTTTTCCCACTGGGGGTTTATAGTTAAACATTTTTATACAGTTGATGGCTTAAGTTCAGTTGTTCACCCAAACTATATTATTTTATTTCCGTCATATTTACCCGGTACTAGTTTATTTCATTACTTTTTTTCAAGATTTTCAAATAATTTCATAGAACATAACAGTTATATTAGCATGAATCTAATATATTTTAGTTTATTTATGCCATTAATAAAAGATACAATTTCAATAAAGAGATTTATTAGTACATTTGTATTTTTATTTATTTTTACTTCCATACCAATATTATTTTCTTACTTTTTTTATTCTGAATTATATGTAGATGTGATATTAGGAGCTTTTTTTGGATTTACTTTACTTTATTACTTTATTTTTCAATTTGAAAAATCCTTATTTGGTGTATTAATGATTTTAGCGGGAACTTTTATGCTCACTATTACAAAAGATATGGGCATATTACTCGCAATAGGAGTAGCTGCCATAATATTATTAGATATCTTGTTTTTCAGACGAAAGCAGTTTACATCTAATTTAATGAACAAATTAGATAGAAAAGAAAAGAAAAAAATGATAACATTTATAGCCTTAATAATTTTTTTACCAATATTTATAAGAGTTTCGTGGGCAAATTTAATATACCGTGCCAATATTTCTTATTTGTGGCGAATATTTAATTTAACTGATATAATTAATTTTTTTACAGGTAACTTGGAACAATATCAAATAATAACTCGAAACAATTTCTTTTTTGCATTATTTACTAGATTTTTTCACGGTATAAATATAACAGTTGTACTTTTTACAATATTATTTATTAGTCTTGTGATTATTATACTACATCTAAATAAAGAAAGATTTAATTTTCATCGTATGCTCATTAATACTTTAGTAATATTTTTTGGCTTGTTTTGTTATCAATTTATATTAGCTTTATTATATGTCTTTTCTTTCTCTGAATGGGAAGCAGTAAGACTAGCCTCATTTGAAAGATATACATCGACATATTTAATTGGTATTCTTATTTTTCTTTCTTATTTTTTTGTTCCTGATAATAGAAAGAAAGAAAATATTAACTCTACTCATTATAAAGGAATTATTGAATTAAATGAACCAATAAAATATAAAGATATATTTACATTTTTTAATTATTTACCAGAAGAACCTGTACGATTCAAGGATTTATATAAAATATTGATATTAAAAATATTAAAACTTTCAATTGGATTCATATTACTATTCGTATTAATAAATTTTACAAACTACGGTTCTGTAAGAATATTACTTCGAGGAGTGTTTCGTGCAGAATCATTTGTTCAACGACCTACAGCCTTAGGTGCAGAAAAATGGAGATCATACTTTGAACAAGAAGACCCATATTTTATTGCTCAAGGCGAAAACGGGTTTTCATTTTTTAGAATGAGGTATGAACTAATTCCATTTTCTAAATTAGCAAATAGTTCTAATGATTATAGTATAAATATTGAGCCATATTACGATGATGATGATCCTTGGACCTTTATTATCACTCCTGAAGAATGGGAATCTTATGTATTAAATAACTTTAAAATTGTTTATATTTTTAAATCTGACGAAGTGTTAGAAAATATTTATGGTCATTTCTTCCCATTCGGAGTCCAAGATGATATGGTATACTACGTTCAAAATTATAACGGAAATTTAAGGTTAAATCCAGTTTTGGAGTAACTCTTCAATACCCACACAATATTACTTGTTTAAATATTTTTTTGCCCTTTCTATATTTGGTTCTTTACATTCATAATATCTATAAAATGCAAATGTTTTTCTTATTCCAAAATATTTTGCAGATATTTTTTTGAAAAAATACCTTAATACCTTTTCCACATCATCAGCGGTATTTATATGTTCATATTTCATAATTATTTCATAATCCAATTTATATCGTAGCTTAAATTCTAGTCCTGTTGTAAGTTTATAACCCAATTTCCAAAGAAATCTACCCTCATTAGGAATTGATACATACATACCCCCAAGAGTATTATTCAGCAACAAACAACTTTTTGCAACGACTTCCGGTAAATTAATAATATGTTCAAAACAAGCACATGATATAATCCTATCATATTTTTTTGATTCATCTATCTCAGAAATATCTGTATAAATTGTACTAATCTTTTTTAATTCTGGTGAATTTTCATACAAAGATTTAAAAGGTTCGACTATGTCATAAATTGATTCTTTCTCATATTTAAGTTGGTTGAGCGTTCCTGCTCCAATTTCCAATGTTACCTTACTTACATCACTACTTTTTGCGATACATTTATGTAACCAACTTTCCAATTTTTGAGATAAAAAAGACATTTTTGTTTGACTGTTACGATTTTCTTTATAATGCTTTTCATATATTTTTTGATATTCATCTGGCAATTCAATCCTTTTTTTTGGATATTCATCAAAAATACTATTTTTCATATATATCTCCACTTTTATTTTTTTAATATGTCTTTTTTTGTCAAGTACAATTAAATATTAATTATATATAAATTACTGTAAGCCTTCAATATATGGATCCTAGACAGCTTTTAACAGCATTTTCTTTACTCATGAAGGGTTTGCACAAATAACAGTATAGTTATTTGGTGTACAACAAGGCATAGCTGAAGGCTATCCTCATTATTATTATAACCTACAGTTAAAGATAATATGACTTATGGTTTTGTCGGCAGAAGGTATGTTCTAATTAATTGCAGCCAGCAATGTGATGAACTGTGATAGATTTACTGGAAATCACTTTGCCCATGGAGATTAATGTACAGCAAGGCAATGCAGAAGGTTCTGCTCTTGTTAGTTGTAGGCTACAATGAGGGTCCTATCTCTTCGAGCCTTCGGTTCATTCAAAGAATGGGTAGGGGCCCGGAGTAGCCTACCTATCGAGATGATGACCTTCTGCTTGTGCTATGTTTATATTCACCATGGGCAAAGAAGAAATCCCCGGAGCTGGCTGCTATACAGACTATACCTTCCGCTGACTCACTAATGAGTAATTGCATTATCCAATATTTTTATTAATCCACTATAATTACAATTAAATGCTTCAATATCAGCCTGTAATAATTCTTTATTATCTGTTTTACTAAAATCGAGTATATAATTTGCATTTATTGATAATTGCCTGAAATATTCCCGTAATGTTCTGCCATTACCTTCCCGAAATGGGTGTAAAGCATTTATTTCTCCCATATAATATGCCATTCTTTCAATGAAAATTTGCTTGTTCAATCCAACTAAATAATTTTCTCTCAATAAATTGGAAAATATCTTCTTTGCACTTTCGAGTATATATTGTCCTCTACAAAAAATAGAAGTTCCCTTTGAGAAAAAATCTCCAGTTCTAATATTTCCTGCCCACTTATATATATCAGAAAATATTTCTCTATGTATTTTACATAAATTGTCAAAATCTAATTTATCCATTATTGGCATATTATATAACATTAGTAATTTTATACTGGTTATTTCTTTTTCAGCAATTGTTAAAGCATCTTCATTTTTTATTCCAAGTTTATTTATTAAAATAGTAGTTCCAGGGTAAAAATAACCCTCAGAACCTTCATACGAATAATCATATTTTTGCAAAATTATACCTCTACATAAGTGTGTTTTTTAATTGTTTCCTGTAAAACCTTATGAATATCATCCTTACCATTTAAGCAATTCCTAAGACGATCTTTATCTTCGTTTGTAAGTGGCATATCTTCCATTTTCATTGAAAAATCTATATTATTGATGATATTTTCAATATTATCCATAAAACCTCCAAAAATGTAAATTAATTATATCATACAAAATGATTTTTTACAATAATTTTGAAGCTGCATGATTTTACCAGCAGAAGGTTCTGCTCTCATGATTTCTCTTTGCCCATGATAAGTAATGTACAATAGATAATCTAATGAAAAGGTGGGGACGGGGACAGACAAACATTGGTGAGCCTGCGAACATGTTTGGATGTTCTCGTACCCCCTTTTTATTTATGTTTTGTTTTTATTCACCATGGGCAAAGAAGGAAACCCCGGAGCTGGCTGCTATACAGGCTTTACCTTCCGCTGCCTCACTAATGGGTGATTGCCCCGGAGCTGGCTACAATACCTTATACCTTCCATTGTTTTAAAGCATCTGTTAACTATGACATTTATATTTATTCCTCGCTAGTATTTCTCTTATATTCATTATACTTAAAATTCACAAATATTTAATAATAAGATATTTTTATTTATTGACTAATTTCCTAAGAATAAAATATAATATATTAATTATATTTTTAAGGAGGAATAGTATGGAAAGACATGGTTTTCTATCTTTTTGGTATGGCTGTGCAATTTTATTTAACTTAATTTTCCTTATAATTTATTTATTGGGAGCAAGTATTTTTCCATTTGGATTTATGTTAAGTTCTTCTGCACGATACTGGGGTGTAATTGAACCTATTTTAGGAGCAACATCAGCAATTATGATTCTTGCATGGGTAAAATATGGCTTTTTTATAATGGTTTTTTCAGCAATTTTCAGAATAATTTTAGACCCTGGTGTTTTTTCTATAATTGGCGGGCTGATATTTATTGGTTTTAATTATTTAATCTTACAATTAAAGAAAAACGATGTTCCCTGTTGGACTTATTTATTTGAAGGAATACCTCAAAATTCAAATTCTTTATCTAGTAATAAAAAGTGTAAAATGTGTACTACGATTTTTCCCGGGTCAATAACTCTTTGTCCAAAATGTGGTTCTTCTTTGTATGAATTTGTAAAGAATGAACCTCTTGGAGATAATAAATGTTTGAATTGTCAAAAATTATTTTCCGGTACATTTACAGCATGCCCGCATTGCGGCTCAACTAGATATGAAACGAGTACCATAGGTGGTATTGCAAACAGACCAATTACAAAAGACGACTCCAATATAGAAAGAAAAAAATGTACAGGATGCAATAAGCTTGTTCCAGCTAATATTTTTAAATGCCCTCAGTGCGGAGGTGAAAGCTTCCAGTAATTATGTTGAAGAATATACAACTGTGACATGAGCAAACACCGCCTTTACCCGCATTCCAGCTCATCACAAACCTGTAGTTTGCTTGCATCTTAGGTAAAGGTGGGCATTTAATCTTTAACGTTAAGTATAGGCGGTTTTAAAAACTTAAGCTTGCCATGAATTACCACATTTTGGACATACAGTTGGATTTCTGTCTGCCAAAAGTGCAAGTAATCCAATGGGGAAAAAACAAATCGCAACTATGATTTGCCATGCCTTGAATTTTCCTCTTTCAGATAATTGACCGCATTTAGGACAAGATAACTGAGCCATAAATTCCTCCAAATAATTTTATTATCCAAACAAGCATTAAACTTGTAATGATACAGGTACTATAAATATTTAGGAAATTTTTTATTTTATTACCTAACTTAATTGGTTCTATTAAAGCAATTAACCTTAGAGGAATCTGAGATAAATAAAATATAACTAATATAAAACCAACAGGATGATAAATAAATGATTCAACAAATTCAAATTTTGTTATTGAATAAACACTAGTTAAAATACCACATCCAGGACAAGGTATATTAAATACCATTTGGAAAAAACAAAAATGCGGCAATGTTCTTAAAATATTAAAAGTAAAGATAATTATTATTGTACTAAAAAGAGCATTTAGATGCATTTTTCTTTCGTTATCACTTGTAAACAATGAGATAATTTTGTAGGGAATAATAGTAACATTCATCTACAATTTTTTCCTTTTTATACCTTATAAAATTATTATATCATTAATTAAAATTTTACACAACTGTATTTTTTTTACACTAATCTAGATCCAGTGGATGGTTATACTCCGGATAATTGTTTCTGCATAATAAGTATTACTCCATTGTTCATTATCTTGACAAAATTTATTATAAAGACATATTATGAATGTGAGCTAAAATTAAACCAAACATTGAAAGAGATAAAAAGGTCGCCATATGAACAAAAAAATGTATGACAAAATAGAAGAATTCATGTTTAATTGCATGCGCGATTCGGCTCATGATCCTGAACATATCTTTAGAGTTTTGTATCAGTCATTGGGCATTGCATCAAAAAGAACTGAAAAAATAAATCATGATGTTTTAATAACATCATGTCTGTTACACGATATTGGGCGGGAAAAGCAGTATAGCGACCCAAAAATATGCCATGCGGAAATTGGGGGAATAATGGCGAAAGAATTTTTATTAAAGAATGAATGGTCAGAAAAAGATGCAGAGCATGTTAATAAATGTATTTCTTCACATAGATTCAGAGGGGATAATATTCCGGACAGCATAGAGGCAAAAATACTTTTTGATTCAGATAAGCTGGATGTAGTTGGTTTTTTGGGAATTGCCCGGACATTATTATATGAAGGAAAGGTTGGATATAATTTATACAGCGTAAATAATGGAAAAATTATTTATGGGGAGCAAAAGACCGATGAAGAAACATTTTTAAAAGAATATAATCAGAAACTAAAATCATTGTATGATAAATTTTATACCGAAGAAGCCAAAAAACAGGCAAATAAATATAAAGAACACGCGCAATTATTTTATGATAAATTAATTGAGCAGATAAAAGAAGCATATAAAGAGCCTACGCCCAGTTTTGAATCTTAAGACAATTTATCCGCTTGAATTCATTTTCGTTATTTGTTACCAAAATCATTCCAAGTGATTTTGCATGCGCTCCAATTAACATATCAAAAGGTCCAATCAAAAAATTACCATCTTTCAGGTTTTTTTTAATCAAACCAAATTCACAGGCAGCTTTTTCATCAAATTTTTTTACTTCCATGATCGACAAAAATTCTATTAAGGCCGCTCTGTTTCTTTCTCTATATAAAATATCTGCATTTGCAATTCCAAATTCCATCTCTGCCAATGTTATACTGGAAATACATAATCCCTTATGCCTGTTCTTCTTGATTTTATCCAAAATCCTTTTTGTTTTTCTCTTAATGATGTATATGCAGATATCTGTATCAAGCATATACATTATAGATTCTCCCTTTCCTGATCGTTTCCCATTATTCTTCCTTCTGCCATAAAATCATTGGAAAAGGAATTAATTCCGTGCATAAAAACTTCCCAATCTTTATCAAAAGGAACTAAAATAACAGCTTCCCCAACTTTCTGAATATACACATTTTCTCCCTTAAATTGAAATTCTTTGGGTAATCTAACTGCCTGGCTTCTCCCATTAATAAATAGTCTGGCGGTTTGCATTGTCTCCTCCTGTTAAGAAAAAGTATATACCATGATATATACTAAGTCAAGAGGGAAACATTATTTTCTCTTTTGCCGCCACTGCTGCAAATCATATCTCATCTCTTCCCTGGCTCTTTCGGCATAATCAGGAAATATTTCGAACTCCCTTTTATTTTCCAGATAAACCACTACTCCAAAACTCTTCTTTTTTTCGATGATTTCAAAGGCTGCCTTTATAAAGAAAAGGAGCATGCTTAAAACATTACGACCTAATTTTTTATTTACCCTGATAGCTTTCATTTTTCTGTAATAAAATATATATCCCCAATCGTCAATTTCTTCTGTTAAGTAATTTTCATTATTTTCTGATGCGATTTCTAAAGCGTTTTCATCATCGTCTATAACAACAATAATTAATCTGGCATAGTCAGCAAAATCCCTATGAGTCATTGCCTTTATTTTTCTATATACCTCTTTTTTAGGATGATTTTTCAATGCACGTTCCAGATATATTAGCTTTGTTGCGCCATCCTTTGATGAAAACCCAGCATTTTCCAATTCTTTACAGTATTTTAAGTAAATTTCTCCTATATTGAGCCAGTTATAGATACTGCTTCGATCCCTTTCTGTCTTTTTTGCAAGGTTTAATACATAGGAAGTCATGTTCTTAAAACCCAGATTCCGGAAAAGTCTTTCGGTCTTTATCTTAACCAAGGCGAGTCCAATTGACAGAATAGAATTTTCATTCATTTTAATGGTTTCCAGGATACTTTCATTCAATAGTTCTGGATCCACGGGCAGGCTAAAATTCCCGTCTTGGGAAAAAATTTCATTGTTCATATGTACATTATATACATTTTCTCTATTTAGTCTAGATGTTTAGACTAAAATGTCCAAAATAACCAATAATATCAAAAAAATAATCCTTCAATTAATGTTGATGCATTTGATGCCTAAATTGACTTGATTAAACATGCAAACGAGAAGAAAAATGAAGCAGGAGTTTCTAATAATTACTAATAATCACTAATTAAAACAATTCCATTTGTTTTGAAACATTCTTTTCTTCATAAGTGCCTATATATGAAAACAAATCTTTCATATCGTAGATGATATTATTGGCGGAACAGGTGGTTTGAAAAATTGATAAAAGTTTACTATTGTTTTCGCTTGTAATTATATAATCATTTCTATATTTTTTTATATAACGCTCTTTTAAGCCGGGGAAGTGTTTGTCCAGGTTTCTATAGTAATATTCCCTGCTTCCTTCGCGCAGGGTCATTCCCATGCCAAAACAGACAATGCCGTAAACGCCCGCTTCAATGCAGTAATTTAGAATGCCTTTTAGATTTTCTTCGGTATCATTTATATAAGGCAGAAGGGGGCCAAGCCAAACCACTGTAGTGATTCCCCTCTCTCTTATCTTCTTTAGAGCTTCTACCCTTTCTTTAGTGCCGCTGACATTGGGCTCAACGATTTTGCAAAGATCCTCATCAAGGGTGGTAAGTGTTATTTGCACAATGCATTTTGCTCTCTTATTAATGCTTTCCAAAAGATCAATATCACGAAGAATTAAGTCCGATTTAGTTTGAATTGCCAATCCGAATCCATATTTCTCGATTATTTCGAGGCAGGTTCTTGTAAGGGATAGACTTTCTTTTATGGATATATAGGGGTCACTCATTGCCCCTGTGCCAATAATACAGGGGCGGCGTTTTGACCTTAGCTTTTCTTCCAGAAGTTCTGCAGCATTTACCTTAATCTGCACATCTTCAAAGTCATGATCCATATTATAACAGCGGCTTCGGGAATCACAGTAGATACAACCATGGGTGCATCCGCGGCAAAGATTCATGCCATTCTTTGCCGACAGGATTCCCTTAACCTCTTTGAAATGCATTCATGTTATAATCGTTAACAGTCGTTTCAGCCTTTGCAAACTGTCCCGCGGCACTCGACCTAGGTTAATCTACTTTAAACCGGGAAACATTGGTCATTAATGACTGAATGCCATTGCGGTTTTTACTGCTTAAATCGTTAACAGCGTTAACTGCAACATTTATCTGCTCTGCACCGCTTGCCATCTCATTCATTCCAGACGTTATTTCCTGCGTTGATTTGTCAAGGTTTGCACTTTCGGCGATTACCTCTTTCGCTCCCTGGAGCATTTCATCGGTTGCACTGTTAACCTTTCCGGTTATTTCGTTAACATTGCCGACACCCTCAAGTACCTGCTTGCTTCCTGTATCCTGCTCTTCCATTGCGCTCCTGATAACACCTTCCTGCTGAGCGACAATTTTTATGCTGGAGTCAATTGCTTCGAACTTATTAAGAACATTTTCTGTTGAAACTGTAATTTTATCTATAGACCCTTTTATTTTCTTGAGTACGGTGCCAATGGTCTTGGACTGTTCACTGGAACTTTCAGCAAGTTTACGGATTTCATCGGCAACAACCGCAAAGCCCTTACCGGCTTCACCCGCATGGGCAGCTTCAATCGCCGCATTCATCGAAAGCAGGTTGGTTTGACTGGCAATATTTTCCATAACGGAATTTATTTCCATCAATCCTTCAGATTCACGTGCAATTTCCTGTATGTCTGCCGCTACATCGGAAAGACCGCTGCGGCCCACTTCAGATGTGTCCATTAAACTATTCACATTTTCGGCATTCTTTATAAGCGTCTCGGTAACAGAGCGTGTATTGGCCACCATCTGCTCAATGGCAGAAGATGCCTGAGAAATATTACTGCTTTGATCTGCTACATGACCGTTGAGTCTGTTAATATTTACTTCAAGCTGCTCCATGGTTGCATGGGTTTCGGTTACACTGGCACTCTGATTTACAACACGTCCCTTTATGCTTTGAATGTTAGCGGTAATTTCGTTTACCGCGGCTGCCGTCTCATTCATGTTAGCCGCAAGATCATTGCCGATTTCGGACAGTGTACCTGCCTCATTTTTTATATCAATGATCAGGTTCTTAATTTTTTCAAGGGTCTTGTTAAAATAAAGGGCAAGGTCTCCAATCTCATCTTTGGTGCTGATGTTAATGCTTACCGTGAGATCCCCCTCTCCTTCAGAAATATCTTTAAGTGTATTGGTAACATCGACAATGGGTTTTGTCGTAAAATTGTAGACAAAATAGCTGATAATGGCTCCAACACCCAGTAATGCAGCTGCAACCCAAATTGCAAAGGTCTGCATATTTCGAACAGGAGCCATGATTGTAGATTCGGCAATGGCAAGCATTATTGTCCATGTGGTATTTGAATCACCAATGGTAAAGGAGACAAGTTCGATTTCGGTGTTGGAATTAAGAACCGCAGAATAACCCTGAAGCAATAGATTATCACCTCTTTCTACTATGCGCTGCACATCGTTAAGACGATCACCAAACATGGTATTCACTTCGTGTAAATAATTTCCTACATTTTCGGGAATATAACTAGCAATAATATAGCCGTCATTGGCATAAATCGACATTGCGGCAATTTCAGGGTTATCGGTCATTGTCTGCATTACAGAAGGCTGTACCGCAATAAGATCAAGATTACAGGATAACATGCCAATAACCTGATTTGTAACAGGACTGATAATGGGAACCGACATTAAAATGATATAGTTATCAACACCTCTTCTCTGGATAAGATTAGGAGTCATAATTCTGTCACTTCTTGCATTTACACCCGTCATGTGGGTCATCATGTCATTTACGGCACCGGAGGTTCTCATGCCCAATTCGCCGGTATACTCATCCCTTGTAATAACCGCTGCATACTGACCTGTTGTGGTAGAACCTTCCCTGCCGATATTTTCGGAATCATTGTCAATGGCATTTGGCCTCCAAACCATACCAATTTCGAAAAACACATCCTGAGTAGCCATTACTCCGCGTATCATTTCATCAAAAACATCACGCCTGATTTGCTGATCATAGTTTTCGTAACCTGCCATTATATCTGCCAGAGTCCGCAAAGCCCGCAGATGTCCGTTAACCCTTCCATCCCAGTATTCCGCTTCCCTTGAAGCCAGGTTCGCCATCGAATCAATACTTAATTCCATACTGATGTCCGAAGCTTGAATCACAAGCAGGAATGTAAGCGCGACCGCCACAACAGCTATCATGGCAATTCCCATCAATGTCAGTTTGATTTTAATTTTCATTTTATCACCCTCTTTATTACGAAAAAATAATCTAAAAATAATTAAATACCATATATTTTAGAGAATTTTATAACATCTTACATTTTATATTAATTTACTTCTATTGTCCAGTCCGCCGATTGACACAATTAAATATTCTATATAAATTTGGGCCATGTTCATTCTGCATATAGATGCAGTATAAATTTTTATATTATGGAGGAATAAATGAAACTAAAGTTTAAAGAAACTGTAGTAAACCGGGAGGTTTGCTCAAAATAGACCCTGGCAATACCTCCCAAGGATGACTACAGCTTTGTCATTACATCAAGGCTGTTACAACTTTACGGAGGACCAAGTGAAGAAGGGTATTAAAAAGCCTTGTGAAAAGGGTTATGAAAAAATACATGCCAATAAGGATGGTTTTACCTGCCTGGTTTGCGGCCGCATAGTAAAGCCGCATATCAGCGGAAGTGAGCATCGTAATCACTGTCCAAATTGTCTTTGCAGCCTGCATCTGGACAGCAAGAAGGGTGACCGTTCAGCTTCTTGCGGCGGAATAATGGAGCCCATCGGTGTATGGGTGAAGAAAAATGGTGAATGGGCCATAATCCATAGATGTAAGGAATGCGGTACATTGAATCAAAATCGATGTGCATCAGATGATAACCCAATGAAATTAATGTCGGTTGCTTTGAAACCTTTATGTGAACCGCCTTTCCCTCTGGAAAGAATCGAAGAATTAACCGCTTATATGAATAAAAATGGCAGTTAACGGATAAAGAATTCAAACAAAATTAGTGTAAAAGAGTGTACCTATGTGCACTCTTTTTTTTGTATTTTCGATTGATATTTTGAATTGATATTTTGATTGAATCATTTTTCATTTATGCCATATTTATTCTATCACTTCATAATTATCACCGGTAATTATTATTGCCCTATAATCAGGTATTCTAATCTCTGAATAATCCTTTGGGTTAAATATTCCTGTGTCTATTCCTTCATTGCCATGTACGTGCAATTTACAGTCTATATAGCCCAAATTTTCAGGTAAATTATTTGCGGCAACAATGCTGCCTGCGCTGACACCGATATATATTCCGCCATTTTCAACGAATTGTTTTAACGATGCATTAAATCCTGTATCATTTATCCTTTGCAAGAGATACTGCGAACTGCCTCCGCAAAAGTAAATTGCATCAAATTCTGAAAACTCATTATGTTCCATCTTATAATGTAAATCGTATACATAAATATTTTTACCAGGAATTCCCAGATCCAGAAGATCATGCATACATCCCGGAAGAACTTCAATTGCATCGGCATTATTGGCTGCTGTCGGTACAAATACAACTTTTATATTTTCTGCCCTTTTATCTGCAAAGGTTAAAAATGTTTTTCCGATATTTTTGTTATCAAAACCATTGGCTGTTAATATTATTTTTTTCATGGAGACTCCTTACCTATTTTTACCCATGGAAAATTATTACATAGCAAAAGCAGAAGGTTCATCATCTCGATAGGTAGGCTACTCCGGGAGCCCGATCCATTAGCAAAAGCGAAAGGCTT
>Ga0099364_10009346_pt1 | contig 13612 bp, 10 predicted proteins | sample TergutTh196P3_FD_73070 | JGI IMG/M metagenome (GOLD analysis project Ga0099364, IMG submission 73070) | Microcerotermes parvus P3 segment gut microbial communities from Pointe-Noire, Republic of the Congo - Th196 P3 | ecosystem: Host-associated > Arthropoda: Insects > Digestive system > Gut ...
CGTGCCACCTCCTTTACGAAAGGAGGCTTGCGCGCCCTAAGGCTCCTTTCCTAAAGGAGCTGTCGGCGAAGCCGACTGAGGATTGACAAAGTTCCCGCACACGCCCCACCGTAGGGCGCGATGCCCTCATCGCGCCGCGTTCCCCCATTTCTGCGCAAAAAAATCCCCTCACCTCCAAAACACCGCACGGCAAGGGGGTTTGGGCGGGATGGGACTCCGTAAAGGTGTACCTTTACAGAGTTCTCCCTGTTTGTGGTCAGGGCAACCAGATTGTAACAAGTATAGCACCTTTGGGGTAAATGTCAACACTTTTTTCCGAGGTGCTTCTCGCCGAACCACCACTCCGTAAAGGTACACCTTTATAGAGTTGTCTGAAAGGATGGTTGATTCCACATGAAAACGAAAATCCTCACCCTGGCGCTGACGTTGGCGCTTATCCTCGCGTTTGTTCCCGTATATACGGCCGCGGCGGAGAAATCCATCATGGATAAGATAAACGACGGGGATTTGCTGCATGGGCTTACCCAATTCGACGGCGGTATACCTGCTTATCATGAGGGCTTGTACTTCGCTAATGACTTTACGTTGGAAGAAAACGCCGCTCTGATATCACGGTTGGGCGTAAAGGCGTATAAACTCGGTATCGAATTGCATGAAGTGCTGTCCAATCCTGATGAACTCGGAAGATATTATACAGACTACAAAGATTACATTAAGCTGGTAAAGGAATTGGGCGTAGATGAAGTTATCGGAAGCATCAGATGTTTCTTTATCTACCATAAAGATGGCACTTTAGGCACCTGGGCGGACGGTGCTCCGAGGCGCGATCTGACCGAAGGCTCTGAATACCTGGTGTATTTGGATATGCTGTACCGCTCCTGCAAAACAGTAGTGACCGCATTCCCCGAAATATCCATCTGGCAGCTTGGCAACGCTCCGAACTGGCTTAATTTCCCAAATGAAGAACCGTATACCATGCAGGAAAAAGTCGAAATCGCCGTGGACATGATGTATTACGCTACCAAGGGGGTTAAAGAAGCCAATCCAAACGCGATTACGGTAATGTTTCCTTTAGACGGTTCGGTAATCGGAGATTCATTTGATGAAGATTATGTCGGTTTTATGACGGGGTTTTATGAAACCATCACGAGCGGCGGCTCAGTCAGCGGGTCTAAAAGCACCGATGATTATTTTCAGGTCATCGCGTGGAACGCTTTTTCTCCTAAGCTGCCCGATGAGGGATACATAAGAGCCAACGACGCTATTTTTGAGGTCGCTAAAAAATACGGCGACGGACATAAAAAAGTGATTATATCCGATGTTGGCTTTGATAGTAATTGGCCCCACGACCCGCCGGGGGTGACGCAGGAGGAGTTGTTCAGAGCGCTTTTTGAGTGCATAGACAAAATGGATTATGTAGCCAGCGTCTCTATTTTCACATTGAACGACGGGCTTGATGCCGGCGGAGGGTTGTTCACAATGCGAGCCGACGGCTTTATGCCCAAGCCAAGCGCGTATTTTATTCAGGAATTATACGGCGGCAAGGGGGATTTGCGCGAATTCTCATTAGTGCAATCTCCCACCGAATGGCCGCATAAGATAATTAATTCGGAATGGACGAGGAATGCCCCTGATAGTTTAACACCAATGGCTGCTTCAAAAGCCGTAGCAATGCACGCGGGAAAAGCAATCGTTATATGCGACCCTCACATAATCAATGGGAACTATTCGTTCGGTATAGAAGATGCCGCGGATAGGTGGGCACGAAAGCACTTTTATAAGGGCGACCCGCGCATAACCGTTTCCGGCAATACCATAACGCTTGATATTAGGGATATGGTGGCCTCATGTGCGGGCTTCACCGTTTTGGACGAGGGCGTGTACTCCGGCGTACACGGCGTATACCTTGACCTCGCCTACGACGGCACGGAGACGGAGTATCTGCCTTACCTCCGCGCCGCCGTCTCCGTCGGGCTGCTGGCCGAAAGTCAAACGGGGAGATTCACAAGCCAAATAACACGAGACGACTTCGACGCTTTCATGTTCCCGCTGTTTGAACGCAAGTTCGGGTATGACGTCGATATGCCCAAGCTGCTGGGAACCGCTCATTCAGCCCTGACCGCGACCGCGAACATCACACGGGCGCAAGCCGAAGCGCTGTTTACAAGCGCGGCGTCCGCGCTGGGCGTAAGCGGCGGCGGCTTGGTAACGGGTACGGGCGCTTTCACGCGCGGCGACTGCGTAAAGGCAATCGCGAGGCTCTTCGAGATGATCAGCGGCACGCCCTCGCCTAATATGCCCTCCGGCTGGGCTGAAAACAGCGTGAGTAAATCCATGGCCGCAAACCTTGTGCCGTGGAAGCTGCAAAATCAATATACCTCCGACATAACGCGCGCGGAGTTCTGCGCGCTGGCGGCGGCTATATATGAAACGCACACGGGCACAGTCATCACCACCCTTGCCGATTTTGCCGACACGGATGATATCAACGTCCGCAAAATGGCGGGGCTGAATGTAGTGAACGGAAACGACGGAAAATTCAACCCGGACCTGACCTTTAACCGCGAAAGCGCGGCGGCGCTGTTCGTCAACCTGCTGCGGGCGCTGGACATCAACCTCCCCAAGGTCCCCGCGACCTTTAACGACCGGACCGGCATATCCGGCTGGGCGCTGGAACAGGTCGGACAAGTTCAGGCGGCGGGCCTAATCAGCGGAAGCGGCGGCAATTTCGACCCGCAAGGCAAATTCACGCGCGAATCCGGCATCCTGCTGATGCTGAATTTGTGGGAGTATTTGAGTCAGTAACATCACAGCCCGTAATAAGGGAAGCCAGCGCGGCGTGTGCCCCTATTTTGCGGGTTGAGGTTCGTTACACAAGGCACCATTTGTACACGAACAACGCGCCGGGAAACCATCCCCCGGCGCGTTGCGGTGCAATCCCCGGAATCGTGTGCGTGCCCGGCGGCGAGAATTGAGCGTGTTTGGGTTTACACGGCTGAGAGCCATACAGGCTCCCTGAAAGCACAAAGCTGCCATAGCAGCCCCCCCCAAGGCTCCTTTTCTAAAGGAGCTGTCGGCGAAGCCGACTGAGGATTGACAAAGTTCCCGCACACGCCCTACAGACGCGACACGGGCAAAGCAAATGCTCTTGCCTTGCCGAGGTAGGGCGGGTTGCCGGGACGTATACACAAGCCTAAAGCTCCGGCGCGCGAAATACGATACACAATATAGAAAAATATCCAATTGAAAGGATGCGATTGGATTGAAGGTAGCGTATGACACGCGCGCGTATACCCGCGATTATGCTTTGCCGCCGCGCTCCGGTTTGGATTTCGATGAGCCGGACCCCGCGGTGATTCCGGAGGAGCCGGCGGCGACGCTGGAGCTGTCCGGAGACGGAGATGTGTTCCGCCCCTGGGACGGACAGGACAGGCCCCGATACGGTCCGCACGGTGCCGCGCGCGCGGAAAAAGCGGCCGCCGCCGCGAAGGATGCCGGTCCGCGGGATGAATCGGGCCGCCTGACGCGCCGCCTGGTGGCGTCCGCCTCCCAGGGGGAGGTGCGGTCGATCCTCACGGAGGCGCACCAAAATCTGACCGACTGGCTCAAAGCCGCCATATCGGGCGGCGAGGATTCCCAAAAAGCGTGGGCGGCCATCAAGCGGCTGAATAAGCTCATCCGGCGAGGCCAGCGCAAAATCGGGGATTTGGACAAGGAGGACCTGCTGCGGATCAAGCGGCGGCACGCCGAAAAACGTCAGGAGGAGCTGCGCGCCAAACAACTCCGCCAGGAGCTGTACCGACAGATCGAGCAGCGGAAGCTCCGGGAGAAAAAATACCTGCACGACGCCCATCCGTCAGACCACGAGCGGGAAGCCCCCGGTTCCGGCCTGTCGCCTGCCGCGCTGCAAGCGAAGATCAACGCCCTGGCCGCGAGTCTGGCCCAACTTACCGCGTCTCCGCCGGTCTCCCTCACGGCCTCCGTGGACGGCACAGCCGCCGGAGGGGACGCGCCGGCGGAAACCGGAGGCGCGGAAACCGCCTCGGTCGAGCCGGAAGCCGCCTCTGGGAACTAGGATGAAATACATCTTGACAGGACTCGGGCGGTAGGGTATAATGCAGAGACACGTTTGTCGAGGCGTGGCTCAGCTTGGTAGAGCGCTGCGTTCGGGACGCAGAGGCCGCAGGTTCAAATCCTGTCGCCTCGACCAAGTTACACGACCTGCGAATTTTGGCACATAGTGTCCAGAATTTGCAGGTTGTCTTGCAGGGAGTGATTCAATGCAATCCGCCGCCGGTGTGTTGTGGGGCAAGAAAAGCCATGACCGGGATTTATGGCTTCCATTGCATGTTCACATGACAGATTCGGCAGAAATTGCGAAACGGTTGTGGGAACAATGGGTCCCCCGGACCCTCAAAGCTCAAATTCGCCGGGGGATATCAACCTCTTCGGAAGAAGCTGAAATGACGGACGGAATGGCCCGAAACGTTTTTGTCTTTTTGGCGTGCGCCCATGACTTAGGGAAGGCAAGCCCTATCTTCCAGGATAAGCAGTCGTATAGCCTCACAGAAACGGACAGCCAGATTCGCAACGCCATTACAGCCGCGAGTTTGCCCTTGCGGGACAACTACACCGGGCGTGAGGAAACGCGTCATGCGTTGGTATCGCACGGCATCTTGACACGCAATGGCGTCGACGACTCCGTGGCGGCGATTGCAGGCGGGCATCACGGCTTCCCCCCCGATATGGCGCAGGTGCAAAGCTTATCTGGTTATGCCCCAAGCTGTGGATTTGACAGCAAAGAATGGGTGTCTGTCCAAGACGCGCTTTGGTTGGAGTCCTTGTTCGTTTCAGAGCTTTCCGCCGCCTGGATCAAAACCCTGAAAATCTCGCTTCCGGCAAGCGTCCTGCTCAGCGGGCTTGTGATTCTGTCCGATTGGATCGCGAGCGATACCGCATTGTTTCCCCTGTTACCGCTTGAGACATTCACCGCTGATTCTGCCCGCCGGGCAGATATCGCGTTAGAGACGCTGGAGCTTCCTCATGCCTGGTCTCCAGAGACCGGGCATGAGCATTTATATCAAAATCGTTTTAGGATAAAGCATCCGCGCCCGATACAAGAGGCGATATTCAACGTGGTCGCCACCGTTAAACGTCCCGGGATTTTTGTGATAGAGGCACCGATGGGCGAAGGAAAAACCGAAGCCGCCTTAGTCGCGGCGGAAATATTAACCGCCCGCACTGGAAATCGCGGACTGTATTTCGCGCTGCCGTCCCAGGCTACGTCCAACGCCATGTTCAAGCGGGTTCTGGAATGGATGCGGACGTTTGAGTGCGTTGACGGGCCATACGGAGCCCATCTTGCCCACGGGCGAGCGGAATTTGATGAGACATACGGCGCTCTCAAGCTATCCGGCCAAGTATACACAGACGACAGTGACCCGTCGGCGGTAAGCGTCCATGAATGGCTTAAAGGGAGGAGAAAGGGACTGCTCTCTGACTTCGCGGTGGGAACGATTGACCAGCTGCTGATGGTGGGATTGAAGCAAAAACACCTTGCCCTGCGGCATTTGGGGTTTGCGGGAAAGGTCGTGGTTATTGATGAGTGTCACGCCTGCGACGCCTACATGGAAAGCTATCTGTTAATGGCGTTGAGGTGGCTCGGCTTTTACGGCGTCCCCGTGATTGTTCTATCCGCGACCTTGCCGCGAGGCCAGAGGACGGCGGTGATAGATGCGTATCTCAATCACCGCGGCGTCAACAAAGATATAGATGGCCCCCTTCCCTTCGCCTACCCGCTCATTACATATACAGAGGGGAGCGAAACGCATTCCCTTCCCGTTCCGGCGGAAAACTCTGACCGAAGCCTGTCGGTCGATATGCGCCGCCTTGATTCGGATGCTCTCCTGAGTACGCTGGAAACCTTGCTACGCAACGGGGGCTGCGCGGGGATTATCGTAAACACCGTAAAACGGGCGCAAACCTTATATGACGCGGTGCGCGGGCGCTTCGGCGCGGATGATGTTTGGCTCCTGCACGCCGCGTTTCTGGGATGCGACAGGAACGAAAAGGAGCGGCGGCTGTTGGAGCTGTTAGGTCCTCCCGATACAGCCTGGAGACCGGACCGGCTTATTGTCATCGGCACGCAGATCTTCGAGCAATCGATGGACATTGATTTTGATGTGCTGTTTACGGATTTATCTCCCATAGATTTGCTGTTGCAGCGTATCGGGCGCTTGCATCGGCATAAACGCGATACCCGTCCCGCCGGGCTTGAAAACGCCGCCTGCTACATAATGGGAACCGATTGGGGTGCCTTTGACCGCGGCTCCGAAGCGGTTTACGGGAAATACACCCTGATGAGAACCCGGGCCGCGCTGCCCAATCGCGTCAACTTGCCTGTCGATGTTCCGCGTCTTGTCGCGGAGGTGTATGAGGAGGATTCAACGCTTGCGATTCCGGATGAAGCGGCGGCAGACTATGCCGAGGCTCACAGAGAATGGGAAGACACAACCAAGGACCGCAGAAACTGCGCAGAGCGTTTCCAGATATCCAAGCTCAAGGATTCACTTGTTAATTGGCTTAACACACCTATCCGGGATGATTCGGAAAAACGCGCCGAAGCCGCGGTGCGCGACGGGACGGATTCCATAGAGGTTCTTGTCATCATGCGCCGGGGGGCTGAGCTTGCGCTCCTGCCGTGGATTTTGAACGGGAAGACATTGCCGCGTTCTGCGCCGGAGGAGCCCCTCGCAAAAATCATCGCCGGATGCTATGTTCGTTTACCCGCGTATTTTGGCAAAGAATGGATTGCGGACAAGGTGATTGACGAATTGGAAACGGCGATGGTTAAAGAGGGAATTGCTGCGGCCTGGTACAAATCGTATTGGTTAAAGGGCGCGTTATGTCTGATTTTAGATGACAATTTAGAAGCTGAGCTATGCGGCTGCCGCCTGAAATATGAACGGCAAACGGGGCTTGCTTACGAAAAGGAAGAGGGCTGAAGGGATGGAAAAAAGAGCGTTTAATTTGTTGGACGAGCCGTGGATCCTGGCGGAGGATAGGCGCGGCGAGGCCGTGAAGCTGTCTCTGCCGGAGGTTTTCGCCCGCGCGCATGAGCTGAAGGCGCTGTCAGGAGACATGCCCGCGCAGGATATTGCGATATTGCGCCTTTTGCTCGGCGTACTGTACGCCGTGTACACACGCACAGATGCATATAACGAGGCGCGAGACGAGAGCGATACCAAGCGGATTTTAAAATTGTGGAAAGAGCTTTGGGACGCCGGGCGTTTTGAAGAGGGGATCATCGGGACATATTTGCGCGGGTATGAGGACCGGTTTTGGCTTGTGCATCCAACGCACCCGTTTTGGCAGATTGCCGGATTGAAAAACGGCACGGAAGGCACAGCGGCAAAGCTGATCGGCAATTTGTCCGAAAGCAACAACAAATTGCGCCTGTTCCAAGGGCGCAGTGGCAGGGCAAAAGACGCGCTTGATTATGATGAGGCGGCACGCTGGCTGATTCACCTGAATGGTTTTGACGACGCTTCCGCCAAACCGTCCGTTCGTAAAAGCGGAATGCCCTCCGTGGGCCCGGGCTGGTTGGGGAAATTGGGAATTGTTTTCGCGATGGGAAATACGCTTTTTGAAACATTGCTGTTAAACCTTGTGTTGCTGGACCATAATGAAAATCCGTGGGACGACGGCGTTGCGGCGTGGGAGACAGACCCTCCGAGAACAGGAGAGCGGACACAAATACCGTTGCCGGACAATCAAATTGAGCTGTTGACCCTTCAGTCCCGTCGCGTTTTGTTGAAAGTGGAAGACGACAGGATAAAAGGCTTTATAGCGTTGGGAGGGGACTTTTTTTCAGAAGAAAACGCCTTTTCAGAGCAAATGACGCTTTGGAAATGGGCCAAAGGAGAGAAAGGCGCACAGAATTTCTACAAACCCAAGCGACACAACCCCGCAAAGCAATTTTGGCGTGATTTTTCCTCGATATTCGCGGCCAATGAGGGAGATCGGCTGCCGGGCATTATCCATTGGCTTTCCCGTTTGGAGTATCATAATAAGATCGTATCCCGCCATGTAAAAATACAGGCGTTATCCGTTCAATATGCCGGAGCGCAACGTTCCGCCGTGGAAGACGCCTGGGAGGATTCCATTTCCGTTCATGCCAAGCTGCTTTCCAAACTCGGGGACGCATGGATTGTGGATGTTACTAAAAACCTTAAAATCACCGACGCTATGGTTGCCTGTCTGGGAGACCTTGCCTCTGATATTGCTGCGGCCTCGGGTATTTCAGACGGCAGGAGCAAAAGCGCCCCGGCAAAAGAAGAGGCCTACTTCCGCCTGGATATGCCCTTTCGCGGCTGGCTTGCGGGCATTAATCCGGAAAAAGACCCAATGGACGATACCTGCAAAGAATGGATCGACACGGTAAGAGATATCCTTTTGTCATTCGGGGAGGAGTTGATCCAGCAAGCCGGCGTCCATGCCTTTATTGGACGCGAGGTTAAGAAAAAGGGCAAAAGAAACTTATATACAGCCCCCACGGCACACGCAAAATTCCGGGGGCGTATACACAAACTGATTAAGACGGAGGGATATTCATGAATGCCGAAAGCGCCATCTATGGGTTTGTAAAAGGTAAAATCGAGATTTTGGACCAAGACGGCCCGTATAGCCGCGCTATGCTCGCAAAGCTGCGCCGGGCCATCGGAAAGTCCCCGGGGGCCGTCCCGGATATTTGGGAAATCACCCTGCCGGATATGCGCGATGAGTGGCGAAGCTGGAAGGGAAACCCCAGTCACGCGGAATGGGCCATCCATACGGCGATGACGCTGTATGCCCTGCATCGACAAGGCAAAAACCGCACAATGAGCGCCGACAACATATCGTTCGGCACGGCGGCGGCTCGATTGGCGTCGCCTGACAAAGGCAATCTTGAGGCTGTCAGGCGCAGATTCAACGCCGTTGCGACAAGCGTTGAGTTTAAGGAACTCGCGCACCATGCCCGGGGCATAGTCCAGCTGCTGAAAGCGGCTGATCTGACGATGGACTATCCGAAATTTGCGGAAGATTTGCTTTTCTTTCAAAAAGACGCGGATCGGGTCCGGTTGCGTTGGGGCGAAGATTTTTACATAATCCCATCAAAAAACGAAGAGAAAGAAGGAGAATAAGTTATGAAAAACAAACTGTTCCTGGATTTGCATGTGCTGCAAACCGTCCCGCCAAGCTGCTTGAACCGGGATGACACAGGAAGCCCGAAGACAGCGATTTACGGCGGCGCCCGTCGGGCAAGGGTATCCTCACAATCCTGGAAACGCGCCATGCGGACACAATTTTTCAGAGAACGATTTGAACCTACCGAGCTTGGCTTTCGCTCAAAGTTTGTGTTCAAGCTGATTGCGGACAAAGTACAGGAACATCCCCAAAAGGGTAGCGCATACACTGAAGACTCCGCACTCAAAGCCGTAAAAGACCTCTTTAAGAAGACAGGCTTGCTGAAAGAAAGCAAAACAGAGGATGGAGGAAAAGTCCTGTTTCCTGTCGATGCTAAGGATGAGAATAAGCTGAAGACATTGTTTTTTATCTCTGATATGCAAGCAAAGAACATAGCGGAAATTATTGTCGGAGATATAGACGAAAGCACGGTCAAAGCCGCCATCATAGAAACCCTAAAGAAAAACATGGGGGTCGAACTGGCGTTATTCGGTCGTATGGTCGCGGCAGATGCCGCCCTCAACTGTGACGCTTCCGCGCAAGTGGCGCACGCCATCTCCACGCACCGCGTGGAAAACGACAGCGATTTCTTTACCGCCGTGGACGATTTGAGCCGGGAAATGGACGACCATGCGGGCGCCGGACATTTGGACACGATTGAATACAACTCCGCCACCCTGTACCGTTACGCGACGGTGGCTGTGCATGATCTGTTCGGGCAGCTGGCCCATGACACCGCCGCACTGGAAAAGGCCGTGCGTGAGTTCAGCCGCGCTTTTATAGGCTCGATCCCAACGGGCAAACAAAATACATTCGCGGCCCACACCCTGCCTGACGCCGTACTCGCGGCCATTCGCGCAGACCGGCCGCTAAACCTCGCGGGGGCCTTTGAAAAGCCCGTTAGAGACATCGGCGGCAACGGTTTTGTTGAACCTTCAGCCTTGGCGTTGACGGAGTACGCGCAATCCGCCTATCAGGATTTTTGCGCGGCGCCGGCGGAGAGTTATATTGTCGGGCGGTATCTGGACGGGCTGGGAGAGCGTTTGACGCTGGATGACATGCTGCTCCGGTTGAGTCATGATATCGCGCGGAGGTTCGGGGAATGAGTACATTGCTTCTGCGTTTGGCCGCGCCGTTGCAATCCTGGGGGTTGGACAGCAAGTTCGAGCGGCGTGTCACCGCCCGCGAACCGACCAAAAGCGGCGTGGCCGGCTTGCTCGCGGCCGCGCTCGGCCGAGGGCGCGGCGAATCCATAGACGACCTAGCCGGCCTGCGTTTTGGTGTTCGGCTTGACCAACCGGGGCAGCTCCTGCATGACTATCACATCGCGAGGAGTTTCAAAGTCTATGAAACCCACCGTTACTATCTCATGGATGCGTGTTTTCTCGCGGGTCTGGAAGGGGACGACGATTTCCTGAGAACACTGGAAACGGCTGTCAGGTCGCCTGTCTTTCCTCTTTATTTGGGGCGCCGGTCGTGTCCTCCCGAAGGGAGGGTTTCGCTGGGATTGCGTGATAAACCATTGCTAGACGCTTTGCGGGAAGAGCCGTGGCAGGCTTCCTTGTGGTATCAAAAGCGTAACGGCAAAACGCGGCTTGCCATTGTGTCTGACAGTTCCATATCGGATACGGGCATCCGGCGGCGCGATTTCCCCGTTTCATTTGACCAAAGGCATCGCAAGCACGCTTACCGCTATGCGGACGACGACCCGAAGGCGGTTATGGCCGGGATGGAGATAACGGTTGAGACAGAGCATAACGCGTTTGCGGGAATCGGGGTGTAGGAGATGTTCTTATCGAGAATTGAACTCAATCCAAAACGCTTTGAAACCCGCAAAGCCTTCGCGTCGCCGCAGATATTCCATGCCGCTGTCGAGGGGTGTTTTGACGAACAGCGGGAAAAAACGCGCAAGCTATGGCGGATTGACAAGCTGGACGGCAGATTGTATCTGCTTGTGCTGTCACCCGAAATCCCGGACTTTACCCGGTTTTCGGCGCAATTCTGCTCTGAGGAAACGATGGGGGAAACCAAGAGTTACGCGCGGCACCTGACTCGAATCCAGGAGGGGCAGCGCTTGCGTTTTCGCCTGCGGGCCAATCCCGTACACAGCGCGCCGGACAAGAAGGATAAAAGCGGCCGCGGAAAAGTTTTTGCCCATGTAACGATCGAACAAAAGCTTGAGTGGCTGCGAAAGAAAGCTCCCGCTTGCGGCTTTATGCTGACGGAAGGCGGGGTTGAGATTGTGGAAACGGGGCGAATGCGGTTTTGGCGAACCGCAAAGAAACGCGCCGTCGAGATTGATTATGCCGTATTTGAAGGGGAGCTTGAAGTGACGGACCCGGAACGGTTTACCGAAGCGCTCATCCGGGGCATAGGCCGGGCCAAGGCGTATGGATGCGGACTGATGACGGTTACAGGTGCGCAATGAGTGCAAAAAAACCACCGGGGGCCGACCGGCCCAAACTCCAGTCCTTGCCGCAAATGAAGGAACGCGTGTCGTTTTTGTATCTGGAACGATGCGCAATCAACCGTCAAGACAGCGCCATAACGGTTTCAGACATGCGGGGGACCGTCCATGTACCCGCAGCGGCGGTGAGCGTTATCATGCTCGGACCGGGCGCGAAAATCACCCACCGGGCCATGGAACTCATTGGCGACACGGGTACGAGTATCGTATGGGTGGGAGAGAGTGGAGTCCGGTATTACGCCCACGGCCGGCCGTTGACCCATTCGTCGAGACTGCTCATCGCGCAAGCCGCACTGGTATCCAATGTGCGCAGCCGGGCGGCTGTGGCGCGGCGGATGTACGCCATGCGTTTTCCGGGTGAGGATGTATCCGCGCTTACCATGCAGCAGCTCCGCGGAAAGGAGGGGGCAAGGGTTCGCGCGGTCTATCGGGAGATGGCCAAGAAAACAGGCGTCTCCTGGAGCGGACGCGAGTATGATCCGAAGGATTACGGCGCGGGAACGCCGATCAATAAGGCCCTGTCCGCCGCGCACGCCTGCCTGTACGGTGTTTGTTACAGCGTGATTGCTGCCATAGGGTGCGCGCCCGGACTGGGATTTATCCACACCGGGCATGAGCGGTCATTTGTCTATGACATCGCCGACCTTTATAAGGCGAAGATATCAATCCCCATAGCGTTTGAGGTGGCGGCGCGGTCTGTTGAAGGCGTTGACATCGGCGCGATAACACGGCGCGCTGTACGCGACGCAATCAGCGATGGCGATATTTTGGCCCGGGCGGTCAAGGATGTTCGCGCGTTACTCTTGGGAAATGACGGGGAGGATACAGACGGGATTGATGTTGAAATTCTTGAGCTTTGGGACGACAGGCACGGATTCCTGAAAAGCGGAGTTTCTTACGGAGAAGACGAGACCTTTCAGGAAGAAGAAGGGGAAGGGTATGGTGATATTTTACCGTGATGGTGTTACAGTTAACCGACTGTCCGCATCGGGTACGCGGCGATCTGACGAAATGGCTCTTTGAAATTTCCGCCGGTGTATTTGTGGGGCAGGTAAGCGCGCGTGTAAGGGATATGTTGTGGACACGGGTGCAGGAAACGCGATCTCATGGCCGCGCTGTGCTTGTATACAGCGCAAACAATGAGCAAGGGCTGGATTTTCGCGTATGTGGTGATACATGGGAGCCGATTGACTTTGACGGCATTAAGCTCATGCTCCGCCCAACCGCTATAAGGTTGAAAACCAAGCAAAAACAAGAGTCCCTGCGACTTGGATTCAGCGATGCCGCCAAACGCCGCGCGACGAAGCGGTTTTCGGGCAACCGCTGAAGCTGATGAAAAGTAAACAAATTTATGGATGATACGGTTCTGGAACGGCCTGTTGACGGGATTTTCTTAGTGTGTTCCCCGCACCCGCGGGGGTGATCCCAGGTTCTCCCCGGTAGCTGTCAAAGGGGTGGTGTGTTCCCCGCACCCGCGGGGGTGATCCTTCGGATTAAGGGTAATCCGGCGTCTTGATAGAGTGTTCCCCGCACCCGCGGGGGTGATCCGTATGTCGGCGCGAAACAGGGAGAGCCCCTGCAGTGTTCCCCGCACCCGCGGGGGTGATCCTATATGATACAGGCTGTATGCTTATCGGATAGTGTGTTCCCCGCACCCGCGGGGGTGATCCGAAGACAGGCTTTATGTCGGCATCCCGAACAAAGTGTTCCCCGCACCCGCGGGGGTGATCCTACAGATACCGCGAGATATCCGGCGCGCGGTCGGTGTTCCCCGCACCCGCGGGGGTGATCCCTGAGAAAGGGAGTGTAGGACATGCCAACTTTGGTGTTCCCCGCACCCGCGGGGGTGATACCGACTTGATGAGCAAAGTACGCTATTACGAGCGGTGTTCCCCGCACCCGCGGGGGTGATCCTGTTCG
>Ga0099364_10009347_pt1 | contig 13612 bp, 10 predicted proteins | sample TergutTh196P3_FD_73070 | JGI IMG/M metagenome (GOLD analysis project Ga0099364, IMG submission 73070) | Microcerotermes parvus P3 segment gut microbial communities from Pointe-Noire, Republic of the Congo - Th196 P3 | ecosystem: Host-associated > Arthropoda: Insects > Digestive system > Gut ...
CAGACAATTTTCCTGCTTTGGCAGACTATATTCTCAGCGTTGGTGAAGTTCACAGCAAACCGATGATGGCGTATCTGACTTACATGGTGCAACGGATTATCGAAATGTACCGAGTTCTTAAAGAGACGGGAACTCTCTATCTACACTGCGATTCGACTGCGAGTCACTATTTGAGAATTATGCTCGATTTCGTGTTCGGCAAAAACAACTTCCGCAATGAAGTGATCTGGTATTACAAAAAGTGGGCGGCGGCTAAAAATGTTTTTGTCCGTAGCCACGATACGATTTTTCGTTATACAAAATCACGAAACTATACGCACAATCAACTTTATATCCCGCGCGCAGAATCTACTCAACGGCGTTTTGGAAATAAAACAATCATGTCGGGTGCAAAAGATAAATACGGAAAACGTGTTCCTTCCGTAACATTAGAAGAAGATTCAGTCGGTGTAAAATTGAATGACGTATGGACTATTCCGATTATTGCGCCGGTCGCCAAAGAACGTACCGGTCATCCAACGCAAAAGCCACTTGCCTTATTGAATCGCATAATTTTAGCATCGTCCAACGAAGGTGACCTTGTGATGGATCCCTTCTGTGGTTGTGCGACGACGTGCGTTGCCGCGCAGCAACTAGGACGAAAATGGATCGGTATCGACCTTGGACATTCAGTGGTTGATCTCTTAGTACAGCGATTGAGCGATACCCCCGGTCGGCTTTTCAGAGATTTTATGGCAACGGAACAAGTGCCACAGCGGACTGACGTGCGAATCATTCAACCGACGGATCCCGTCAAACAGCAACTGTACAAAGAGCAACAGGGCAAATGTAAAGCCTGTGGAGAATATTTTAAGATATACAATCTTGAAATCGATCACATTATCCCGAAGTCCAAGGGCGGAGGCGATTATTATGAAAACTATCAGTTGCTCTGCGGTAACTGCAACCGCATTAAGGGTAACCGACCGATGGAATATCTGCGAATGAAAATCGACACTAGAAAAAAGATGACGAAACGCAAAATCATTTTCGGAGAATGACGCAAATCGCTCCGCTTGCCGGATAGTGCATTGGTTTGCCTTCTTTCGTTTTTACAAGGTTTCCGTTTTTGTCATGCATCCGCATCGTCGGCAATCGCAATGTGTTGCCGGTCATTCTGACATTGCAGAGTTGCTCATTGTAAGACGGATTGCGTTGTTTGATTCCGTCCATTGCTCTGATGGGAATACAAGCCTCTGGGAAGTCGGCGCAGAGCATGTCGTTTTCGGCTAACTGTCCTTCAAAAAATCCTTTTGCGTCGAGTGTGGCTTCCGCGGTTGCCGCTACGAAAAACGAGTACGGATGTTTGCCATAGAGAACTGCCCAGAGGAGTCCACTGGTGCAGATGGTTGTTTTCGCACCCCGTCGTTTATGGGCGATGGCTTGGGAGCCGCCGGTCTCGATGACCTTTTCGACGTTCTTGGCGATTTCGATTTGTGCGTTCGACCACGGACGGAAAAAGAGTTCAGACAGATACGTGTTGCAAAACTTGATGAGATCATGTTCACATTCTTTTCTGCGTTGGGGATTTTCGCACGGCGGCAGTGTGCCGATGTCTCGTGCCTTCTCCCGCTTCTCCTCCATGTACTCACGATGGTACTCGTTGTAACGAGTGTCGTTTTTCTTGATAGGTTTCTTTTTCGGCATTGCTTTAACGACAGGTCATGGTATAATTTCCTGCGTTAAAGTGTTGTCGTTATGCCCTGTTGATTGCTGGGGTCACTTATCGCTAAAACATCGGCGAGAGCGGGTATTGTGCTTTGGAATAAGCCGTTTCAAAACATGCGGTCGAGCAGAGCAACGGAACTGATTGCGATATTCCCTGCTCATGTCGTTAACAAAATAATGGGACACACCGAGGCGGTTGCGATGGCACCTAACCGCCCAATTTTGGACAGCGATTTTGAGAAAAGATCTGCTTTGATAACGGACGAAAATTTGCGCAAGGATTCTGACAATGAACACGCTATTTTGGACTTGCAAGAGCTTGAATCAGGAAAATCCAGTTTTGACACAACGTCAACAGATTGCAACGACATTCAAGAGGAGGAAAAAGACGAAAGAACGTCCAAATGGCGGGGAAGGGACTCGAACCCTTGACACCCGGCTTATGAAGCCGGTGCTCTAACCGACTGAGCTACCCCGCCATACACCCGACGAGAGTATAATCGGTTCATACACTTCTGTAAATGGGGTAGCACTCAGACAGCCAGCAAAACTCGGAAACACCTCTTGCAAACTTGCAGGGGTGCGTCCAGGTTCTGTGGGCAGATTAGGTAGCGGCTCGTCAGTGGGACTACAATTCGCCGACGAAATAAAAACGCTCATGACTCTCAAATTCCAGACGTTCGAAAATGTCCAATTCCTAGCCGTGTAAGGTATATATAGGTTCCCGCTTTCGCGGGAATGACAGCAGGGGACGGAATTGCTCTTGCCGAATAGGGGAAAAATCCGTACCATTTTTCCTATGCGTACCCGAGCAACCATCTTCAGTTTTTTCCTCGTTTTAGCCGCGTATTTTTTGTACGGCTGGGCTCTCGTTCCGCTCGTTTTGCCCAATCCCAGCGGCAGAGGTGACCTGCCAGTCGTTCGCATCGACCCAGAAGGAGGCATCGTCCGCGAAGAAATTGCCCATTTTCTCAATCTCCTGCCCGAAGGAGAATGGGAACGCGATCCCCAACACGAAATTCATTTTTTGCAATTTGATCAAATCGTCGTTCTCTTCGGGAAAGACGACCCCAAAGGAAAACTCCTCCGCTTGCAACCATGTACCGTTTTGATGCTGCCTAGCGGTCATGAACATCTCGACGAAGAAACACTTCGTCAGACCATCATTCTCCGCACCCCTCAGTATGCGGAAATTGAATTCGACAGAGATTACGACATCAGCAAGATACCGCTCCCGAAACCCGTTTCTGGCACACTTTTCGGAAAAGTTAGCCTCAAAAGCGATATGAGCGATCCCGGTCCGCAGGATGATCTCTATTTGGAAACCGAAGACATTCGGATCACCGACTCCCCCGGTCTGACGAGAATTGAAACCGCCATAGAAAAAGAAGTCCGCTTCAACTGGGGACTGCACTCCGGCACCGGCACCGGTCTGCTACTCGAAGTTGCCCAATCCGATCTGATGCAGTCGCAAGCCCCGAAAGAGTTGAGCAGCGTCCGGTTCCAACGAATTCGGTCGCTCAATCTTGTGTTTCCCGAAGAGTCGGGGGTTACAACCCTGGACGTTCAGAGCCGGGGGCGCTTTGAGTTCGCCGCTAATCCTACCGAACAAGGTTGGACAGCAAGTTTTTATCAGGATGTCACCATGGTGCGGACCAATCCTGACAAGACCGTTGACAAACTGATTGCCGACGAAGTTCATCTGACATTGACCGAAAAGCCGGAAGAAAACTTTGTCGCCGCCGAGGGCAACACATCGCCGTTTAGCCGTCTGGAACCTGTGTTGTTTGTTGCGCAGGGCAGAAAGGGACAAAACGGGCAAGCACCGGTGCCGGCGCGTCTTTCGGTCAAACAAGGCGGCGACGTAACGCTCGTCGGCGACCAGATTTACGTCGATTTACGGACAGACTTCTTGTCTCTTTCGACACGACCGGAAGCCGGAGCATCCCCCTTCGTCGAGATTGTCGTTGCTGATCAATATACGATCAGGAGTGACCGTTGTGTCGAGTACACGCTTGGTCAAGATGGAGCCTTTGGAAAGTTTGCCTCCGAAGGAAAAGGAACCTTGACCGGCAAGGCAGGCGAAGGTACTGCGGCGAAGGATATTCATCTCGCGTGGAACGAAATGCGGATGATGCCGCATCCGGTCATCAAAGATCATGTGATTCTAATGCTGGACAAGGGAATCTCCGCCAGAATGACCGGCTTCGGCACGATGACGGCGAATAAACTCGAACTGTGTTTCAGTTTTGCTCCGTCGGATTCAACCGCCGCAGGAACATCTGGCACCGGTCAACAAAAAAGCAGTCTGTTGCTGGATCACGCCATTGTCCGAGAGAACGTTCTGTTCGAGACCGCTTCCGGTGCGTGCCGAGTGAAACAACTCAACATCTTTTTCACGAACATTGATTCCTACGGTAGGGCGTTGCAATCCCGATGGATGCCGCAGATGCTCACGGAAAGACCTCCCGTTGCGCCGGGCGGGGCGGTGGCGCAGCAGACGATTCGTCAGGTACAGCACTTGGAGCCGCTCGCTCCGATCCAGACGCAACTTTATGCTCCTCCGGCAACGACCGCTCCATCATACGCCAACCGAACACCGAATCAGATGCCGCCGCAAACGCAAGCCCCGGCAAGACCGAAAGGGTTCGTGGAGACGCAAAATCTGTTGGGAATCAAGTCCTCTCCCGGCGGGGGAAAGTTTGAAATGACCGGTGACATAATGAAAATGGAGGTTGTCCTCCATAATGGTCAATCGTCCGCAGAAATCGTTGCCATCGAAGGAAACGTCCGGCTCAAAGAAAACGTTGCGAACAATGTTCCGAATTCGGCAATCGAAATGGCAGGCGATACCGTAACGATTTGGAATCCGGCTGATCCGACAACGCTGATTAAGATCGTGGGACAAGCGACGGGCAGCGATGCTATTCTCAAAGGGAAAGGCGTGGAACTGCGCGCCCGGGAACTCAATCTTTCCCGGCAGGACAACACATTCTGGTCGCCGGGTGCCGGTCGGCTGGTCGCTCAAACGGGTCAAATCAGCATGCCGGGGATGCCCACGGCTAATCCTAACACCAACGGTACATTGGTGGTCGAATGGAACAAGGATATGCGTTGCGATGGCAAGGTTCTCCAATTCATCGGACAGCGGGATATAAACGGCAACCGCGTGAAAGTCTTGTATCAAAACACAATGCTGTGGTGCAACGAAATGCAAATTCTGCTAAACCGGCAAGTGATGTTCTTTGACGATCAATCGAACGTCGAACCGAAAGCGGTAGAAATCCTGTGCGTCCGCGACGTTGAAGTTCAGGATCGGAAACTCGATGCCAACGGAAGACAAAAGTCGATGGACAGTGCTAAATTTGCGAAGTTGATGTACGATGTGGAGAGAAATTATGTGATCGGAGAGGGACCCGGCGAATTGAGTTCCGTATTTCTCGGTACGGGACAGGGATTTGACCGAAACAATTTAGCCGGTGCTCCGGGTCATTTAGCCGCTACTCCGGGAGCCGAACAGTTGAATTACTTTGCGGTGGGATTTCAGGACATGTTACAAGGAACGCTACTCGGTAACGACAGCAAGTTAGTGGACATTCGGGGACGAGTGAAGGCGGTCTATTGTCCGGCGGCTAATTGGAACGACAAGATAGGACTGGACAATTTTGCGGCGGCAAGAAGGATCGGATATGTGTTGGAATGTGAGCGGTTACAGATCGTCGAGGCACCGAATCCGGGCAATCCTTCGCAGAGTTCGATGGAACTGACGGCATCGCAAGATGCGGAGGTTGAAGGGAACGGATTTTGGGGCAGGGCGCAGACGATCAAGTACAGTGAGGGGAAGAGCACGGTGAGTATGGAAGGCGGAGCGGTCATTCAACAGGGGCAGTCGGCGCGGCAGTCGGCGGAAGCGATCCGCTACAATACCGAAACGAAGAGCATCGAAATTTTTCAAGTACGAGGGGTGGGAATCCATTAGACCTATTCGGAAACTCTCAAAATCGTCTTTCCGGCTTTTGCCGGAAAATTTTGAGCAAAAAATGATAGCCGGGAGCGCAACACAGTGGAGCGACCGGATCAACACGCCGAACGATCCGGTCACTGCGCTGCGTTCCGTTCCCGGATTTCATTTTGTCACGCTCCCGGCTTTCATGTCTTGCTTGTTATTTGTCGGCGAAAGCCTTTCGTTTACTGCCCCGTTGCCGGGCTTCGCGGACGGAACAAGTCGCTCGTCCTGCCGCCGCTGGCGGGGGGCGGCGGGGACTTGTCATCAAACAATGGTGAAGTAATACCCGAAGAACTCCGTACTGGATTCGCCTCAAAAGCATTCACACGGGCAGTAGGACCATCCGGCGTGAAAATCGGCGAGACAGCCTCCGACGACTGCCTGACCGCCCCCTGATGTTGAGGAATCACACGCATATCCGGCGTGAACTCTTGGGAACCGTGAATGTAAACCGGTGTCATATTTCTCCAAGCCATACGGCTTAACAAATCTTCCAAACTGATCGCCTTAATCGCCCTGTTCCTGGCACTTTCCACAAGTCCTTGATGCACTCTGGCAACCTCGGGATCCAATTCTCTGGCAATCCTCTCATTGACGACAATGAAGTTCGTCAAGTCGGTGATCTCCCCTTGCATAGGATCTTCCCCTTCCACAGCCGATTCATTGACCCAGCAATCGACCACGCCGCCGTTCATTTCAATCAGCCTTATGATTGCCTCCGTACCGGATTCAATACTCGAACCGGGCAAATGCATTCCCGCTGTTAAGGCAAAACGCAATCGTTGTCCTGGCCGCCAAATCGGTGAATAGATAACATCGCCCGTCATAATCGGATCGGTCAAAATGTCATCGAGGATTCGCACTTCTGCCCGGTGCGGACCAAGAATCCGCATCACTTCTATACTCGCTTTGGCAATATCGCGGGCAACTTCCCGCTTGCACACATCACAATAAGTGGGATCGCGTCCGATAGGAGTTGTATGGAACGACAAGCCCGTAATGGACGAATGATAGACACTAAACATCATCCTTACCAACAAACCGTCTGCTCTGCCGAGATTGATGATTGCCGTTCCCGCACGTTGATCAACGGAAATGATCCTGCCGGCAGGATGTTCAACATTCGGATTCTTGATGTCCGCCAATTCTTCTGCCATCGTGAGATTTTTTTCTCGAATTTCATGGCTTACATCCTCAAGTTGCCGCACTCGATTGCTCAGTTCGAACTGCACCCTCTCTGCTCGGGCGAGAGACATTTCCTGTCGATCTTGTGCTTCCTTTAACTGCTGGTCGTGGGCTGCCTTTGCCGCCGCATATTGCCTAATGTCGGCATCGCGCTGCGCTTCTACCTCTCTCAAATTGTTTCTTAATTGTTCCTCGAGAGCAGCATACTTGTCTCGTTCTGCATTCAAGTCGGATAGATGCTGTGTCTCGTTATTCTTTGTCCTTCGGTGTTCTGCCCGCTCTCTCTCCAAGTGTCCTCCCAAAGTGTTCAGGGCATCATGGTATGTTCGGGTAGCATTATCTTCACCGGGAAGGACTTTTTCCATAATCGCGGTTCGTTCCTTTTCCAGATCAGGCAACGTGGCGGCATCCGTTCCGACGGTCAGTTCTTTTAGTTTTTTGATCTCACCTTGCAGGGCGGTCTTTTCACGGGCAGACTCCTCGAATCTGTCCTTTGCCTCTTTTGTTTCGCCTGCCATTTTTTGGAAATTCACTCCCATCGCGATGAGCGGAACAAGTAACACGACAACCAGTATGATTGCGACGATTGCAGTAGTTTGCCAAGGATTGCCTCTCATTTCGGAAACTCCTCCATTATATTATGAAAACTAGCCATCCTCTCCATTTTAACATGCATGGAATCCAATGGCAACCGGAAACAGAAAATCTCCCCTTTACTTCATCGGTATTAGAAACCGAGCGGAACAGAGAATAACAGAGCATTGGACGCAGAATCCCTTTTCTGCCGCCGATTATAGGATTTATAGCAAATTACCGCACGTTTTGGACTTCTCCGCCGGTGCGGCTCACTGACGGAGCATCTTCTGTGTCGTCTTTTCTTTTTTTCTTGAAGAACGAAAATATCCCTTTGTCTTGTTGCTCCGGTTGTTTTTTTTGATGCGCTTGCTGGCGAGACTCTGCTTCCAATTCTTTTCCGGCAGCCGCTAAGCGTTCCATTTCGTGATTGCGGAACACATGGACATCTTCCGACATTTCGGCGGATTCTTTTTCGTGGAAGGCGCGCAGTTCTGTCAGTTGGCTCTGTGAACGTTCGCGTTGCGATAGCCAATATGGCGGTGCTTCGGCGACGTTCGGTGCCGGTTGCTTTTCCAGACTGCAACCGGAAGCTAGCAGGAGCGTCAATAATGCGAAGAACAGGTATTTTTTTGGCATAATAACCCTCTTTTTCATTATAATCGGCATTTTCGGTAGAGTAACTTTACCCGACATGTTCCGCAAACGTAAAATCGTCAAACCCTCTTCCCCAGTCTGCTAAGAAGTTTTTTTGTATTTTAGCCGGCTTTACTTCTATTCTTTCGTCTATGTTTTCGACATAACCCGACCCAACCTATTTTTCCTCAAAACGATGTCTATGAAAACCGAAAGACCCGAGCATGGCATGTCCCCGAAAAGAAGCGGATAATGATTCGTTTGACCCGGCTTAATCAGGATGAGTTTGTGCTCAATGCCGAATTGATTCGGTACGTCGAGCGGTGTCCCGACACACTCATTACACTTATCAACGGCGATACACTCATGGTTCGGGAAACATTGGATGATGTCGTCCGGCGTGCCGTTGCCTACCATCAGGCAAAAAACCTGATCCCCAAACCGGAACATCTGCCGTATAGAGATTCTTGAACCCCTCCACGCAACAGATCTGTATGCAACAAATCAATCTGGAAAACATTCGTTTGGCATATCATGAGCGGGGATCGGGCACACCGGTTTTGCTAGTTCACGGTTATCCTTTCAATTCGCTGATTTGGCACCGGATTGCGCCGTGCTACATCCCCGGCTCTCTTTTACGCATCGTCTAACACGTCGACGGCGGCGAATTTTTTACCTTCGAGCATTTCGAGACTCGCTCCGCCGCCGGTACTGACGTGCGAAACCTTGTCCGCAAAGCCGAGTTGCTGAATCGCCGCCGCACTGTCGCCGCCGCCAATGATACTCACCGAACCACTGTCCGCCACCGCCTGCGCCACCGCCTTCGTGCCTTCGTCAAACGGAGGCATTTCACTCACCCCCATCGGTCCATTCCAAACGACTGTCTTCGCCCCTTTCACAATGTCCGCATAAAGTTTTGCCGTTTCCGGTCCGATGTCGAGTCCCTGAAAGCCGTCCGGCACTTCGCCCGCCTTGACGACCTTCTTGGTGCCGTCCGCCGCAAACTTGTCGCTGCAATGCGTGTCCTTCGGCAACACTAACTTGTCGCCGCCGATTTCCAAGAGTTCCTTCGCCAAATCCACCTTGTCCGACTCGACAAGACTGTCGCCAACTTTCTCCCCCTTCGCCAAATTGAAAGTGTACGCCATCGCACCGCCGATGAGAACTTTATCGCAGATCGTGAGCAGGTTTTTGATGACCATAATTTTGTCGGAAACCTTTTTGCCGCCGATGATTGCGACGAATGGACGCTGCGGATTGGCAATCGCACTGCTCAAATACTTGATTTCCTTTTCGACGAGGAAACCGCAAACCTTCGGCTTCGCTCCCATCGCTTTGGGCAGAGCGTACATCGAGGCATCGGTGCGGTGGCAGGTGCCGAAAGCATCGTTGACATAGATGTCGGCAAATGCGGCGAGTTTGGCGGCAAAAGCATCTTTGTCCGCTTCGTTTTTGCTTTCTTCGTCCGGCTGATAGCGGAGATTTTCGAGAACGAGAACTCCACCGTCTTTCAAAGCCGCAACCTTCGCCTGGGCATCGGAACCGACGGTATCGGTCGCAAACTCTACGGGCTTTTTGAGCAGTTCGGCGAGGCGTATTGCCGTCGGTCTCATGGTGTATTGGGGATTCGGCGTACCTTTGGGACGACCGAGATGACTGGCAAGGATAATTTTTCCGCCGCGATCCAGTACCGATTTGATCGTCGGCAGTGCCATCTCGATGCGCCGGTCATCGGTAATGTTTCCGGCATCGTCGAGAGGAACGTTGAAATCCACGCGGATAAAGACGGTCTTGTTAGCAACATTGATGTCGGCAATCGACTTTTTTGTCATAGGAGAGAAACCTTTCTGTTTGAATGTCTCGTTGGTGTGTAAATGATGCTACGATTTTATCACACAGTCCCGAAGGATACAAGCGGTTTGTACACTGCAACGTCCTCATCCAATGGGAACTCTTTCGCCCCACTCTCCAAAAAGTCCTCCAAAAAACAATACAGAAAAGAACGACGCTCCAATGCCGGACGCAAACCCTACGAAGTCCTACCTCCATGTTCAAAATCCTTATCCTTAACCGCCGAGACCGCTCGGTACCCCACCGTTTTACAATTTCACGGCGTTTTCCAAAAGATATTTTTCCGCTTCATTGCACCAGAGTCCATTGTTCTTTTCGCATATTTCTGCGAGCGATTCAAACAGACGACTCTTTTTCCCCTTTTCCTTAAACTCCGATAGAGCAGTAAGAGGCATGGAAATCCCGTTGTAGATCAATTTTTTGAAACCGGGCAATTCGGGAAGCCTTAACGTCGCTTCCGCCGCGGCATCGAGTCCGCCGATGTGAGTTAAAAGTATAGCAGGATCAAGTTTACCCGCCGCCGACATGCACAGGGCTTCCTTCATGTCGTCCGTGTTTCCCCCGGAAGTTCCCATAATATGCGTCGCATTGTAATGGACATTATAAAAGTTACATCGTGCCGTAAGTGCCGGATCGGCAGGACCAGCGAAAAAATTCAAGCATCCGTCATAACCGAGAATCGCGTCCCCTTGCTCTATGACAGAACTTACAGGAGCAAACACGAAAACATCGTCAAATCCTTCTGAACCGCTTAATTCACGCAGCAGACCAACGGGATCTTTCGTTTTGCCGGTATTTTGGTAGATCATTTTAACGCCCACCACTTCTGCCTTGGAAGGAGGTAAAAGTTCCATGGCTCTGTTGATTCGGGCATTGTCAATGTCCGTTACGACTAACAGCGATGGTTTTCTGTCGCAATGGATCAAGTAATCGATGAGGGCGAGTCCCATCGGACCGCAGGAGGCTAACGACGCTGTTCTTCCGCCTTCAACAATGCCCATTCGGTGATTATAATCGCCTCTTTGTGTATGGTAGGACGCATGGGCTGCACCGATAACGCAGGAAATAGGCTCCGCAAGCGAACCCTGAAAAAATGATTCGCCTTCATAAAGAAGGACACAATCTCTTTCGATATAACATTCTGGAATGATGGCGTATTGAGTGTTCCCGCCCACATAAGGAAACGAATACCCCGCCGCAATTTGAGAGTCTCGCATTGCGGGCTGGAGCGCAAACTTTTGCCCGATAGTATATTTTTCTTTGTACTTGCCGCCGACCTCGATGATTTCTCCGCAAAATTCGTGTCCGATGATAGTCGGTTTTTTATCTATATCATCAGGAACGCGTTTATGGTCAGAACCTTGTACTGCCGCTTTATAAGAGGACATACAAAGGCTGTCCGAGACTATTTTTACCAACAGTTCGTCTTCCTTGATTGGCGGAAGTTCAAATTCTTCCAAACGCAAATCACTTTTGCCGTACAAACGTAATGCTTTCGTTTTCATGGTTGTTGCCTCTTCTGGTTTAATAGTCTGCGGATGTAATTGACATTGTCCCATATGCCATTAGGTCTATTCTATCAGTTTTATTTCCCGAAGGGACTGGTGCTAACTGCCAAATGATTGGTGCAAAGAACATGACAACGAGCGTTACATTGTCGATTTGGTTAAGCGCATTGTGTACCTGTCGGTGGAGAGCGTGAGGATTATCGAAGGATTGCCGAAGGTGGGGTTTTGATGAAAAACAGAAAATCGAACCCGATGAGGTTAAGGTAGTGTTTGACTACTAAAAACAAAAGTCCAACCACTATGAGCGGAGCGGTTTGTAACGGAACGTCTTCACTCTTTTTCCAATTCCCTAATAATATCCGCCGCAGTTGGCGGACAACCGGAAACGTACCGCTCGCAACCGGCGGTGCAGTTGCCGACACCGATACCGCTGCACTTTTTGTCGCGAAAACCCTGACCGATTTTTATCAACGGAATACCGGTAAAATGCGGAGTACCGGCTAACTGATTGAGTGCAAATATCAACGCCGCATAGCAGGCGGAACACGCACTCTGCTCATCGATGTACTTTGCCAACTGCCGGACAATATCGCCCTGTCCCACCGGACTCGCCAGTGAATTTACCAGTGGACGATTTTCGACTTGCAGTTCTCGGACTGTCGTGTCGGAGCCAAACATCTTGCCGATACCGTACTCGACGGCATAACATAAATAGCCGATGCTTGCCGGTTCGTACCCCAGCAACGCCACCCCGTAGAAGTCTAGCAACACGGGGTCTGTGCCAGCCAAAATACGGTTCGATACAACGGGCTTGCCGCCCTCCTCAAACGTCGGGTCGCCGCAGATACCGTCGATGACATGCAAGTCGGGTTTGAGTATCGTGTTCAAAGCGGCAATCGGCTTGTGCAAACCGATATTGTGATACCGTCGCTTTTCGCTGTCGGGAATACAGCCCTTCATATTTTTGAGGCAACACGTCAGCGTCGTTTGACAATGTCCTTTGAGTACCGGCACGTTAATCAGAAAATCGGCGTTCGCAATAGTTTCGCACACACCGAGCGTCAACCCGTGAGCGGTCTTCTTGACGACGTTGTCATTTTTGGTATCGAAGAGTTTCACGCCGTACTTCTTTGCCAGAGCCGTGTAGCCGCAACGGTCGAATGCCCTGTCTGTTGTTTCGCCGAGCCACGAACCTTCGGCAATGACCGGGTTTTTGATACCGCAATCTTTGAGGAATAGAATGATGCCTTCGACAACTTCTGGGTGTGTCGTTGCCCCTTCGGAAGCGGGCTTGGCAACAACGAGGTTCGGTTTGATAACGGCGCTCATTCCGGCTTTGATCCGATTATCGACGGCGATCTCTCGGAGGAGCGTGTGAGTCATCTCTGCTGCATCTGTACCGTAGATGATGGTGATGTCGCTCATACTTATTCATTTTACCATGATATCGAGTAAATCTCTTTGTGGTTGACGTTGAGCCCAAAAGCCGAAGAGGCGGCAGTCCATCGAAAAAAAAGTTAACGGAAATGTCGGGATTTTTACAGCCGCAAACGTGGAGCCCAATATCGACGATTTACAGGGCTGGTGTTCGATGTGCATAAACGATTTTGAAAATAGGGAAAGGTGTCCGCATTACCGTAAAGGGAATCGGTGCATTCCAAGGCATAGAAGTGATCGACTATCGCATTGGCGAAACCTTCAAAGCGACGGGCGACGAATATCCTCCCGAGTACGAACCTCCCGTTCGGAAGTTTTCGACATTCCAATGGATTATGTTGGGCATCAGTATCCTGATGATCCTTATCGGCGGCGGCATTCTGATCTTCAATCAATTACAAAGAATGAGGCAAAAATCATGAAACACGATTCAACGATCATAAAGATTGCACATGTTTTTCGTGATCGTTGTGTGTACGATTCTTTTCGTGAGGTCTCTGCAAAGTGATTCGCAAAACGATCCGCAGAGTGCGGTTGGATGCCTTGTGCAGGCAGTATTTTGGGAGTTGTTTTTTCTTGTAAGGCACGGGAGTTTCGGCACGAATAAAGTGTCACTGAGTAATGACTGCCATTTCTGCTCTCGTGCTACTTCACGCTTAAAAAGCCGTTACGTGGCAAAAAACACGGTACATGAAGGCGATTAACCAAA
>Ga0099364_10009348_pt1 | contig 13611 bp, 8 predicted proteins | sample TergutTh196P3_FD_73070 | JGI IMG/M metagenome (GOLD analysis project Ga0099364, IMG submission 73070) | Microcerotermes parvus P3 segment gut microbial communities from Pointe-Noire, Republic of the Congo - Th196 P3 | ecosystem: Host-associated > Arthropoda: Insects > Digestive system > Gut ...
TGAAGCATTCAAATGCTTGATCATAGTTATGTATTGCAATTGATAGAGACTTTGGCTCTTTGATAAATCATGTTTTCTCCACTCTATCTTATCAAGCTGACCTATCAAGAATTTGAATGCTTCATCCGTGTGTGTTTTTGCCAAAGGAGGGTCTTTCTCTTCCTTTTCTAAGATAATATTAAGGTTTTCAAGTTCAACTTCGATATTATCAAACACTGATTTTCTATGCTCATTCCTATTCGGATTCATCGAAAAATATAGCATTAATGTATGGTTCTCATGCCCCAAAATGGCAAGAAAATCAAAAAACTGTCTGAACGCAATAATGTAATTCTTTAATGCTGCTTCAGACACTTTTCCCCTTTCAGCTTTAATCCTTTTGATATCTTCTACAGCACTTTCAATTAAATCTTTCTCTGTAACCGAAGTTTTTAAGAATTTTACGATGTTGCCAACTCGGCTTTCCGCGTATTGTTTGGATAAATAGGGAATCAGTGTTCTTCTAATTTTTGTGAAATAGAGATTCAAAGTACTCTTGCCAATCTTTTCTATTATGTAGTTCTTGTAGGCTTCTTCAAGCTCGCTGAAAGAATTAAGCATTAAGATTCGCCTTTCATACCATAGTATTCTTTTGTTAAATATCATAACATTATTCCAGCAGTTTGTCAACGCTAAATTCTACTGGGCAAGTGTTGATTTAGAATCGTCCATAGGTTATACTAGATTGCGGGAATAAGTGAACGAACTAGTATTCCCGCGCGAACGATTGAAAGAGTTATGGCAGAGTTGAAAAGAGAACGCATATTAGAACGAATCGGATCGAAGAAGTCCGGCTACTGGCATGTCAATTTGGTACAGCGCAATAGTGAGGACAACGCGAATGAGTGAAACACAAATTGAAATGGTTGACGGCGAATTGTACCGCCGCTTTCTAGCCGGAGACATGGACGCGCTGACCACGCTCGTTGACCTTTATAGCGCGGACTTGACCCGCTTTATTTCTCGTATCGTCGGTAACCACCACGATGCGGAGGAACTGATGATTGACGCTTTTACCCAGCTTGTGCGAAATAAGGATAAAATAAAAAACCATAACGCACTTAAATCCTACCTGTTTACCACCGGGAAAAACCTCGCTTTGAATTTTCTGAAGAAGAATAAGCGCAATCCCGTTATATTTAAATACATTGACAGCGTATTGGAGGACGCGAGCGCGGATAATGCGCCCGATGCCGAATTGTTCCGTCAGGAGCAAAAGCGTCAATTAGAAGGGGCAATGGCGAGGCTAAAACAACCTCACCGGGAGGCGCTGAAACTCATTTACTTTGAAAACAAAAGCTACGCCGATGCTGGTGCGGTAATGGATAAGACAGTAAAACAAGTTGATAATCTTTTATTTAACGCAAAAGCGGCTCTTAGAAAGATATTGGAAAGCGAGGACTTTCTGTATGAAACGGAATAATAAAGAAATCACGGACGAAATACTACGCCGAGCTGAATTGCTAGACAACCGTGATGCAAAACGAAAAAACCGGATTCAATCCGCTCTTTCCTTTGCCGCTTGCCTTGCTTTTGTTGTCGTTTTTTCTCTGTCCGTTCCTCTATTCATTTCCGATGAGGCGTTACAGGAAAAAGCGGGGTATCAAACTGCAACGCTTTTCGCAAACGGAGCGGTTGGCGGATATGTTTTAGTGGGTGTCGCAGCGTTCATTGTCGGCGGGGCGGTTATTCTCTTTTGCATGAAAAAATTCAGCAAGAAATGAGTTGTTGATGTGGACACAATTTTTGACATTGTAAGCTGTATTATTCAGCTTATTGTATTAGGTGTACTCGTAGTATGGTTGGTACGTCAGACAAAAGAGCCGTGGCTGTTTCAAATTCTCGTAGGTGCGTTCGGGTGCTATTTTCTCGGCACTCTGTTTTGGACGCTGCACTTTTTTATCAAAAGCGACTGGCCGCGTGAGTTTTCGGTGGCTGACCTTTCATACATCGGGTTTTATTGTTTTTTCCTCACTGCGGCTATGAAGCTGAAAACTTTATGGAGCAGCGAGGAACGCTCCCGAGCGAAGCAAGGCAGATTTATCGCTCTTGCGGCACCAATCACTGTGATTGCATTTCACGTTGTTTATACTCTATTGGCCGGAGGGATTGTAAATAATATTCTGTACTGTGTTCCCCTTTCGTTTCTGCTCTATCAATCGTTGCTTTGCTTTTTTGCTGGAGGCGCATACCGCCGTTATCACGCTGTTGTTTTGATAATATTCACATTGGAACTGCTTATTTTCCTCGTGTCTTCATTTGGTCTGGACGCGCTTTATTATTTATTCACCTATACGCAAATGGTTGTGTGGTTCTTTATCATTCCCGCAGCAATTCCCTCCGAGGAGGAAAACGCATGATTTACTTGGAAAGCATATTTATCGCTATAACCGCTCCGCTGTTTATTGCGCTGTTTCTCATTCGAGGGGAAACGCAACGATTTATTGGGTTTTTTATTTGTGGCTTGACTGCCAGTCTGTTAGGCGCATATATAAACAATTTTCTCGCTCTTGCGGCGGGAATGCCTGCAAGCGAAGCTGCCGTCAAGTTGACGCCAATCAGCGAAGAATTCCTAAAGACCATACCGATTCTGTTTTATATGGCGGTGGTTAACCCCAAACGCGACAGTCTAATTACTGCCGCCCTCGCCGTGGGTCTGGGCTTTGCTACTTTTGAAAACGTCTGTCTGCTAACGCAAGCGGGCGCGTCTGATTTTCTGTTCGCTCTTCTTCGTGGGCTTGTGGCGGGTGTCACCCACGCCGTATGCGCTGCTTTACTTGGTTACGGGCTTGTGTTTATATCCGATAAAAAATACAGTCATTTACTGTTTCCCGGAACGTTGGGAATTTTTTGCGCCGTGACCGTATTCCACGCGACCTATAATTTGCTTGTTACCGCCGACAAGGGTTGGCAGGGGGTAGGATACGCTTTGCCGCTCCTTATGACCTTTGTGATTCTACTATGGCGCAAGCGGATTGACCCGAAAATGAAATAGGTAAATATAAAACTCATCAAGTCGGAGCGGTCATTACCGTCCCGGCTTTTTAATATCTGAAGAATATTCCAAAAAAATCAAGGAGTTTTTCCTTTTTTGTTGTCTTATAAAATGGAAGGTATGTCCAAATTGCGACATTTTTAACACCTTTCATGGTCATTGATGTCAATTGCATTCAGAAAGGTCAGGTCATAAAAATGATTAAACAAAAAAAGAAGATTTCTCAAAGAGTGTTAGCGTCATTTTTATGCGCAATAATGCTTTTTTCTCTCGTACCCACGCAAGCTTTTGCAGCATTTATGGAGGCATTGCCGCGCAAGGCGGAGCTGTTCACCGATTCTCCCTATGTGGTCATAGACAATGGTTACATAGCGTGTTATGTGGACAAGCAGACTGGAGGATTCGCGGTTTTGCCGTCCACTATGGCGCTTGATGCAAACAGGCAGATGTCGTACGCCACATTCCTGATAGATGGACAAAACTACGTTTTCGGGCAGTCTTACGCGGATTCGCAGCTTTTCGAGCCTGCTGTAAAAAACAATGGAACTCTCATTGAAACAAAATGGACGGTTCTAGACTATGAGATTACGCAATACCTAACCATCACCGAGGAGCTTTCGCTGGATAATTCATACGCCGTTTATCTTCACTATAATATATGCTATTTGGGCGAGGGAGAGAGCGGGATTGGCGCTCGTATTTTGATCGATACGATGTTTGGCGAGGACGATGTCTTGCCGGTAACGGTTTCAAATAGTCTGAGCTACATTTCAAGCGAAACGAAAATCACCGATATTCCCGAGGATTTCCGTGTCGGAGAGGAGCTGGATTCGACAGTCAACGTATTTGGAACGCTTATAAATGAAAACGTAACGCTGCCCTCCGCTTTAGTATTTGCTAAAATGGGCAATATTCAAAACGCCGCGTATGACTATGAGCCTGATGAGGACGAAACCTTTTTAGGCGACAGCGCGGCGGCTCTTTATTACGACCCGGTTGTTTTGGGAAAAGACGGGGATAATGACAGCCGCTACACTACAATATCCGTATTGTATGGGTTTTACAGCCTGACGAAAAACGAAACGATGCAGGTCATGGATATTCAGCCAATGCAGGCAGCAAGCGCAAGCCCTCTTTTCGGAATTATGTCAGCCGAATTTGGACATTCGGTCACTTTCGTAGACAAAAACGGCGTGGTGCGCCCGGAGTATGCGGATTATTTCAATTGCGATTGGTATTTCGAGGAGGATTACCCCGGTTATTATTTAGCACGGACGGAGCTTAACATCTTCTACACAGAAAAGAATTTCGACTTTAAAAACAGGCCCATATATGAGATTGTAAAGGTAGAAGACCCGCAGATGGGGCCGGGAAACCCTGACAGGGAATTCAGTGAAACTTTGGTGGTTCACCCGCTTGCGCTTGACGAGCCAACGGGCAGTTCGCGGCGAAAGGTAGACGGCGGGTATACTGACGTCGCGGCGCCTGCAACCCCGCTTACGTTTGATTACGTCGTCACGATAGCTCCGGCGCGCAAGGTTGAGTTTGAACTGGCGGCAGGCTACACCGGCGAAAAAGAAACGTTTTTATTTTGGAACGTTGAATCGTCTGCTGCAGGTGGGATGCTTGATACCAAGGATAGGGGAAGCGGTTTTTATACCGCCGAGGGCACCGTAATTCAGCTTGTATACGTAGATGATGGCGGCTCGCTCGGCGCTGTGCCTCCACCGAGCGCGTATGTTGAGCTGATAACAGGCGGCGTCGGCGTGGAGATACCCCTTACGCCTTATAACCCCGTCACTTTTTCCGGTAATTGGTATGAATTTACCGTACCCGCCTCCGATGTTCGGTTGTCCGGCACAACCAATACGAATAACGAGTACAGCCTGTGGGGCAAAGCTCCCGCCGGTGTGAGCGTGGCCTTTTCCAGAGGCGGCAGCTCGGTAACGAAGGCAAAAGCGGGCGAAACGATAACGGCGACGGTGACGGGAAGCCCCGGCGTATTCCCCGGCTCGGCTTCCGCGAGCGGCAAAAACAACCTTGTGATAGACATGGTAAACAATACGTTGAACAGAAACACGCACGTTTACGAATTTACTATGCCCAATTCCTATGTCACACTGGACGTTATCCCCGCCGAGCTGGACAGCTCGAAAATATCCGTAGATTTTGAGATCGACAATCAAACGGCTATACCAGTATTCGCCCCGGGCGTATATTGTGAAAAAGATGGCTCTTTTGTGTGGGACGCCGTGTTTTATGGAGGAGACGCCACGGTTTATGCCGATCCGGGCGCTATTGAGGATTTCCCCGTCGATGTCCTGCCTTCCATTGAGGTCTATGAGGTCAGCGCAAGAGGGGTGCGAACTCTAATCAGCGGCTTAAACCCCACAATGAAAACAGCCGCGACCTTCGGGTTCACCTGCCCGAGCCTTACCGCCCTCAAAAGCGACACCGTTTCCCTGCTCGTGAGGGTGACATATAGGTACATGCAGCAGCATACCATAACGCTGAGGGATAAAAACGGCAACGTTGACTGGCTCAGGGGCCAAAAAATGTATGGGCTGTCATTCAGCCGAAACACGGACGGCAAAAGCTATACCGCCGTGTTCTTCGGCACGGACGACGAACTGGGCTTTTCCATGCAGCTCGACAAAATGATTTGCGCGATCGATACGGTTACCGGCGTTTCCCCGAATACCGTGAGTTTAATGAAGGATTCCGACATTTGGTGGACGGTCAGCGGCATTAAGCCGAGCGGGGACGTAACTATCGTTTTTGACCTGACTCCCGATTATTCAAAATACATGCCGGAAATCAGCGCGATAGCCCCCAACTCTACACTATATGAAAAATTCACAACGGTAAATGTAAGGGGTAAATACTTAGGCTCCCCCTATCCGGGCTACACGGGCAAGATAATCATCGAAAACGACAAAGGCGACAAAGGCGAAATGACCTTTGGCGGCGCGCTCCCGGCGGGGGTAAAACGCGCGGACGCCGCTTTATACAAGGTTTACTCCGAGGACGGAAACGTATCTTTCTACACGGAATTTGAAATTTTCCAAACCGCCGACGTCTCCATCGGGTTTTCCTATCACGCGATCGTTTCGGATGCCAACAACAACCATTCGGTCGTAAAGGCCGCAACCCTGGCCGAGCTGAACGCAGGTATCGCGGGCAAAACGGAACTGTTCCGTATTTTGGGCGATTCCACGGAATCGGGAAACACGTATACATTCAGATTTGACCGCAACAAAAGTGTCCTGATCGGCCCGGGCTTGAGCGCCACTATGAAGCCGTTTGGAGAAATCAGGTTGATTGCGAGCGGCGGGACAGTCCGCATCGAGTCCGAGGGCGTGACGCTTTCAGTGCCAAATTTGAAATTTTATGAATCCGAGGGCGGGGATGCGGTAGATTTGGGCGGTGGTGTCATTTCTTACGACCCGCCAACCCCAAACAACGGCTTTTCCATGACACTGAGCAGGGGAACGGATTATAAGAACGGCGCGGACCGCCCGCGCATTACATGGGGAAGCATGGGCAACATTTTGGGCAAATTCCTTGCGGTGACATCGCTTCTGGGCGTCACAGAGTATGATGGCGTCACCTTGGACGGGAACGACTTGATATTCAACGGCAAGCTGCAGGTCTTTATCCCGGTAATCGACCTTAAATTAGCAGGGCTTGAAATAGACCGGCTCGTATTTACGCACGGCGAAGGCGGTATGAAATTCAAAGGGGTCGATGCCTCGGGCGAAATCAGGGTAAATGAGTTTTTGGGCGTTATACCTGAATCGTATATTACAGGCACGGTAAACACCCTCGACGGCTATTACGCCTTCGATGTACTTGTGGATGTAAAGGTTCTTAAAATAGGCGGCAAGCTGACCCTTATGCAGATGTGGGACGGGGCGCTGTTCCCGGACGAGATAGAGTTATTCCTGGGCGGCGATCTTCTAAAGCTCATACCGGGCTTTGAAGTGGTGACGATAGACAAGGTGGGCGGCGGCGTTTTTGGGCTCGCGTCTCTGTATGGGGACGGCAATCCGCGCGGTTATCAGGCGCCGATCGCCGGGGCGAGATTATTCGGCGATTTAACGATTTTTGAGCTTATCAAAGCCAATGACATATCGGTTTCCGCCAATAAATACGGGTTTTCCCTCCGGGGGCCCAGCCTGAGCCTTGCCCTAAAGAGCGGCGACACCGATTTTGCTGAAATCAAGATGCTTGAGGGTATAGGCGCAGACGTCTACTACACAGCGCAAAGCATCGGCGTTCATATTTGGGGTTCGTTTAACTTGTCGCTGCTGCCCGGGTTTATCGTGGGCAGCGCGAGCCTGTGGGCGGACTATGATATGACACGCCATTCCTTCTCTTTCGCGGGGGAAGTGTCCGCGACCGTCCAAATCCCGAAGTTCAAAATTTTGGGTTTGAGTTTCGGCCCCTATGAGCTGCTCAAGATGACCGCTTACGTCTCGAACGTCGAGGCATACGTGAATTTTCGCGTTATCGGGAAATGGAATGTACGCGCGGGTTATGTTTACGGCAAGCAGTTTTATATCGATGCGTTCAGCGCGGCAAGTCTGGGTTTCGGCGGCAGCCTTGACTCTTATGAGCGAGCCTATGATGAAAACGGTAGGGAAATCGGGACATACAAATTGACGCACAACCTGCGGCTGATTTCAATCAGCGATGCCCCATATGGCGGCGGGGTCATGCCGCTTGGTCTTCCGCTGTCAACGAGGAGCGGTCCCATGCCGACATTGACTGAAATCGACGATTACACTTATGAAGTGGATATGCCGTATCAAGACGATTACAGCGATTATATGATTTTCATCAACGCCGAAAAAGACGGGCTGGTGATTACAAAGCCTGCCGGTCTGGGCGGCGGTAATTATGACCTCATGTTTGCACCGAACGACGGGATAGGCGAAGACGACCCCTTAGCTGCTTCCTACAACGCTTTTGAGGCGGACGGCGGCGTCGTGCTGATACTGAACGGGATCGGCGTTTGGACAATCAAAAATACTAAAAACAAGCTGAGTATTTCCGTCGGCGAGATTATTCCCCTGCCCGAAATGAAGATAACCGGCCTGTCCGGCGGTACGGTAAGCTATCAGGTTTCAAATCTCGAATTGTTTAAAAACTATGAAGTCGTGTTCTTCGCGTCGAAAAAAGACGAGGACGCGCAATCGGCAAACGCTCCAATCGGCAGCGTCACATTGCCCGGTACGAGCAGCGGCTCGCAGACGTTCACTATCTTGCCCGGCAACTTCCCCGACAACCTTGAAGCGGGGGACTATATAATCAAGGCTTACCTTTACTCCATCGACCGCACACCCGGATCGCTTGGCCCTGACGATTTAGGCGAAAAAACAATGCTTCACGCGGCGATGTCCACCGGCACCTACACTTATTCCAACCCCAACGCTCCCGCTGCAGACGTCACAATCGCGCTGTCTTACGGCGGCAACGGGGAAATCAGGGCAACGTGGGCTTTGAATCCAAGCGTGAGCGGCGGGTACTTGATTAAGGCATACGATACGCAGGGTGAGCCGGTGTTGGTAAAAACTGCCCTCGACGACGGAAATGCGTATCAGCAGCATATCGTGTACGATATTCCTGTAAGCAAAGCCGAAAGCGGTGCGTTTGACGTAAGGCTTGCCGGGCTTGAGCCGGGTAGTACATACACCCTTGAGCTCGTCCCGTATAACACCGTGGAGGTAGTGGATACTGTAGGCGGCGAGCCCTCGTATAGCTATCGTTACCACTACGGTAAAGGGAATCAAAAAAACATTTCCCTGCCATTGCCCGGTTATCCGAATCTCTCCTATACCCTTGATGGCGCGATGGAGGTCAATGAAGACAGCGGACAGGCTATATACGCCAGAGGGGATTTTACCGTCAATATTGAAACGGACGTCCTTGCCGGTATAACCGTGACGAAAAATGACGGCGACGATATCATCAAAACGTTCCCGAATACCACATCAGCGATATATGAGTTTGAAACGGGTGAATCAGGCTCTTACGTACTAACGATAAAAGCCGAAACCGCCGCCGGGGACTATGTTGAAAAGACATTTCTCGTGATAATAAACGACACGCCGCCGAGCCTTTTCGTTGATTCGATAAACGGCGTAGTTAGCACGAACCAGTCCGGTGTGTACACGATTCGAGGTTACGCTCCCGCAGGCATGACTGTTTACTGCTCAAACGGCGATATAGAAACCAGCGCAACGGCGGGTGCGAATGGCAGCTTCAGCTTAACGGGCAGCTTGGGAAGCGGTGTCGATGAGAGTATTTTGTCTTTGTCGGTGTCGGATATGATAGGAAATTCCTCAAGCGTTTTGGTGACAGTGCAGGCCGGTGACAATGGCAACAACAAAAGTGCAACGATACCTTCAATACCGACCGAAACCCCACCGAGCAATCCTTTTGCTGATGTCGGGCAGAGTGATTGGTTCTTAGAGGCTGTAATGTTCGCCTACTCTCGTGGGCTAATGGTAGGCACAAGCGTAAATCCGATGATGTTCTCCCCCCATGCAACAATGACGCGGGGAATGATAGTGACAGTGCTTTACCGTTTACAGAACACAGAACTCAGAGCGCAGAACTCAGGAGACGAAACACAGAACTCAGAATTCAGAGCGCAGAACTCAGGAGAGGAGGGGTACGATTCTCCGTTCAGCGACGTAGTTGCTGACACATGGTACAGTGATGCGGTGACGTGGGCGGCTTCGGTTGGTCTTGTCGGGGGTTACGGCAACGGGACGTTCGGTCCCAACGACCCTATCACAAGGCAGGATTTGGCGGTCATCCTTGCCCGATATGCCGACTATATAGGGATAATTGTGGGGGATGCCGTCCCCAGCGTCCCACAGGGAGTCGGGGACGACCGCTCCTACACCGGATTCACCGATGAGGCAGATATTTCAAGCTACGCAAAAGATGCAGTCGATCGCTTATATCGTGGCGGTATAATCAGCGGCTACCCCGATGGCAGCGTAAAACCGCAGGGCGAAGCCAGCCGCGCCGAATTCGCGACAATGCTTATGAGATTTTTGGAAGCTATGGAGTAAGGTGGAGCAAAACGTAACTGTTCAGAACCTCATGTAGAAGCCTTCGAAGTTTCGTCATTGCGGCCGGAGCCTGCGCTGAACTTGATTCAGTGAGCCGCAATCCCATGCAACGCCTCAGGGGATTGCGGGTCAAGCCCGCAATGACGGAAAGGGGTTCTGAACAGTAACAGCAAAACAAAGAAATTGATACCGTAATCTGTCCATATCAATGATGAAACAGCCTGATTCCTGTGAATGCCATAACTATATCGTATTTATTGCAGATATCTATCACGTTATCATCCCTGATTGAGCCGCCGGGTTGGGCGATGTATTTGACGCCTGACCTGTTCGCGCGCTCGATGTTGTCGCCGAACGGGAAGAATGCATCGCTGCCGAGGGAGACATCTGTGGAGGCAGAAAGCCACTCCATACGCTCTTCCCTAGAGAAAACAGGGGGACGCTCCGTGAATAGCTCCTGCCAGGCACCATCGCGGAGTACATCATCGTGATCATCGGATATGTACAAGTCTATTGCGTTGTCACGAGAGGGAAGGCCGAGGTTTTCCAAGAATGGCAGCTCCAGAACTATCGGGCATTGTCGCAAAAACCAATTATCAGCCTTGCTGCCTGCAAGCCGTGTGCAATGTATACGGCTCTGCTGACCTGCTCCGACTCCAATGGCTTGACCGTTCTTTACATAGCAGACGGAATTTGACTGGGTGTATTTAAGCGTGATTAAAGCGATGAGCAGGTCGCGTTTCGCGTTTTCCGGAAGGAAGGTGTTCTCCGTGACGATGTTTTGCAGCATATCGGCATCGATTTTCAGGTTATTGCGACCCTGCTCGAAAACGATACCATAGACATGCTTCAACTCATCGCTGCGGGGGGTGTAATCTGGGTCTATCCTTACGACATTATAATTGCCTTTGCGTTTGCCTTTGAGAATACGGAGAGCGCTTTCCGAATAGCCCGGCGCAATAACGCCATCTGAGACTTCTTTGGCGAGTATCGCGGCGGTTTCTTCATCGCAGACATCCGAAAGCGCAGCCCAGTCGCCATACGAGCATACCCTGTCCGCGCCTCGCGCCCTCACATATGCGACAGCGAGAGGGGAGAGCGACTTCCCTTCAGCGAAGTACATTCTCTCTTCAACCTCGCTAAGCGGAAGACCAACGGCGGCTCCGGCAGGGGAGACATGCTTAAATGAAGTCGCGGCAGGAAGCCCAGTTGCTTCACTAAGTTCACGCACGAGCTGGTAGCCATTGAGAGCGTCGAGGAAATTGATGAACCCCGGTCTGCCATTAAGCACCTCGACCGGTAGTTCTCCTGCCGCTGAATCCATAAATATTCTCGATGGCTTCTGGTTTGGGTTGCATCCGTATTTCAGTGTGTATTCTTTCATTTAGTTTATTACCATCCTGTTTTAGTATTTCCCGCAGGGATAAAAATCGATACTCCGACTGCCCCTTTGCGTTCGTACCATAATAACATTAGATAGGCTTGTATTCAAGGAATAATTCTCAGCAGTTACTACATATTTTAGACTCTATTTCTTTGAAGGCAAAAATAGTTTGACAATAGCGCCTTTGTAGCTTATAATATCTCAGGCAGCGGGCGTAGCGTTCTGCCAATGTTATTTGTTAGGTTGGCTGTGCATGGTTGCATTGCGTGCGCACGGGTGATATTATTATGCTGTTGGACCTTAGAGATATAATCGATGTTCCCGGAAGCAGTGTGTCGTTTGATTTCGAACCTGATTTATCAAGAGTCCCCTTTGGCTCAATCGTCCGTATGGATCAAAACCGCCCGCCGAAAGCAGTTGGCAGTCTCTTCAACAGAGCAGGGGTGCTGACGTTTGTCGCAGATTTGGATGCTCTTTGCACGTGTGTATGCGCAAGATGTCTTAAGGAATTTGAGTACCCGGTAAACAAGCAGATTTCAGCATATCTCACCGAAGAGGGCGAAGGTAGCGAAAATACGGACGCATACCTCTTTCAGGGGGATAAGGCAGATATAAATGAGATTATCGTTAGCGAACTTGTCCTTGGTTTGGATGAGAGGGTATTGTGCCGCGACGATTGTGCAGGTCTTTGTGAGAAATGTGGCTCAGACTTAAATCATGGTTCCTGCAACTGCAAGAAGAGTATTGACCCAAGACTTGCAGTTCTGGCGGAATTTTCAGTAGATTAATGAAGTACCCATGAAAACTCTTGTGCTGCGGTTTTTGAGTTTTCGAGGAAACTATTATGTAATAGGGAGGTGTTCAAAATGGCGGTACCAAAGAGTAAAATCTCGAAAGCGAGAAAAAATAAGAGGCGTTCATCGCATTGGAAGCTGGTAGTCCCCGGGCTTGCAGCTTGCTCCAAATGCGGAGAATTGCGCCTACCACACAGGCTCTGCAAATCATGCGGAACCTACAACGGCAGGGAAGTAATCAGTGTCTAGGAGTTGTTTATTAATAAGCGACCATGGTTTCTTGCGTTATTTCTTTTGCGGACAATCAAATCGGGCGATGGCCTAACTCACCGATTAGCAATCATCATGCATGGGAAGGCGGGGGAAACCCCGGCTTTTCTATTAGTTACCAAATGCTAGGTTATGAACTATAAATATTAAATTTGGATGAGCATCCGATTTCACTCAGCACTTATAATTCACAACTCAACACTTGCGGTCCGCAGACCGCATTCGAGGGTCTTATGGCTGTAACAATCAAATCCATAAAACCGAATAGCCCTGCGGCTGAGACTATAATCGCAGAACATGATGTCTTGCGTTGTATTAACGGCAACGAAGTAGATGATGTTTTGGATTATATGTTTCACACTGCCAATAAGCGTATAGTTTTGGAGCTTGACGGAGCGGATGGGAAGTACAAGTATGTTGCGATAAAAAAGCGGGAAGACGAAGACATAGGTCTGGAGTTTGAGACATACTTAATGGACAAACAGCGTTCATGCGTAAATAACTGCATCTTTTGCTTCATAGATCAAATGCCCCCGGGAATGCGCAAAACGCTGTATTATAAAGATGATGATGTGCGTCTTTCGTTTTTGCAGGGAAATTATGTCACACTGACAAATCTATCACGGTATGATACCGAGAGGATTATCAAACTGCGAATCAGCCCAATAAACGTGTCTGTTCATACGCTCGATCCAAAGCTCCGTAATTTCATGCTGGGAAATCAAAAAGGCATCATAGGCGTGAAAAGGCTGATGGCACTGGCAAAAGCGGGAATCACGCTTAATTGCCAAATCGTGTCCTGTCCGGGAATCAACGACGGTATTCATCTCTATCGAACGATGAATGGACTCATGAAGCTGGGGCATTCCATCAACAGCGTATCCATTGTGCCTGTTGGATTGACAAAACATAGACAAGGGCTGATGCCTTTACGACCCTACGACCCACAGCTTGCGCGGAAAACAATTCGGCTTGTGGAGCAGTTTGGCCGTATATGCTTGAATGAGCGAGCATCTCGAGTTTTTTATTGTGCAGACGAAT
>Ga0099364_10009349_pt1 | contig 13610 bp, 17 predicted proteins | sample TergutTh196P3_FD_73070 | JGI IMG/M metagenome (GOLD analysis project Ga0099364, IMG submission 73070) | Microcerotermes parvus P3 segment gut microbial communities from Pointe-Noire, Republic of the Congo - Th196 P3 | ecosystem: Host-associated > Arthropoda: Insects > Digestive system > Gut ...
TTCCTTTAGGATTTCTTCAAATGCGAGTGCTTCGGACACGATTTCTTCTACCAGTTTGTGTCTTTGTGCGACTATTGGGTCTATGTTTTTTTCCAGCCATTCACATCCCTCGTCGTCTATGAATATTTCAGATGTTTTTTCTCGGGCGAGTTCTGCTATCCAGTGTTCATTGTTTTGTGTCATTGCAGTGCCCCCGTTATCTCAAGCCAATCGAATATTGGTTCTACATTCTTGTTTATTTGATGACTGGTTTTGAGGTCTTTTTCCAGTGTTTCTATGGTGTGGTTTGCGTTTTCTACATCTACATTTAGGTTGCTTATTTGCCCTTTGAGTAGAGCAATCTCCGTGTCTTTAAACTTCAGTTCTTTTCCCTGTCCCAGTATGATATATGCACCGATAATCAGTGCTATCATACTAATAGTTATTAGTGTGGTTGCTATCATTTTTGTTCTCCATGTATTATTGTTTTACAGTATTCTTTGATGTTTAATAGTTGGGTTAGGCTACATTTTCGTAGCGAGTCGCCAAAGCCCCATGCGTGCATATAGTCGTGTAATTCATCAATAGTGTATCCGTGTCCACGCCATAGAGCGACTATGTTTTGTCGCATAGTCTTTGATTTGATGGTTTCTTGTTTTTTGGCATACGAGCGGACTATGGTGATTGCTCTTATGCGTTCTGTGGGGTTTAATGCATTGAAATGCGTGGCATTGAAGGTTTTTGCGAGGTAGCCAGTGATACCCTGATTTGACCATCCTGCGAGTTTGCAGTAATGCCAGAATAGTTTACCTTGTTTGTCGAACTGGGCAGATGCATGCAATGTCATCAGACCACCCCCTGTAGTTTACCCACGAAATCGACACCTATTTCGCTGAGGTTTTGTTGTTTTGCGATGGCTTCGAGGTATGCTAAACCTTTTATGAGCCTCCGTAGGTGTCCTTCTGTCCGTTCGCAGAGGACTTTGACTACTTGCGGGACTATCTTTACATCGCAGACTTCGTCACATATCAGCTGATAGTCTGCAACTGCTAGTATTTCAAACTGGTAAAAGAACATACATCTGTCGAAATAGTATTGATTTGCACGTTCGAGTCGTTCTTTGGAGTCGTGTGTCCCGAACAATACTATAGTGGCAGTAGTTTTGTCTACTATATCTCTGATAGTGCCCAGTATCGCTTTGTCCTCAAAGGCTTTGTTCAGTTCATCAATAAATATGACAGTGTTTGGGTTTCGATGTAAATGGTCTATTATCCTACAGACCGTCTCGTTTGTAGTTCCTTTGAATTCAGATGCTACACCCGATGCTACACCAGAGCAGAGCAGCTGTAGTAGTCTCTGTGCAAATGAGCGGACAGACATAGTAGCCTCGAGTTCGAGGTAAAGGTAACCTTGTTTTTTGGCTATTGCCTTTGCAAAGCGGGTTTTTCCGAACCCTGTTTCACCGTAGAACAGTCCCAGTCCTACCATTTCAGTTCGTGGTCGTGCGATGAGCATATTTAGGAAACCCAACGCACGTTTGACATTTTTTGTTTGCGATAAATGATTTTCTTTCATAATTTATCCTTTCGTATTAGTTACAAGTTACAAGTCATAGGTTATATCCCTGCGACTTTCCAGATGTCGATGATGTTGTATAGTGAGTCGTCATCTTCTTCGGTTTCAGGTTGTGTTGGATTGTCCCCCCCCATGCCCCCCCCATAAATGTGGGGGGATTTTTCGAGGGTGTTTTCCTGCTTTTCAAATTCTGCTATCATATTGTCATAGTCTGGGTTTGGTGGTGGAGCTATGTGTTGTTCTAGTAGTGGTATATCTGAAAATATGGATTGGTCTGGGTTGTGATTTTCGGGTAATTTTTCATTCATTGTTACGGAGCTTAGCAGCTCATCCACGCCGTGGTTCACTTTTTTGATTTCCGATTTTGTGGCATCTTTGATGATTTTTAGTGTTTTTCGTTGTTTTTCGATTTGTTTTTTTAGTTCGTTTTCTGATGTTGGTCTGTCTTTGGCTAGTTTGACAAATGGGTGGACGGATTCTCTGGCTATGGCAGGGCATAGGGGTCTATCTTTGGCGTCATAGACCATGATTGAGCGGACATCGCATAGGTCATATCGCACGATAACAGGTTGAGTTACACGATTTATGAGTTTGTCATGGTGGTATAGGATGTTATTTAGACGGATGCCTTCTTTGGTGATGGTGCGTTGTTCTGATTTTAACATCAGGAAATGTAGTTGTTCACGGTCTATCCGGCGTGATGCATCGGCACGGAAGCTGTTTAATACATCAATAGGTCGTTTTTTTGCTATACCGCTATGTGGGTTTGTTCCGTAGACTTCGTGGACATAGTAATTTACCATCTGCAAAGCCTCTGTGTATTCTACAGGTTGATGGTTACGAATTTTGCGGGCGAATGTTTCGTTTCGTTGTAGCCATGCGGGTTTGTCTATGATATTACTGCCCCTAAAAGTGTCCTGAAAGCGTTCAAAACCTTCTTGAAACGTGCTAAAATATCGCTCTACAGGTTTACTGCGTGCATTGTATGGCCATGCAAATGATACTTCTATGCCAAGTCGTTCGTATATGCCTGTCATTTCGACTTCGATGTCGTGTTTGTCCCAGTTGCCGTGAAATAGTTTTGATTTAAATGCTTTGCCGTTGTCTAGATATACAGCCAGCGGTATGCAGCCGTCATTGCCAAAGCCACAGATACGGCCTAAGTTGAGTATGGCGTTTCGCAGTGCCAACAGAATATGAGCGGAGTTTTCAGTATTGGCGATAGTAGCACCTACAGGCATGCGAGATGCCCAGTCGTAGAATACGATAAATGTCATACGGCGTGGCTTGCCAGATACGGGGTCTATGATGTCAAATGCGAGGGTGTGTCCATCTGCGATGAGGACATCACCGACATTTAGTTGCCGTGCATCACGGATGATGCTGGGGAGTAGTTTGTCTTTCACATATTTCTCACCATCACGGGATAGATGCCATATAAGTGGGTTTTCTTTTTTGTATTCTTCTACCCATCGGCGTAGGGTGCGTTCATGTGTAGGTGAATGTAGGTCACTGGTTGCTGCAGTGGGTTTGAGCTGGTTTATAGCGGTTTCGATTTTTATATGATTGTCTTTTAGTAGTAGGCTCAACAAAAAGTTTTTTTCATCTTCTGTGACAGCGTGTCCGGTGGCACGTTTTTCTTTTTTTATCAATACTTCGTAGTTGCATTTGCTGTCCTCGTAGATAGTCAATAGACCGCGTAGTGTGCGATATTCCCTTTTTCCCCAGCGAGCTAGGAGAGTAGGTACTAGCTGCCCTGTGTTGTATCTATTTATGATGTCCCGCCAGCATTTTGTGGCATTTTTAGCTATTCTTAGTTCGTCAATGATGATGGTCAATAGTGATGCCTTTAACATGGCGGTCTCGCGGGCGTATTCAGATATTGTGTCGCCAAATATGGTGTCGTTGATTGTGGACTGGGGAGTTTCAATACAGAGGTCGGATTGAAAAGGGACAATGTCACTTTGTTGAATGTCACTTTGTTCAGTGTCACTTTCTTTGTCGTTTAGAAATGTCACTTTGAATGATTTATCTAAAAATTGTTTGCAGGATTCGATGTCGACTAATAATGTTTGACCGCCACGTCCTTGGCCTGTGACATATTCAAATTTGATTTTCTTTTCTTTTATCCATCGCCTAATTGTTCTAATGTCTCTGCCTAATTCGGCTACGGCTTTGTCGGTGGTCACCATTTCCATAGAAACTCCCTATATTCCCAGTAACTTTCCCACTTCCCACATTTTTTCATTTTTCGTCAATGCACCACCGAAGCTGAATGCTATATTCCTTGCGAGTTCACATAGTTCGTTGAAATCTATATCGTCATTGTCTTTTTGGTAGTCGCTGATTCGTTTTGCGAGTTGTTCGCAATAATTTTTTGCGTTTTCGAGTTCGTTGTCTCGTTCTTTTCGTCCCTCGATTATATATGATGCTACTTTACTGACGGAGTAATTGCCGTCTAATTTGGATATATCAAGGTGTGTTGTAGTTACTTCTGTTTTTTTACTTTTCATATTTCTCTCCTAAATAATTGGTATTTTTATATTTATTCCGTGTTTGAATGTTCTGTATTTTATTTCGATGCCGTTTGGTATGTATATCGTCAATGCGCCTTGGTCGTATGATATGTCGAATAGTTCGTTTATGTCTGGGCATTTTGATTTTTTTGGTTTTGTGGGTTTTCCGTATCTGGTGCGGTTTATGATTCTGCGTAATTGTCTGCTGCTGTATGGCATTTCGTGTCCTAACTCCGTGAGTTCGTCTTGTGTGTTTCTGATGATGTCTGCGGCGCTCAAGATGGAGTATGTGCGTGCGATGTGTCTGACATGTTCGCGAAGTGCTTCTTTGTCGACAGAGCCGTTTTGTATTAGGTTTGTCATATTATTCTCCTTTTTGGTTTTTAGCTTTTTTGGGGACATAGTAAAAGTCCCATTTGTCACATTTTGTGATTTTGTAATTTTTGGATTCGCATAGTTTGTTGAAATCTGTTATTGCCATCGCTTTTTCATCTTGTGGGTAATAGTTACCTGCGGACCAGCATTGCGTTGTAGCGTCCCAGTTTATCGCTATAATGTATTCAGGATAGTATTTGCTAGCTTTATATAGTAGGACTACATTTTTTTTAGTGGTGAAGTGGTGGTTTGTCATTTTTCCGACAGCCAATACACTGTATATTTTGCCGTGTTTGTGTCTGATGGACGGTGCTAATTTTAATTTATTTCTGGTGATAGTGAATAGTTGGTTCATATTGTTCCTCCTGTGATTTCATATATTTTATCTAGTAGGTCTTTGATTCGTGGGGTTTGGTTGTATCCGCGTTCAAATAGTGATACAGCTACGTCTGAGATGCCGCATTGGGTGGCGACATACCGCAAGGTGAGTCCTTTGCGGATGCGTATAATTTTATATTCCATACCGATTTGGGCATCACCGACACGTCCTCTTCGTGTTTTTGTTTTATAAAATAAAACATTTTTCATTGACAAAAAACTCCTTTTATAAAAATTTGACTTTATAGTGTGAAACAAAAATATAAAATAGGTGTTTTTTATCAACATAAAAGTTGATATTTTTAACATTATTTTTTTAAGGAAACCGTAAATGAGTATAGGTCAAAGACTTAAAATGTTGAGAAAATCAATAAATTTTTCTCAGGACGAGATGGCGGATGCGTTGAAATGCAAGCGACCAATGCTCTCGTTGTATGAAAATGGTAAGACTTCCATCCCTGACGAGATTTATCTAATTGTTAACAATCTCTACAATGTTGATTTAAATTGGCTATTGACCGGTGAGGGCGAGATGTATATATCACAACAACCTACAAGTGTATTAAACACAAACACAAATATTGTTAATGATCTCAAACAAGAAATAACTACACTACGCAATAAGAATGCCGAGCAATCGGAACTTATTATAGAATTATTTAAAAAGCTTACAGATTTACAGAATAAAATCATATCAAATAAAATATAACAAGTGAGGTATATAATGGTTGAAATAGATTGGAATATAGGCAGTACGGAAGATATTGAAATATTTCGTTCAATGCCTTTAAAAATAGCGGGTGTTTCAGATATTGACACATTGGCTATGCTTAAAGAGGAAATGGAAAAAGCGTTTACTGACGGCATAACCTTTGCGAAATTTAGAAACAATGTAAAGCAGAGGGGATTTGTTCCTCTTAATGTCATGCAATTTAGTAAAGACTTTAATAATGCAATCAATAAAGTCTATTGTACACGAAACTTGAAAAGTATCTCTGAAGTAAAAGATTTTGTGGATGCGAAAGAATATGCAAGTATGAAACAATATGATGAAGATAATCTGAGAAGAATACTTGATGAAGAGAATAGTTTTCCATGGGATACATTTGAAACAGGGAACAGACTACGAATTATTTTGGAATCTGCTAAGTATGTTAGGAACACCGACAGCTATGACACTTTAATCAGACATATAAACATTATTCTGGATTCCATAGAAAAATTGTCGAGTGTTTGGACGAACAAAGAAATTGTAGAATATTACCAAACTTTGCATCAACAACACAATGGGACATATCACAATCTGAAAGCTATCAAGGCTTCTATTCTATCAAAGCGAAATGACACCATCTGCCCCTATTGTGGGTTTACTTTTGATGTTGCCCCTAGTAGAAAAAGAGCCTGCCCCAAGTGTAAACAACAGATAATTAGATTTAGGAACTGGAGCGAAGACGATAAAGTTTACCTAATGACCCAAGAAGAATATAAGTTATATGACACTCTCTACATTATCAATCCAGCTAGAGATATTCCAATAATAGAGACAAAATTTATAGATGAATTCTGTGTTGTTTGGTCGACATATAACGACTATTTTTTGCCTGATTATGAGCATTAAGCGGTAGCCGAATAGATATAATAGCGTTTGCCCCCCCATGAATGTGAGGGGGCTTTTTTTTGTCTTTTTAAAAAAAACTGTGCATATAGTGTCGTTTTGTGTCGTGGTGTTTTTGACAGGAAACCCCCATAAAATAAATTTGACCTCATATATCGTATAAAGAAAGGATAAATTATGTTGGAGCGTTTGTTGACAACGGTTATTTCAGATTTAGGTAGTTTGGGCATATTCAATCAGATAGAGGCTTATGAGGGTCATTTTGACAATCCTGATGAGTTTTTGTTGAAGCCGCCATGTTGTTTTGTGGAGTTTTCTTCAGGTCGTGCGGATGGAGTTCTTGGTCGTTCATCGGTGGTGAGTGTGGATCTTTATTTGACCTGCAATCATATCAAGGGTAAGCTAAATGTGGCGATGCTGGATATGATTGAGCGTGTAAAGGGTCTTTTCAATCAGAATCGTATAGCCCAGACGGGTTATATGCATTTTTTGGGTTTTGATAGGCTGGGTATCTTTCCGGGCTTTTGTAGCTATCGTGTGAGCTTTGAGTTTAAAGAGGATTTATGATGTATAGCAGTGTTTCAAAGGTGAAGAAGTCTTTGGGAGACAAGGGTAGTTTACTTTTAAGTGGAGTATCGTCAAAGCAATTGACAGAAATCCTTGCAAATAGTACGGACATCATAAACTCATATATCGGTGTAGTGTATGGTGTGTGTCCTCCTTCAGTCCCCCAAAAAAGCCAATCGGAGATTTGCGCTACAGGTGGTGCGAATGTGGGGGGGAATGCTCTTTTGGAGCATATTTGTATATCATTGTGCAAGGCAGAGCTTTATCGGCGTTATGCATCCAACGACATACCTTCTGATGTGGTAAAGCAAGAGGAAAAGGCGTATAAAGATTTAGAGAAGATCCAGCGTAGGGAGCTGGTGATTGAGAGTGGTCAGACGGCGTCCGTGAGCAATTTTTCTGTATCGGACAGAGTATTTAATAGGAGGGTATGATGGATGAGCGTCATCTTTTGAGTTTGGCGATTTCGATACAAAATCGTATAAAAAAGCGTATCAGGGAGAATAGGATTACCCCTAAAACAAAAAAAGATGGTGGCACTACATTGGTAGAGTCAAGTCGTTTAGTAAATTCTATCCGTCATCGGATATCAGGTGATACTATCTATATCGGCACAAATCTCGAATACGCCCGTATTCACCACGAGGGTGGTATCATCCGCCCCAAGCGTAAGAAGTATTTGGCTATTCCTCTTTGTGCAGTAGCTCGCGTTAATAGACCCGAAGATTTTACTGATACTTTCATCGCCAAAGGAGTGATATTTCAAAAGACAGAGGGGCAGAAAAAGCCAGTAGCACTTTATGCCTTGAAGAAACAGGTAGAGATACCGGCACGACCTTTTATGTATTTGGATAGTTCCGATGAGGACTTTATCAAAAACCAGATATTACAATGGATGCGAGGGAAGATATATGGCACATAAATTTGCAGATAAAAACAGGGCAAAGCAGCTGTATGTAGTAGAGGGTAAAAAGGTCGAAGAGATAGCAGCTATTGTCAATGTATCGGTCAAGAGTATTTACCGCTGGAAACAACAGGATGAATGGGACAAATCGCTGAAGTCATCGGGTAATATCGGCATAGCTATCGAGATGGATAAAGCGTTCAAAGACAGGATAGCACAGGCTATATCCAATGGAACACTGACCGAGCCATCGGTAGCTGATGCCCTATATAAGACCTCGAAACTGATGGAGAAGCTGTTGCCTAAAAAGATAATGTTGGCAAATATTTTCAACATGTTAGAGGACACAACAAACTACATCAAAACCATAGGCAATGACAAGTTTTTAAGCGACTGGGCACGGCATTTACCAGAGATAGCAGATTTTTTGAGGAAGAAGTACAATGATTGAGTCCACTCCAAAAACCCTATATTGTAGTGCCAATCTCCGATTGGCTAATTTTCGACACTCATACAAGCGGTTCAAAAGCCAGTCGGAGACTGGCGCTACAAAGATGCAAAATATACTTTTGGGAGTGGACTCATGATTAAATCAATGACTTCTATTGAATTTGAGAAAAAAGTCTCTTTGTTGATAGAAAATATCAAGCGTGATACTACGCTTTTTGTGGACGACACCCCACAAAAACAGCGGGAGCGAGTAGAGCTTTCTCATGATGATTTTTTCTATTTTGCACAGACATATTTCCCGCACTACATCCGGGCAGATTTTGGACAGCCACATCGTGATATGCATCGTGCGACCTCTGTGCGTGGACAAATCACGGGTATAGCGGGTTTTCGTGGCTTGGGTAAGACGACCTTGCTTTCTATCATCAAACCTATTTGGCTGTCCCTGTTGCCAGATGGTCATCCTGAAAGGATATATTTCAATGTAAAGGTGGCTAAGAATAAAGAGAAAGCGATAGAGCGGACGGTGGCGATTCGTTGTGAATTTCTTTACAACAGACGGCTTGTATCTGATTTTGGGGAGCAATTGCCATTGACAGCTGGAGCTGAGAGTGATTTTGTGATAAAGTCTGGGACACGTTTTTTAGGTATTGGCTACAAAGAAGGTATTCGTGGAGCTATTCATAATAGTCGGCGTCCTGATTATATAGATATTGACGATTTAGAGGATCATCAGGCACACAACCCCAAGATAGCGTCCGACAAGCTTCAATTTGTGACAGAGGAGGCATTTGGAGCATTTGAAAAGGGTGATGGTATATTGGTTTGGCTTGGTAATTTGACACATCAGCATTCGGCATTGAATTTATTTTACAAGAGCTGTAGCGATGAAACGGGCAGTTTTCGTAAATTTCTTTTGATACCGGCGGATGATGGTCATTTTCATCCGACCTGGTCCGAGCATTTTAGTGTTTCGGAGCTTCTTTCTATTTACGATGCTATGGGTAAATTTGGTTATGAGCGGCACATGCGGTGTAACCCGGTGATTGAGGGTTTAAAGTTCAAAGAGGAGTGGTTTCGGTATTATGAACCACAGGACATTTCGTCCACTTTGGGTAATATTGTTTCGTATTGTGATCCATCTTTGGGAGACCGTTCTACGTCAGATTACAAGAGTATCATCACTTTAGCATTTTTAGAAAAAAGGTATTTTGTATTGGATGTTTATTTGCGTAAGGCGACCATCATAGATATGCTGAAATACATGTATCATCTTCATCAGCAGTACAAAAGTCATTTATTTATGGAGTCCAATTTCTGGCAAAAGGTCATCTGGGATTATATCCCTGCTCTTTCGGCTGAATATGGTTATTTATTGCCAGTTCAGGGAGTGGTAAATACAGAAAAAAAGGAGCTTCGTATTGAGCGTATTCAGCCGTTGTTTGAGTGGGGTTGGATATTGTTTCCCCCCCCATGCCCCCCCCATAAATGTGGGGGGAGTAATGGAACCGACCTACAGCTTCTCATCGACCAGTTGTTGGGTTTTCCTGCGTTTTCTTATGATGATGGTCCTGATGCGTTGGCTGGGGCAATATCGGCTATCAAATCGTATAACGAGCCGATGACCTATCAATCCATCAAACGCACGGTAGCTACGCCTTATTCAAATTTATGGTAAAGGAGATATAAAATGAAATTTTGGAGTATGTTTAAAAAGCGAAAAAGTACAAGCCACATTCAACCGCAGAATGCCGTTGGCACAAGAACCCTACCCAGTAATACCAGAGTAAAAATCGAGGTTGGTGACCCATTTTTACAGGGTGAGGTCACACCTGAAATTATTCGCTATGCGAAAGACAATTTCGAGCGTGGTCGTCTGCGCGAGATACAGTCACTCTTTGATAGGCTTTACAAAAATGATGACAACCTTGCCAGCGACACGGATGTGCGTATTGAGGCATCAAAGACAGCACAGTATACCTTGCCTGACAATCTATCTCAGACACAGAAGGACTATTTTAGTAGATTTTTGAATAAACATTTACCAGTATTGATAGAGCAGTTTATGGACTATAAGCTCTGTGGACTGGTTTTCCGACAGATACTTTTTGAGCAAACCCAAAGCGGTATCTGGAATGTCATCGGTTTTGAGGAGTATAGCGGATTGGATTTACGATATGAAAATGGTGATGTGCTTCTCTATCAGGATGACAAACCCAAGCCAATAAACGAAGCGAAATTTATAGCGAAATACAATAAATATCCGGTTTATGAGTCACTATTAAAATACTATGCCTTTACTTCGTTTGCACTGAATAACTGGGCGTCTTTTATGGAGACCTACGGCAAGCCTATTCGTATAGGCAAATACAAAGCCGGGACATCAGCAGATGAACAAAATAAACTTTGGCAGATGGTTCGCAGTTTGGGGACGGATTTGGCTGCTATGATCAGTGAAAATACGCTGATAGAATTTGTAGAGCACAAGAGCCTTTCATCGTCATCAGCACTTTACAACGACCTACTTTCCTTTTGTAGAAACTCGGTGACCAAGCGTATACTGGGACAAGTGCTGACGACCAATTCACAAGAGAGTGGCTCTTATGCACAGGCAAAGGTTCACGAGCTGGTTCGTCAAGATTTGCTGAGTGCTGACCTGCGAGAAGCAAGCATCTATATCGGTGAGGTTTGCACACATCTAAATAGACTATTTTTTGCAGATGATGAGATTGAGGTAAAGCTACATATCCCGGAGAAAATCAACCTCACAGAAAGGATAAATATCGACACCCAACTTTCTTATATCGTCAAGATAGATCCGGAGTATTTTTATGAGACCTACGGCGTGCCCAGAGGGACAGGGACAATGGATATTTCTCAACGACAAAATGCCGTTGCGACAATGGCAAATAGACTATCTGAATTAAGAATGCAGAATGCAGAATTAAGTCTCCCCCCTGCCCCCCAAAAAAGCCAGTCGGAGACTGGCGCTACGAGAACAAGCCCATCGGATATCGCCACCGCTCCGCTCAACCTCGTTTTCAATTACAAAATAAAATCTGTAAATTTCGCTACTCTAGCAAAGATATACACGGACTATATGTCTACACTACAGTCTTTTGATGACATTCTAAATGCACCATTTCCAGCGGAGCTTTATATGGAGTTTGGTCACCAGTTGTCACAGGCGATACTGGAGGCGTATAGTATTTTTGGGATGGAGGACTTCAACGGCAGGTTGCCACAGAACATCTTCGAGATAGACTGGTCAACGCCCGACATAGAGGCACTAAATGCCTTTCGTGCAGAGGCTTTTGAGGTAGCAGGTGTGACCTGTGCGGAAACTCTGTCAATGCTCAAAGATGCGGCTGCTACAGCACTGGAAAAGGGTTATTCATTTCATTGGTTTCAGCAGCATGTAAAGCTACAAGGCTTTGAACCACAAAACCCCTACCATCTACGGACAAACTTTGAGACCGCTATCAACAATGCCTATCTGGCACGAGAATGGAACGAACTACAAAAGGTCAAAGAACTGTTTCCCTACCTGCAATACACCTGCATCCTTGACAATAGAGTCCGTGATGAGCACCGTGTGATGCACGGCTTGGTGCGACATATCGACGATGAATTTTGGCACGAATACTACCCGCCAAACGGCTGGAACTGCCGTTGTGGAGTGACCCCGCTAAGCCGTGAAGATGGCGAAAACTCACCAGGTATAGAATGGGGTATGCCACCACTAGTCAGAGTAAACGAAAACTTCAGAAAAAATACAGCACGAGAAAGGTCTATCTGGGGAAACTGGCTGACAGATGCGAAGATAACTAAAAATGAGCAGTCTGCTACATCACTGGGACTGGAAAACTGGAAAAACCTCAAAACAGCTGAATTACCAGAACTATTTAAAAATATGGATAATTTGAGCATAGAGGAGCTACGCAAGGTAGCACAGGACTTTTTAAACAATAGAACTGTCATTGATAAGAACGGCTTTCCTGTAGTGTTGAAAGAAAGCAAGGCATTCAAACTTAAAGAAGATAAACTTACAGATGCTAGACGTAGAGTAGAGCATCTACCCTGCATTGATGATACCTTGATATCACCTACTGAGGTTTGGATAGATAAAAAGGGACATCGCATCAGGTATCTGAAAAAATACGAAAAGGATGTCCTTGTATTGGTAGACTTTACAGATGGTGAATTTGAGTATTTCAATATACTGCTGAACACCGACACGAAATACATAGAAAAACAGCGGATAGGATATTATGTGGTATTTGCAAAGTAAAATGTCAAAAAATGGGGTCGGTTCCTCGACTGTCAATTTCCCGACCGTCTCATCCGCATCAAACTGCGACAATCACATCAGCGGAATCGAGGGGCGTAACCCAGGGGCGGTTTCCCGTATCCCATGTGTGCCATTTTTAAAAACGGCTGTTTTCTGTCAAGCAAAAAGTTTTTTTCATTATTTTACACAAACTGTGAATACAGTGTCGTTTTGTGTCGTGCCGTTTTTGACAGAAAAGGGTGGGTATAAAAAATTGGCATTGATAGAGTGTAAAAGAAAGGAAAATTAAAATGAAATGGTATGAAATTATTTGTTCAGCAGATGGTGGAGCGGATGTATATTTGCTTGATGAGATAGGTGGTTGGGGTGTATCAGCAGGTCAATTTGTCAAGGCAATATCGGGCATCAAGGGCAAGATAACCCTGCATATAAATTCACCAGGTGGCAGTGTGTTTGAGGGGCTGGCTATCTACAATATCCTGCGTAGTCGTGATGTGGATGTGATAGTGGAAGGTCTCGCAGCCAGCATGGCATCTGTGATAGCTATGTCAGGCAAGACTATCAAAATGGCAAAGAATAGTATGCTGATGATTCACAACCCGGTTATGTGGGTTTCAGGTGAGGCTGTAGAACTGCGTAAGATGGCGGATTTACTGGATACACTAAAAAACCAGATAGTAGAGATATATTCTCAGAACACCAGTATAGCAGCTGATACTATAGCGACATTGATGTCACAGGAAAGCTGGTTTACGGCGGACGAAGCCAAAGAGCTCGGCTTTTGTGATGAAGTGATAGGTGGCGTAAAAGTGGCAGCTACTTTCAGCGATGAAAGCTTTGTAAATAAAGAAAAATATGAAAAATATTTAAAAAATGTAAACGGCTTCACGCCACCTGTAGTGGCCAACTCCCCTTGGCTTTTGGGGGGGGGGGGGGGGGGAAGAAGAAAACATTAAAAAA
>Ga0099364_10009350_pt1 | contig 13608 bp, 15 predicted proteins | sample TergutTh196P3_FD_73070 | JGI IMG/M metagenome (GOLD analysis project Ga0099364, IMG submission 73070) | Microcerotermes parvus P3 segment gut microbial communities from Pointe-Noire, Republic of the Congo - Th196 P3 | ecosystem: Host-associated > Arthropoda: Insects > Digestive system > Gut ...
AATGTTTAGTCGTATTGTCTCACGTACTTCCGGCAAAGAAAACTCCTCTTCACCGTCACTATTTTCTTGATAAAGACTCGAAGTAACAGAAAATTCAAGACCGTCATAAGAACGAATATGCACCCTCACCCCTGATCCCAAATCGTCGAGAGTAGGGACATCGGCAAAAGCACAAAAATGCACCAAAACAAATAGCACCAAAACAAATAGTCGCATAAGAATATTAAATTGTAAAAGGGAGGAAAACCCACTTTTTCCGTAAACTATGATCGGACTACGTAGACGCACCCCCCATCCGACACATAAGGCTTTTGAACGGAACGGATCCATTGTCCAAATAATACCTCGCAACTTTTCTCTCCTGGCAAGAGAAACCGCCTATCCAGAACTTACCACCAAAGGTAATCTCTACACTGTTTTGACGTTTTCTTTCCAATCTTTGTCATAACTTTTCCTTTTTTGAGTTATGAATTTTGTGCATTAGTGACAAAATTCCGATAATTATCATAACGGTTCCTACGATAAAAAAAAGTAACCGAAGCATCCAATATTTATCGCGGTCGGGTTGCCAAGGGGCCAAAATTTGTTCAGGGTCAATAATGACCATGTCGGGAGTAATGGGCATGTCCACAAATTTACTGTACTCATCGTTTGAAATACCTAAACGAACACTCTTCGTTTCGTAGGTATAAGACGCAAACACTTTGTCCCGTAATCCACTTCGTACTTCCTTACTAACAATCTTGCCTGATTTCCCGTAGAGATGCTTTCCATAGTTCCCAACTTCTCCTATTTGAATGTCATAAATTTCACTTAAATTTTCATTTCGTTTACATTCAATATGGATTTCTATGGGGAAAAAATCATCTCGTAACCTCAACACACAATCACCCTCTGTTACTTTCGGTTCTTGTCCAAACGCAACCGTACCCCGCACAAGGATTTCCCCATCTTCGCCGTTAGACACGGAATCAATCGTTTTAATGTAACGCCCTATACCGAACCCTAATCCCAACAAGGCTTCTCTAGCATACAACTTCCCAACGCTTTCGTTTGTTGAAAGGTTCCCTAACTCCATGAGACGCTCATCGCCTGCTGAAGCCAAGTCTCGCACATGCCCCCTTACGTTCCCCCACTTTTGATAGTCGCTTATGCTATATCCCTCATGCGTGGATTCCTGCGACAGTATCTTTTTCTCAAATGTTACTTCATTACCTCTAATCATCACGGTTTTAGACTGGCGATAACGGATAGTTACAAGAGAAGGCGGGGCAGGTTCTGATGGATCACGCATACTAAACGAAGGGACAATCTCCTCTTTCCCCGATATATCCCAAACTATTTCTATATTGTCGAACGGCTCGGCACGATCTTTCAGCAATCGCAGGAGTTCATTAGGAGAAATCAACGGCGCAGCCGAATCTTCGGCATCGGCGAAAACGACCGAACCGCCCAGCACGAGCAAAACCAGTGTGGAAACCAAATATCTCATGACACATCTTCCAAGAGCCACCGTTCCCATCCTACCGCATTCCAAAAAGGAGGCAAGGGGGGCATTCTCCGGCTTCAGGCAGTCGTTATTCCTCAATTTGCTCTCCAACAGCAACGCATATCCCCTTCATCACCGAAACAAACGCAAATGCCGTAAAACCGAAAAGCGACAGTAACCACATCCACGACCGCCAGAGGTTGGCAACGAGGATGAGAGCGAAAAGAATTTCGCCGATAACGACCATCATCTGAAAGTGCCGGTCATTAAGCAGTTCAAGCAGAGGCGTGAACATACTGCCTTGCACAACTGGCGGTAGCGGAGCAGTGGCAAGTTGATAGGCTTTCAATCCGGCGGCAAGAAGCAGCACTGCCGCTATGAAAAATCGAAGTTGGGCGAAGCCGAAACGGTGTGTGTTTTCATTCATGGTGATTATTTTACCACAAAGAGGAGGCACAGATTTTCAAGTCCAAGATATTGCACATCTCTCAGAAACTGATACAACTCCAGACATCATGGTGTCCGAAGAGTCTCAACTGGTCAATTCCAACTGCGATGGTAAGTGTAACGCCGCTCCACAGAAAAGCGTGAGCGGACGCTCGAAACCGCTGACATGGTCGGATTCTATGCCGGAAATCATTCGCGGCAATATGGAAGCACGGAAAATGTTCCCTCTCAGTTACATGGAACTGATCCTTACGTCCGATTGTAACCTGCGGTGCAGTTACTGTTTCGAGCGGGACAAGCAGCCGTTTGATATGTCCGACGAAGTGGCGTTTGCGGCAGTCGATTTTTTGATTTCGACCTCTCGGCACATCAAAGATTTGACCGTTTTGCTCTTCGGCGGAGAGCCGATGATGCGATTCGATCTCATCCAGCGCATCATTCCCTACGCCAATAAAAAGGCAAAAGAGGCAGGAAAAACAATCAGTTGGGACATGACCACCAACGGCACGTTGATTGACGAAGACCGGGCAAAGTGGATGGCACAGCACAAAGTCAAATACCTGCTCAGTCTCGATGGTGCCAAAGAAGATCATGATCGCTACCGCAAGTTTCCCGACAGCACCAGTTCCTACGGCCTGATAATGGAGCGGTTGCCGATGCTCAAATCCTACCAGCCATGGATGGGAACCAAGATGAGCGTTACGCCGGAAGCAACGCTCCGATTGCGGGAGAACCTCTATGAACTCTGGAAAAGGGGAATCAACCAGTTTATCATCGGTTACGCTCACGGAATGGACTGGAATGATGAGGCACTGCTCCATTACGAGCGGGGAATGTTGGACGTGTGTGAACTCTATCTGGAAATGAAGTACAACAAGCAGTATTTTCGGATCACCACGTTTGAGGAGGAGTCACTTTGCGACATCAAGGAGGTTCCCTTCGGTTGCGGGGCGGGCAGGGGGCGGTTTTGCGTCGACCCGTGGGGGGATTTATACGGCTGTTCAAAATTGTGTACAATTATGGGACCGGGAAGGGGGATACTCCCTTTCGGAAACGTGTTTCAGGGATTAACTTGGATTCGCAATAGATACCACTGTCTCAATGATAAGATCGAATCTCGCTTGAAATGCAAGGGGTGCGATTATGAAAGGGACTGTGGCGGCGGGTGCCCGGCGACGAACTTTGCCGAAACGGGAGACGCATATATTCCTGGAGAGGAGGCTTGTAAGTTGGGTATGATATGCCGCCGTATTGACAGGTACATGCGGGAAAGGCATGACGAAATTTTCGGAACAAAGTGGACGGAACAGTTTGTGAAGAAAAGCGGTAAGCACCATTTGCCGGCTTATTGAACACAAAAAGCTTGTGTTTGAGGAGGATTATCCAATGACAAATGAAGAAAAAGCGATAACTAAAAATAGCACACGTAGAAATTTTCTCGCTGGCGGAATTGTTGCCGTTCTTGCCGTATTTACGGGCGTGCACGTTAACTTTAGGAGAAAAAGGGGGAAACGGCAAAAAGGCGTAATCGAAATACCGAATCGGTTTGATATCAGCGAAGTTGTTCAGAATACACCTGAACAATTAGGCATACCAAGTGTTTGTGGTCCAATTGAAATATTTACCATTACTAATATTGTGAAAGATTCCTTTGGTGTCCAACAATTTTTTGGGATTTCATATACTTTCTTTGGGGAAGAAAACCCTAGTAAAAGATCGCACATAGAACTTGCTGCGTTAGATAAGTCTGGCAAAGACATTGGAAATTATAGCGAATTAGTCGAGGATCCAAGAGTTAGACGCAAACGTGATGAAGGTTGGCAAGAGGGTGATCCGCGTGCTAACTTGTGGGGAGTGATAACTTTACAAGTGGATGGTGAGGACGTTATACAAGAAATTGATAGTTTCAGAATTACCGCCATTTCGTTTGAAATCTAGTGATTTAGAGTGTGGTGTGAAATCTTGACGCTAGATTCGGGGGCTAGGGTATTGGAGTAATGATAGTAAACTTCCTAATATAGAAAGATGAAAAACAAAAACGCAAACAATGGTGGATCGCTCTCATTTCGTTTTGTCGAACAGGTAATCAACCGACTCGAAAGCCGCCGTCTGCTGAAAGGCGTTGCTGAGGTTACCGAAACGCATTTCTTTACAGAGGGTGAATTCCAATTAGAATCCGAGGTTAATGTTAAATGTAAAGGCAATGAACCGATTGTTTTTGTATGTAACACTCCATTTGCCCAACCATGTGATTCACCGGTTATCTATTTTCCTTGTCCCGGCACAGGCAGCTACGCGTGTACAGGAGGTAATTACACCTGCCAACAGCATTCATCTGGCACAAAATCGTTTGATTGTGCGCATTTCATTTGCATGACCAATTTTTCCTGTAATGTTCAATCTCTTTTTCAGTGTAGTTCTGCTGCTGCCTATGTCTGCCGAGACGAGTTCGCGTGTGCCTCTCATGATGTAGGTTTTGTGTGCCCTAGAAAACACGATTGCGATAATAGTCCACGCGGTAGTTTTGAATGTAGAACAAACACCACGCCAGGTGGAGGAAAATTCGAATGTGGGCACCCCGGCGCAGACCTAGACAGCTTTTCTTGTACCAAAAAGATTAGTGATACTGGAATAGGAGGGTTTCAATGTTCATCTACGAGAGATGCCTTTAATTGTGAGGAAACAACAGACTTCCGATGTTCTGGCTCAGGTAATGCAGGAAATGTTGCTGATGGATTTAGGTGCGTAACATCACCTTCTCCCGCCCAAGGGGCATTTAATTGTAAGGAGCACTTTAATTGCTATCCGTCAAATAAAGTGTCATGCAGTGGTGGTGGAGGTGCGACCAATAATTTTAATTGCGGTACTGCTAACACGTCCTTTTCGCGTTGTGCAAATAACAACAACAAGGAATGTGACCCAAGCGCGAATTATAAATGTTTTCAAAACAATACGTGTAAGAGTCCAGCCAATGGAGGCAATTTTATTTGCTCGGCGTACTCAGATCCGACGGGTGGAGACGGAGCTTAAAATGCCTGTTTATGCCGGATTAAGTGGCGGGCAATTTTGTTAAAATAGGCAAAAAGCCGACAACAGAATGTCAAAATGGGTAGATTAGAGGGCGATTTTTCGCCCCCAATTCAATGGACAAGCCGGGTGAAACGGAGACTATCCCGCATTTCAGAAAGATAATCACTGTTTTCTCCGACAACAAAAAATGCTTTTAGCCCTGTTTTACAAGGGTTTGTCCACGCCATTTAATCCAGTGGAAACAGTAAAATGCAAAGCCGTTTGTTAAATGCAATACTAGAAATTGAAAGGTTGATATACGAAGAGCATGTCATCTTGAAGTTTCAAGATGATATCAACCGGTACGCCAAAGAGATTATTGACATTACATTGGACACGCAGTCTCCGCAGCGGTTCGCCGAAGCGATACGCGAAGTGTTTTTTATGAAACACTCTTTTCGTGCCAGGGTCAATATCGCTATTGATAATTCCACCGCAGTCGGTGCTATCAGGAACAAGGGAGCAACTTGTGTCGGCATGGCTACAATTTACCTCATTTTTGCAGAACGATTGCAATTTAAACTGTTTCCTGTGCTTTTTGAGAATCATGTGTCTGTGTCATTTAACAGTGAAAATAAAAAAGAGAGTTTTTTTATTGAAACAACGCACCAAGGTTCTGTTTGTACTTTCAAACAGATAACGGGTTGCCACGGTTCGATAGTGCAAAAACTTTCTTTGGACGAATTTTTGGCGATTCATTTGGTAAGTCATTCGTGTTTGCACTATGCGATAAATGGCATGACAGATGAGGCGATGATACTAATTGACTCTGCACTTGAAGTGTTCCCGAATTATGTAAATGGTTGGATCAATCGGGCAGCGATAATGAAAAAACTAGACAACACCGAGGAAATGCGTCGATCCCTTGACATGGCAAAATCGCTTAATCCCGGTTTACGTTACACCAAAGCAATAAAACAAATTGAAGGAGAAAAACATGAGTGAAGAACAGAATATCATTCCTGAAAACTTGGACGACAACGCTTGCGCTGCAACACAGTGGGAGGCAATGAAAGCGGAAGTGCTTGCCGCCGTCGATGAAAAATTTGATGTCGAAGCGGTTGCCCAAATGGTCGAGCAACTTGAATTTTCCAAGAAACTCAATGGTTCACTTCGGGCAGAATTGCAACAGAGAGATCAAATGATCCAGTATTTACAGGGGCGTTTGGACAATCTCGAATTGGACATTGCTCTGCTGAAGCGGACAGTTACGGCACCTTATCCTTTTACGCCTCCGCCGGTAATCCGACCACAATTTGCACCGCAGGCAAATGTTCAGTCGGCGGTTACCGCACCTCAACAGGGCTTGGGATCACAGCAGGTTGAATCCAATGCCAAAAATGTCCGTCCTCCTGACTTTTCAAAGTTGCGAGCGATGACTGTTGAGGAACCAACTAATAAATTTGTACCGCTGGCAAAGCCGGAAGAAGGGACAAAAAAAGAGACGACGTAAGTTCACTTTTCACAGTGATTGAAAAAGCACCAAATGGGGAGACTTGTACGGCTGCTCAAAATTGTGTACCATTATGGGACCGGGGGGGGATCCTCCCTTTCGGAAACGTGTTTCAGGGATTAACTTGGATTCGCAACAGGTATCATTACCTCAATGATAAAATCGAACCTCGCTTGAAATGCAAGGGTTGTGATTATGAAAAAGACTGCGGCGGTGGGTGCCCCGCGACGAACTTTGCCGAAACGGGAAGTGTTTATGTTCCTGGCGATGAGGAGTGTAAGCTGGGACTCGTTTGGCGGAGAGTCAATGTTTATATGCGGAGAAGGCATGATGAAGTGTTCGGGACGGAGTGGACAAGCCGAGCGGAGACCGCCTGTAGAGAAAAGGATTTGCCGATATTTTAGGAGAAAGAGCAATGGAAAACGAACAGAAAAATGAAAGAGAGAATGTATCGGCAGGGAAAATGACTCGCCGCGAAGTACTTTGGTTCGGTGCGCTGGGTACGGGCTTTTTCATCACGGGGTTGCATCTCTGGGCACGCCGGAGGGCAAAGTCACGAAACCCTTTCGGGATCACCGAAATCGTGATTGAAGGTCCCTTTGAAAAGTATGGTTCCTTCACGCCGGAGAGCCTTGGACGTAAGTACACTGTAAAAAGAGAGGCGGATTTCAATCTCCAGTCACTCGGTTTTTCACGGGGAACATACAACAATAACGTAGGTATTTCTTTCGCTTTTTCGGGAAAAGAAGCCCCTGATCGCAAGATGGAAGTGTCATTTATTGTCTATGATACCGAAGGAAAAGTGATTGGTGGAACAAAACAAATTGTCGGTGATCAGAGGATCGCAGCGCGGGAATGGAACTCTACGGGCAATATGTTTTTTATGGAGCCGCGATCCTCTTTGGCAACACGCCTTAACGTGGGAAAAGATATTTCCCATATTGGTCGTGTTGAGATATTTGCTATGGAAATAAAATAATCCATGTTTGTACAACATCAACTCCTTAAAAGTCGGAGCATTATATATGAAGAAAAAAACTACGTATGACATTCACGAACGGATCCTTAACAGGTTAACACGCAGGCAAGAGCTTGCGAGGGTTGCCCGTGTAGTCGCAAGTTCTGGGAACTCGCATATTCATCAGTTTTTCCAGGAAAAAGATGAAGGTGGTTTTTGTTTCAGCAACACACAGCAAGCTGGCAACAAGAATCATTTTGTGTGCGGAGCATATTCTTGTCCTGTTGGTGCTACTCCTCCGTATGGTTGTCCAGGCGATGTCGGTTTTGAATGCGATACGGATAGAAGAACATTTAATTGTGGCAAGGATCCGAAAGAGGATGCCTTTAACTGTGAGGCTGGTGATTTCCAGTGTAATCAGACACAAACCACAAACACGTTTTCTTGTGAGCAGGGGGAAAAAGCAGCAGATTATTTTGACTGCCGAACCTTTGTCTGTGGCGTGGAGGGCGAGAATAAGGGAGACTTTAATTGCGATAGTGTCGTGGATTTTAGCTGTGGCGGTAAAAAAGAAAATCCTTATGTCTGTATGAATGACTTTACATGTTCTGCAGGTCACCTTTTCCTGTGCGGCAACGGGCACGCTTGCGATGATAAGTTCACTTGTTCCGGTGGCACAGTGGAGGGATGTACCGAAGGCTCGCCTCCAGTGGTTCAAGCCGTTTCCTGTGCGGCTGGTCCTAACGTAAACGATTATACTCCGCGAGGATGTGTTCTCAATAACGGGCAACAAGTTGCAGTGTCCTGTACAGGCGAACAAGTGTCATGTACGAGTCCTGGCGGAAATGACTATGGTGTACGAGTTGGTACCGGCGGGGACGAAAATATTGCCCCAGGCGATTTTCTCTGTGGGCATTCTGGCAAAGAAATCGACGTATTCGATTGCCGCAAAAATTTCGATTGTAAGGCAAAGAGTGATTTTTCCTGCATCGATACTACCGAATTTACTTGCGCCCAACAGGGCGGCGGCAACAATGATTTCGACTGTCATTCAGCCTCGCCATTTGAGTGCTATTCACGGTTTACTTGTGCTTCAGCCGCGCTGTTTGATTGCAGCGAAAAAGAGGATGTTGAGTATAAATGCAAATTTTCATACGCTGAATGCGGGAGTAATAAGAAGAAGGAGTGTAAGACGAATTATTACAGTTGCATATCAAATCATGCCTGTGAACCTTATGAAGAACACGGTTGCACTAATCCAACAGACTTTAAGTGCGACTCTTTTTCTTCTCTAGTTCCTCAGTACAACTGTCTGGCATCGGGAACTTATTCGGCGGAGTGGTGAAAAACATGGCTGTTGCGAACAGTTTCCCCCGTGTCATTCGCCAAGAGTTAATCGTAACCTCGGCGTGTAACATGTCATGTTCATACTGTTTCGAGCATGACGAGAGAGGGTGTGTACGAATGACTAAGTCAACGGCTTTTCGGGCAGTGGATTTCTTCGTCGAACAGAGTAGGAATTCCGACTGGATCGAACTGACTTTCATCGGCGGTGAGCCGCTTTTAGAGTACGATCTGATTAAATCGACCATCCGCTACGCCCAAGACCATTCAATCCGAAAAGAAAAAAACAAACGAATAGGTTTTACAATCACAACCAACGGCACACTATTAGAGGAAGAGCATGTACAATTTTTTCACGATAACAAATGCCGTTATTTATTGAGTCTTGACGGAGCAAGTGACACCAATGATGCTTATCGAAAAATGCGCAATGGACAGAGTCAATACGAAATCATTCGTCAAAAAATGCCGATGCTAAAATCGTATCAACCTTGGCAGGGTGCAAGGGTAACGGTGTTGCCACAAACTGCCCGACAACTGGCAAAAAACATCGAAACGCTACACCGGGAACTAAAAATCAACCAATTCGTCATCGGCTTTGCAACTGGGACACACTGGACAGACGAAACAAATTGCCGACTATTGCTTTGCCTTAAAAGAAGTGTTTGAATTTTTGCTTCAAGAGCGAATTGACAATGAAAATCCGCGCCTTCGCATCGCATTGTTGGAAGTCGGTTTGATTGATGAGGCGTATGCCGATAAGCGGCAGATTCAAGCGGCGATGAATTCCAAAATGACCGACTTCGAAGATGCCGTGCAAGCGTCGGCGGCGGACGTTGCTGGACTCGATTTTATCGTAACCCGTAACCAACGGGACTTTCATCTTTCGCCGGTGTCCGCTGTGTTGCCGGAAAAACTTTTGGAGCTAACGTACTGCGCCGGAGTACCGGCTAAATAACCCCTCACCTCGTCTGTTGACATTCTCCGCCGGTTGATGTACAATGCCGCACGTTGTCGGCACGGTGTCGGCAATTTTAATCCAAAGGATTTATCCTATCGAAATAAGTTTTCGTTTTGACAATTAGACGAATGCGTTAGCGTTCTGTTGCCAATCAAAAATTACCACATTGAAATTATGTCCGAAAATACTAGACCAATTCCTGCTGTTCAATCTTTGATGCTTCACATCTTACAAATGCTCGAAGATGGCAAGGAGCTATCCCATAAAGAACTGGTTGCCAAACTTGTTCAAAAATGGGAACTCACCGATGAACAGCGTCTTCGGCACTATGCCAAAAGCGGAGTCAACATATTCGATAACAGAGTGTCTTTTGCGGAGGCTCATTTTCTCAAAGCAAATTTGATTACGAGACCGCGAAGGGCTTACCTTCAAATTACAGAGACAGGACAAGCCTTGTTAGAAGAGAAGCCTGACCGCATCAGCTTCCGATTTTTGAGGGAACGCTATGAATCCTACGCCCGGTGGTGGAAAGCAGCGACCACTGGAAACGAGGATAACGGGAACGAAAGTGAACTGGGACTCGACGCATCGGATGTCATCACAAAATCGCCGGAGGAACTTTTCGGCTATGCCGAATCGACCCAACATAATGACCTGAAAGAAAAACTGTTAGAGGGGCTCAAAGATGTTTCTCCAACAGGTTTCGAACTTCTTGTGGTTGACTTGTTGGAAAAAATGGGCTATGGCATCGGACGAGTAACAAAGAGAAGCAGAGATGGCGGAATCGATGGTTTTATCGACGGAGATGAACTTGGGCTCGACGTGGTGGGTATCCAAGCCAAAAAATATGCCGAAAACAATACAGTGAGTTCTAACCAAATTCAAGAATTTGCAGGTGCCCTTCGCGGTAAAGCCAAAAAGGGGATATTCATCACGACATCTTCTTTTTCGCCGGAAGCGAAAAAAGCCGCCCAAGGCATTGATCCTAAAATTGCGCTAATTGATAGTCAGGAACTCGTCGAGTTGATGGTAAAGCACAATTTTGGCGTTAAAGTCAAATGTGTTTACGAAGTTAAAGAGGTTGACGGAGACTTTTTAAGAGACCGATACGGGATTGCTGAATGATGCACGTCCACGTCGAGCGGTGTAGTATTGGTTTTTTCGGTGCGAAACCGTTTGACTGTTGTTTTCGTCCCCGCTTGAAAAAAATGGGGAAACCTCGTACAATGACACCGAAAGGAGTTATACTATGACAGCCGTAAAAACATTTCCTCTTGAGACTGCCGATATTGTGTCGCACTGTCTCGTCGAATCCGGCAGGACAGAATCGCCCAAAGAACAATACAGACGCTGGAGGCTTGAAGCAGCAGAACGGCAAGAACGAGAAGGACTTGCCGATGAACAGCCGCTAACAATGGAAGAGATAGTCGCAATCATTAAAGAAGTCAGGGCGGAACGTTATGCCGAAAAACAAAAAAAATTCGACTTGTCATTGATGCGAACATTTGGGTCAGCACTTTGCTAACACCGAGATTTCAGTCTCGAACCGACGCTTTTTTCGATTCGGAATGCCGCATAATGTTTTCGGAAGAATTGTTTGGTGAACTGCATAACGCCGTTCGCAAACCCCATCTTGCAAAGCGTATCAACCAGACAAGTTACGAGGCTCTCGTTTCCGTGTTGCGGCGCAACTCTGAACTCGTCGATGTCCGCACCATTGTCGACGTTTGCCGCGATCCAAAGGATAACTTTCTCCTCGCGTTGGCAAATGACGGCGATGCCGACTACCTAATTACCGGCGATCTCGACCTGCTGACGATGCAAGAGTTCGGAAACACAAAAATCGTAACGTTGAGTAAGTTCGAAACAGTAACCAAACAGAGCCGCAATTTTTAGACTGCGCCAAATGCGCAATCTTACGATTGCGGCTCTGCTTTGCGCCTCGCAGGCGAGGCGGCTAACGTTTAATACATATCCCCGCCCGGCGGCATCGGCATTGCCTTTTCCTCTTTGGGAATCTCCGCGACCAACGCATTGCTCGTCAACATCAGCGAAGCAACGCTCACCGCATTCGTCAGTGCCGTGCGGGCAACCTTCGTAGGATCAATAACACCCGCCTTCACGACATCCTCAAACACATCGGTCAAAGCGTTGTAACCGAAATTGCCCTTGCCTCAACAAAAGTGTTACCTGTACATGTACATCCAACGTCCTCGGAAGTTAGTACCAACGGGACCAGCGATGCGGAAATCAAATTGGATCGACCGAATGCTCTGTGAATCAACATTGTCGAATTCGACCATGACCGTTTTTGATGCGGGAATGCCTTCGGCACGGATAGAATCTCGCTTTTCGATGTCGGCAAGCACTTTACCGGTCGTGTCAAGAAGACTGCAATGCAATGTTATAGAATAATCTGTGCCTAATATGAATTGATAACCGAAGCAAGTGCTGAAAACATCTGCTTCAATGATTATTTTTCCGTCCGACTCCTTGGCGGTATATTCAACAATTCCGATTCGGTGTTGCCAAGGTTCAATTTCGCCTTCGTCGTGGGGCATCACACCGACAAATTTCACATCGACCGGAATGTCCAATCGAAATGGAACCGTTTTAATACGTTCGATAGGATATTCCGCAACAGCATCAAGAAAAGCCTTTGTATCGTCAATCTTTTTCATGACTGCGACAACTTTTTTCAGCCGTTGGGCAATTTCTGTTTCGTCATTGACAACGGTGATGATTCCCGTCGAACCCGTATCAGGTTCGCCGGTTTCGTGAAACTTGCTCTCGATCTTTTCGGCAAGCCAACGTCCGTTGTCATTGCGGAACGTTGTTACAACTGAAAACGATTTGTTTTTTCCCATCGTTTGCTCCGCTTTAATTTTACCGGGTACCTGTCCGCCTGCTATGTCGAACCAGTCGGAGTAACGAATTACTGAAAAGGCAATCTGTTCGTCTTCCCTGTAATAATGTTCTTCAACAGGTTTGTTCGTTGATTTGTCGATAAGAACCTCACAACGTTCATATCTTCGGTTCGGCAAATAGGCGTAGGACGAAAAGCCGGAAAGCATCGTGCCGATTTCAAGTGTAGCATCCCGGCTTTTGGGTTTTAGTGTTAAGAGGATGTGTTTACCGTCTTCGCTTTCGGCGAGTTCCTTGTCGAATTCGTCGGGAAAAAGCCCCAAAAACCGTGTAGCCCCCTGCCAATGCCAGCCGGTTGCTAAATCGGCACGTCCCGATTCGCCCCGGAAAAGTTGCGTTGGTCGGGCAGTAGCCACGCGCAGGAATGTGCTGTTTTCGTTGCCGTAAACGACACTATTCTTTTCAGCGAGAAACATGGTAAAGGGTTTGTCGTGTTTCTCTGCGGCAGCAATACTTTCTTCGCGGTCGGGAAAGACGGTCGGCGATTCATAAACAACGAGACAATTTCCGTGCTGGTCAAAGGCAACTTGTTGAAGATGCCCATGTTCTTGTGTGTAATCATACACGAGACCTTTGCGAAGTTCCCAATCCGGCTGAAGCCAGACTTTGTTTGCCGCGATGAATTGATTGACCATCGTGTCGATCTCTTGTGCAGCAGAAACTCCGGCGGTAGAAATAAAAAACAGAACTGAAACAATGAATGATTTATTTCGGGACATAGCAGTACGGTTGTCAGAAATCAGGAGACATGCTCACATGTGATGCCATGAGTATAACATACAAGCGGAAATAATAAAGAGTGCTAATACAAGCCGGAAGTTCCGCTGCAATACATTTCCGGCTCTTGTTTGTTTTTGCGCAATCTTACGATTGCGGCTCTGTATTCAAACGTCATTCCCCGCCTCGCGAAGTATTGCCCGATAGCCCTCTTCGTCCAAAGGGCAGTCGATCAAGTCCAGAAA
>Ga0099364_10009351_pt1 | contig 13608 bp, 10 predicted proteins | sample TergutTh196P3_FD_73070 | JGI IMG/M metagenome (GOLD analysis project Ga0099364, IMG submission 73070) | Microcerotermes parvus P3 segment gut microbial communities from Pointe-Noire, Republic of the Congo - Th196 P3 | ecosystem: Host-associated > Arthropoda: Insects > Digestive system > Gut ...
ACCTTTGCCGTCATGGGCATTGAAGGTGTGATTCTCGTAATTCGTACCGTCCCAGATACAAACTTCTAACCAGCCTTTGGCATTTTTCCCGAAGGAAATTTTACATCCGGCTTGCGTCTTTTCGATGATAATTTCTTCATCTACAATGGTTTTACCATTTTTAAAGTCTTTTCCAAATCGGTCAAACTCGTTTTGACTGATCGACTTTTTACGGAATACAGGCAATCCCTTGGCTATTCCGTCGTTCAGGTCCGCATCCTGAAAGATTTGGTCCTTGTCACATGCGCTGAAAATCATTGCCAACGCCACTAAACTACAAAAAATTCTTACTTTCATTTGATTATAAATTAAATTGGTTAAAAAAAATTAAAAACTTCTTATGCAAAAATACGATACGGATTTTGATTATTTTCATTTGTTTGATGAACGTATCGAAGATCTTGACGAACAGCCGATAATCCATTGACGAGTGTCATTTTAGTTTCCCGAAAAATGACGGTCGATATCCGGTTCAGGATCGGAGGTAAGATCATCGAAATGTTAAAAAACATTAATTTGAACCACGAGGTCAATTTGCAACGTTCAAAAAAACTAATTTATAAAATTGTATATCTGCATATTACGATAATTTCGGTTGTTTTTTCCGCATATCCAAATGTTAAAATATGTTAAATTTAGTTAAATTTAGTTAAATTTTTAAAAAGTTGTCGCATTTTTGCAGTGTATATTTCTATAAAAAATAAAGAAAAGTAAAATAGAGTAAGTAGAGTAAAGTAAAGTAAATTTTAAGTGTAATTTTAAATCAAAGAAACAATGAAAAGAGTAGAAGTAAACCATCAAAAAGCGGCAGGGCTTTTTACCGCGATTGCGGAGCTTAACCTGATTGATTTTTTCAACAGATTACCTGTCAGAGCAAATTTTTTCAAAATTTTTGCTAGTTGTCTGTTTTTAATTTTTTCGTGTTCGTGTACCAAATGTGATACATGCGATATCTGTGACACATGCGATACATTTGAAAATGAAGAAGAACAGACTCCTCCACCCTCAGGCGGTGGCGGAAACGGCGGCGGCGGTGGCGGCGGCGGAGCAATCACCAGCAACGAGGCTGCAGATATGTTCCTTCCCCATGAGGCTCTCCCGCACGGAGTACCGGATGGCTATGGTTGGAAAAAGAAACCGGTAATCGAATACGGCGCAAAGATGCACGCCAATTTTAAAAAGATTATTCAGTGGGGGCAAGTCTATGCGGAACAATCGCTTCCCAACCCCGACAAGGATTTTCCGAACATCCGCGTCCATTTGAGAAACATGAAGATTTATATTTATCAAAAGGACAATACCTGGAAAGTTCTTGAATCTAATGCCGGTATTGGCGGCGCCCACTATGTTGAAAATTTCTCCGGCGACGTCAACAAACCTGCGGTGATACACAATGAACCGGGGGGAGGCATTTCTGCGCAAGCCGGCTCGGGATTTAATTTCCATTTCTGGGGCTCCATGCAGAATGTAGATCCCAACAATCTGAAAGGCTGCTTTGTAGTATGCGAAGCCAGATTGATTGGCGTTCAAGGCAACCAAAACCCCAAATACATTCTCAACGTTGGCGCTGATTACTGGCGCGACGCAGGATTGCCACACTCCAGTGTTTGGTCGGTGCCGTCAGGCGCTCCATATAACGTTGCAGGTCTTGGTATGGGACGGTTTAAATACGTCACCACCGAATGGCAATATTTCTCATTCCATACCTTTTCCGAATCGGAGATGAAGAGTATAAAGCTTCCGTCGTTTAATTAGACTGACGAACAGATGCAGTTCAAGTAAAGAACGCCCTGATATTTATCGGGGCGTTTTTTTTATTTGACAAATAAGTCAGGAAAAGTCAAAATATTTTGACTTTTCCTGACTTATTTGTAATTTTGCAGAAAATTTTATAGTCAAATGAAACGAAAAATCACAGCCGCTCTTATGGAGTGGAAACAGCGCAAGGGTCGGAAACCCTTATTGGTGAACGGAGCCAGACAAATAGGTAAGACATTTAGTATCTGTGAGTTTGGAAAGATTATTTTTTCTGATCTGGTATACGTCAATTTAGAAGCCAATCCTCTTGTCAAAGAAATTTTTGAGGGCAATATCGAACCGTCAAGTCTGCTGCCTCTACTTGAATCACATACCGGAAAACGCATCATTGCGGGCGAAACACTTCTTTTTTTGGACGAAATTCAAGCAAGTGAACGGGCTTTATTGTCGTTGAAATATTTTTGCGAATTAGCGCCTCAATATCATGTTGTTGCTGCCGGTTCGCTCTTAGGTGTAGCCGTAAACCGTGAAAAATATTCCTTCCCGGTGGGTAAAGTGGACGAACTAAACATGTATCCTTTTGATTTTGAGGAATTTTTGTGGGCGTTCGGAAGAGAAAAACTTGCAGAAGAAATCCGAAACTGTTATATCGACGGGTTGGAACCTCTTTCCGAAACAGTTCACCGGTTGGCGCTGGAAATGTACAACAAATACTGTATCATAGGCGGTATGCCTGCCGTGATTGCCGATTTTTTGGAACACAATAGTTTTTTGACCATTAAAAATCCACAAACACAGATTCTTAACGAATATATTGCCGATATGGCAAAATATGCTACTGCCGCAACTGCCGTCAAAATACGCGGTTGCTACAAATCTATCCCGACGCAGTTGGCAAAGGAAAATAAAAAATTTCAGTACAAACTGGTGCAAAAAGGCGGTACGACAAGCATTTTTGGCGAAGCCATCGAATGGTTGCAAAGTGCGGGTATTGTACTGAAATGCCAAAAATTGGAACATGCTTATATTCCCGTCAAAGCATATCAGGATTTCAGCGATTTCAAACTGTACATGAGCGATACCGGTATATTGACCATGCATTCGGGCTTGCCGGCGCAAACGCTGCTGACATCCATCGAAACCAACAATACTTTTATGGGTGCAATAGCCGAAAACTTTGTCGCACAGACTTTTGCAGCCAACTCCATCCCCCTGTTTTACTGGAAAAGCAATGACACGGCTGAAATAGATTTTGTGATACAACTCGACGAGCATGTTGTCCCCGTTGAAGTTAAGAAAGGACTTAGAATTCGAAGCGGCAGTATGGCATTATTTTCAAAAAAATACCAATCGCAGTTTGCCATCCGTATTTCACAAAAAAATTTTGGTTTCGAAAACAGTATCAAATCAATTCCGTTCTATGCCGCGCATTGTATTAGCCTTTATGAATGATTCGGTTTATGGCTTGTAGGTGATTGTAAACGGAAAATCAGCAGCATCGTTTACCGCTTGAACAATTTTAACAAAATCTTCTTTTTCAACAGTATACGGCGTTGGACCATTCGGCGACCACGTAAGGGACATCCGGTAAGGCGTTGTCAGGTTCTCAATGTTATACCCTGTAATGGTTTTCACCCAGATGGCAGCGGCTATATAACAACCGAGATTGTCTAAATGCGTGCCGTCGCGGTTCAATACGTCGCCAAAATACCCTCGCGCATTTTGAATGGCAGTACCCGCAGGAATGATAAAATCAAAAGCAGGATTGGGTACAATTTTCTTTTGAACTGCATTGCAAATGGCAGAATACATATTGAGTTGATTTTTTTGATAATCAGAGAAGGAAGGGTTATTGCTCCAATAATTTTGAGCCCAAGCCCACGTCATGTGCCAGCCTATTTTTACACGAGGGTTGGTGGCATGTTTTTCTATGTAATCAATCAAAAAATCGAGGTCTGCGTCATAACTGTCGAGGTTGCCTGAGACCCTACTTGCCTGCTGCAGCGTAATAATATCCCATTTTTCCTGTTGAATGAGCTGCAAAAGCGTATATCGCCCAAACGGTTGATTTTCCGTATTGCCGCCCGCGTGAAAAATTTGCCGTTGAAGATCAGAATAATCACCCGTTTTTATGTTTTGGGCATGTTGTTGCAAAGAACCGCCGGCTATATAGGCATTAACAAGCATTACCCTATTGTCAACGTCAAGTTGTTGCAACATGTCATACACATAAAGCATGGCATCTTGCGAATAACTGTTGCCTATCGCTAAAATTTTAATGTCGCCCCTTAATGAAATCTCTTCTCTTATTGGCTCCTGATATTCGCATCTCGCCAAATTGAAAAGACCAAAAATCAATACTATTGATGTAATACTATATTTTACCATAATAAAAATAATGTGTTTTAACCTTAAATACCATTCAACACGCAAAAGTACAGACTATTTTTCAACTTTCCCATTTTTTTTTACCTTTGCAGAAATTTTATTTCGTAATTAAATGAAAATAAACGATATATTAAGCGAAGGAAAAATTACCGTTTCATGCGAGTTGTTTCCTCCGAAGCAAGGTTCGGAACTTGAAGGCGCCAAAACGATTGTGCGCGACACGGCGGCGCTTGCCCCTTCTTTTATCAGCGTCACCTACGGCGGCAATACGGGCGATCATACCGTCAGTCTGGCAGACGAGGCGCAGAACACATGCGGCGTCACAGCGCTGGCGCATCTTACCTGTATTGCGCACGACAAAAATTCCGTCAGGAAAGTTTTGTCGGTATTAAAATCCAAAGGAATTGAAAACATTTTAGCCCTGCGGGGAGATATGCCGGCGAGCGATTCAGTTCCAATTCTGAATCATTACCGCTATGCCAGCGAACTGATGCAAGAAATTCGTGATTTTGGCGGATTTTGTATTGGCGGCGCCTGTTACCCGGAAGGTCATCCGGAAGCCGCGACACTGCAAAAAGATATGGAAAGTTTGAAAATCAAGGTGGACTGTGGTTGCCAATTTTTGACGACCCAGATGTTTTTCGACAACAACATCCTTTATCATTTTATGTTCCAACTGTTAAAAATGGGCGTTGATATTCCCGTTGTTGCGGGAGTAATGCCGGTGACCAATGCCCGACAAATCGTCCGTATCTGTAAACTGTCGGGGACTGCGCTGCCTCGAAGGTTCAGAGCGATTGTAGATAAATTCTCCGACCATCCAGCCGCCATGAAACAGGCGGGAGTGGCTTACGCTACCGAGCAGATTATTGACCTTATAGCCAATGGAATCAACCATATCCATATTTATACGATGAACAAACCGGAAATTGCCGGAAGGATAATGAACAATTTATCGGAAATATTTGAATAGTTTTCAGTTTTCAGTTTTCAGTTTTCAGATTTTAGTTTTCAATTTTCAATTTTCAGTTTTCAGTTTTCAGTTTTCAGATTTTAGTTTTCAATTTTCAATTTTCAATTTTCAACTTTCAATTTTAAAAATGGATTTTAATAAACGATTAGGAAAGGAACGGCTTTTTTTTGACGGTTCGATGGGCGCCATGTTACAGAACAAAGGGCTCGCCGCAGGCGAACTGCCTGATATATGGAATATAACCAACCCCAACGCGGTTTTGGATATACACAAGGCGTATGTGCAAGCCGGATGCCATATGTTAAAAACGAATACGTTTGGCGCCAACCGGCTCAATCTGTCGGGCGCGCCATATACCGTAAACCAAACGGTATCCGCCGGGGTTGCGCTTGCAAAAGAAGCGGCGGGAACCGATACTTACGTCGCTTTAGCCATTGGTCCCACAGGTAAATTGCTTTTTCCTTTCGGCGATTTGGATTTTGAGGCGGCAGTCGCTGTTTTCGCAGAGATGATCACCGCCGGCACACGAGCGGGAGCCGACCTCGTTCTGATTGAAACCATGAGCGATACCTATGAAATCAAAGCGGCGATGCTGGCGGCGAAAGAAAACTGCAATCTTCCGATTTTGGTCACCTTCACTCTCGACGAGACGGGCAGACTATTAACCGGCGGCGATATTCCGACCGCCCTTTGTTTGATAGAAGGACTTGGCGCGGTCGCTACGGGTTTCAACTGCGGACTTGGTCCCGCGCAGATGAAAGCCCTGCTTCCCGAACTTATCCAACATGCCAATCTGCCGGTCATCATCAATCCCAATGCCGGAATACCCAGACTTCATAACGGAAAAACCGTTTTTGATGTTACCCCTGAAAATTTTGCAGGACACATGGCTGAAATAGCCCCGTTCGCACAGATAACCGGCGGCTGCTGCGGCTCCACGCCTGCCCATATAGAGGCGATGGTGAAGTCGTGCCGCGACATTCCTTTCGCTCCGGTCGTTTCGAACGATGCTACCGTTGTGTCTTCCTATGGGAAAGCGGTAGTGTTCGGGAAAAAATGCGTTGTCATCGGCGAACGCATCAATCCCACCGGCAAGCCCCGCATGAAACAGGCGCTACGGGACAACGATATGAATTTCCTGTATAGCGAAGGATTAGTACAGGTTGAGAACGGCGCCGATATTCTTGATGTAAACGTTGGGCTGCCTGATATTGACGAAAAAGAAGTGTTGGCGCAGGCTGTATCCGGTTTGCAGCGAATTACCGACGCTCCGCTGCAAATAGACACTGCCAACGCCGAAGCGGCAGCGCGCGCGTTGCGGTTGTACAACGGGAAACCGCTACTTAATTCGGTCAGCGGAAAACAGGAATCGCTCGAAACCATTCTACCGCTTGTCAAAAAATACGGAACAGCAGTGGTAGCCCTCTGTTTGGACGACGACGGCATCCCCGGCAGCGCGCAAGGCAGATTGAAAATAGCGAAAAAAATCATCGCTGCCGCAAAAAAACACGACATTCCCCCAAAAGATATTATTGTAGACGCGCTGACGATGACCATAAGCGCCGGCGGGGATAATGCGCTGATTACGTTAGACGCCATGGACGCCATATCCAAAAATTTGGGCGTTCATACCGTACTTGGCGTATCCAACGTTTCCTTCGGATTGCCTGAACGCGAACGCATCAACGCCGCTTTTTATACGCTGGCGATGAGCCGGGGATTAAGCGCCGGCATCATCAATCCGCTGAACGCAGCCATGATGGACGCACATTACGCATACAACGCTTTAACCGGCGCTGACGACAACTGTAGCGGATACGTCAAGCGTTTTTCCACACAGGCTTCCTCGCTCCCAAAATCCGAACCGAAGGCAACGACCACGACAACAAGCCTGTACGACGCCGTTGTCAGCGGATTGCGCGCAGAGGCAGAAGAAGCAGCCCGCGCTATGACCGCCAGCGTTCCGCCCATGGAGATGATTAACGAACATCTGATCCCTGCTTTAGACAAAGTAGGAAAAGATTTTGAAAGGAAAGTCGTTTTCCTGCCGCAACTTTTGATGAGCGCCGGAGCGGCAAAATCCGCTTTTGAAACCATCAAAAAACACCTGTCGCAACACGGAGGAGCGCAGGAAAAACGCGGAAAAATCGTATTGGCAACTGTGAAAGGCGATGTACATGATATTGGAAAAAATATCGTAAAGATTCTGTTAGAAAATTATAATTTTGAGGTGATTGACCTTGGCAAAGACGTTGCGCCTGCCATGGTTGTGGAAACGGTACTGAAAGAACAGGTTAAGTTGGTAGGATTGAGCGCGCTGATGACCACTACTGTCGTCAATATGGAGGACACCATCCGTTTGCTGCGAAAGGAGGCGCCGGATTGTCGCATTATGGTGGGAGGAGCAGTGCTTACGGCAGAATATGCTGCAAAAATCGGGGCGGACTTTTATTCTAAAGACGCCTTGGGAGGCGTGCGTTACGCGGACAGCTGCGCGAAAAATTAATCCTTCACCATTTTTATCGTTTTCATCTGTTCGTCTTTTTGCAGACGGAAGAAATATATCCCTTTCGGCAGATGTTCCAAATGAATGGTTTGGTGTTCATTTTCAATCCTTTGGGTGTGCATGATGGCTCCGTTCGCTGAAATTATTTGCAATATACAGTCCTCAGCTCCCAGTATACGCAACTCGCCTACAAATGGATTGGGGTAAATTTTCAGCTCAGGGGCAAAAATGTCATCTGAATTGGTTATTGTCGTCGTCGCCCATTTCGCATTCAATGTAATATCGGCAGTGATCGGCGTATCGAAGTCAAACTTTTCGGTTGCGCCTTCCTCGAACCAGCCTTCAAAACTGAATCCGTCTCTTATCGGGTCTTCCGGTTCGGTAACCATTTCGCCCTCATCAACTTCTACTTCTTCTACATTCGTACCGTCAATAAAGGTAACCGTGTACGTTGCGATCTCTATTATTTCCCAATCAGCATACAATATGTGGTCTTTGGTGATCGGGGTATCGAAATCGAAGATGATTTCTTCTTCAAACCATCCAATAAATATATAGCCTTCTTTTACTGGTTCTTGCGGTTCATCGGCAGTATCGCCATAGGCAACAATCTGCACATCGTAGTCTTCATCGTCTAGCATGAAGAGCACTCTGAGCATGATTCTTTCCCATTTTGCGATCAGGGCGATATTTTCTTTTATTTCGGTTGCAAAATCAAATACTTCATTGTCATCGTCAAGGAACCAGCCAATAAATATGTAACCCTCTTTATCAGGCGCTTGCGGCGCATCGGCAACATCGCCATAGGCTACTAAACTTTCGTGATACGCTTCGCCGTCCACCATGAAGACCACCGTAAGCATGATTTTTTCCCATTTTGCGGTCAGGGCGATGTTTTCTTTTAATTCGGTTGCGAAGTCAAATGCTTCATTTTCATCATCAAGGAACCAGTAAAGGAAGGTGTAACCTTCTTTTTCAGGATTCACCTGCGGCGCCTCGAATGTATCTCCATGGGTAACGGACTGTTCGTGGTAGATTTCGTCGTCTACCATGAAAGATACTGTGTAAATTATTTTTTCCCAATGGGCAGTATATGTTCTGTCACCGGTACTTCCTTGAGTTATGGTTACGGTTGTCTGCGGGATTTCGCCGTTAGTTCCCGTCCAACCCGTGAATGTGTGACCTGTTTTTGTCGGATTGTTCAACGCAAAAGACGGCGTCGCAGCTGTGTAATTTTCGGGATTGTCGGGCGATGCGACGCCTCCGTCCAAATCGTATTTTATGGTGTAGGTTATCGGCGTCCATCGGGCATAGATGGTAGCGTTAGCGCCATACTCCCAGCTGGTTGTTACCTGCGTTCCGCCGTTTGTCTGTGTGAACCAACCAACAAAGTTATATCCTGTTCTTGTGGGCGTTGGCAAAGACGAAAGGCGTCTGTTGGAGCCGGTAGCGCCGGAAGCAGGTGATACTGAGCCGCCGTTGGGATTGAATGTCACAGTGTACGTAGGAATTTCTAACGATGTGTTGAAAGGAAAAGCGTGAGCGGCGTTTACCGCTTGAACAATCTGTTCTTTTTCGGGCATGGTCAAGCGCGAAATATCATATCCGGTAATTGTTTTAACCCACATTGCAGCAGCCACATAGCAACCGCGATCGTTTAAATGAGTGCCGTCGTTGGTGAGGTTGTCGCCAAAATAATAATTTCGTGCGTTTTGAATGGCGGTACCCGTTGGAATGATGAATTTGATTTTATTATTTGGGACTATCTTCTCTTTAACTGCATTACAAATAGACGTATACATATAGTTTTGGTTCACTCCGTTGCGATTGTTAGCCCATGCCCAGGTCATGTGCCAGCCTAATTTTGCGTTGGGCGCAAGAGTTGTTACCAAGTTGACCAAATAATCGAGGCTTTCATTATACGTTGAGGAATTGAGCGAATTATCACTGTTCTGCTGCAACGTAATCACATCCCATTGGTCTTGCCTGATGATTTGTTCAAGGTGCGCCCTAAACCAGGGCATACCAACCGCGCCAAATACTTGAACATCAACGGGAGTATACGATCTTGCATAATTGGCATGGTTTTGCAAGGATCCACCGCCTATGTACGCATTTACGACTTTTATTCTGCTTTCGTTAACTCCTAACTGTTTCAACAAGATAGGTATATAATGCATCGAATTTTGCGAGTAACTGTTGCCTATTGCCAAAATTTTGATGCCGTTAGCAGGATCGAGAACTACCTGACCCGCCAAATTGAAAAAAGTAAAAAATAATATTAAAATTATAATACCGCGCTTTGCCATAACCACCACTACAAAAACATCATCTCCAAAATCAATTCAAAAAATAAAATCGCAAAAATATGGAATATTTTCGTCCATTTCTTAAATTTTTGACGAACGTATGTTTTTCGTTGACAAACGTATGTTTTTCGTTGACAAACGTTCTTAAAGCAAGTCGAGATGTTGCGAGAGTTTTCTCGATAATTTTTCGGTGCCTATTTCATTCATATGGTCGGCGTCGAAAAAATCTTTAGGGACAAAATCCGTATCCTCGAACCAATCCAAATAGTAACAATTTTCGCGTTCATTTGCAAATTTGTTTAACGCTTCAACCGTTTTTTGGTATTGTACGGTATTTAGATTTTCCCGATATGTATAGTAGGCGGGGGTTGTAAAAATAATCAATTTGATATTTCGTTGCTTGCAAAATTCGTAAAATTGATTCATTATCTTCAAATTATCTTCAAATATCTTTACATTTTTTTCAGAAAATAAATCATCTTGGGTATGTCTTTCTGCCGCCATTTTTCCTGTTTCCTGTAAATCCTTTGATTCTTCGGATTTATATATCGTTCCCCAGCCAAGTTCAGTGCATACATAGTCGTCTCTATTATTGACAATAAAGTTGAACAGCCTGTTCATATTTGCTTTGACTTGCCCATTGAGCAATTCAAACTTATGGTATAAGGAATTGGTTTTTAAACCATAGTAAATTGCGTAATTTTTAATGCGCCAATCTTCAATCGTGTTCTCTAATTTGTCAAAAAGCGTAAAATACGAGACAGGCAGAACAATAATTTTTAAATTGTCGAAATTATCTTTATACAAATCCAAGAGCGCTAGGTCAAAATCTAAAGTTTGCGATATATGACTAGCGTTAAATGTGTTTTTTGCAAAATAAACAGGGTCTAATCCATAAAAAGAGTGCGAACTCCCAAATATCAAAGTATGAATATTTTGGGCATTTTTGTCTAAATAATTCTTTTTGGCTACATAATCATTGGGGATTTGCCGCAAAGAATATTCAATGCCTATCGCCAAAATGATGATTGGCGCTGTCAATACCACTGTTTTGAGAATAAACCTTTTCATATATCAAAATTGAAAATAAATAAATACTTGTTCTGTGCCTGCAAAAAATATGGTGATCAAAAATATCGCATAATACATGGCATATCTAAAGACCGGATGCCACGTGACGCCTAACTTTTCAAGTCCATATTGATTTTTTCTGCCCACCCATTCTACTATTAACATTCCCAAACATAACCAAGTTTCTCGCATCATAAACATTTGATAGACAATTTTCAGCGTGTCGAATTGCATCATTCCGGCAAAATATTGAAACGCTTGCGTCATGCTGTCGGCTCTGAAAAATACCCAGCCCATCACAACCAATAAGAATGTCGCGCCCATTTGCGCCAACTCTTTCATATTTGGGAACATATTGTTTTCGGCAACGGTGTTGGTGTATTTTCGGTTTTTGTCCAGTAAAATCAGCGGCAAAAACAACAAGGCGTGAAATGCGCCCCAGACAATGAACGTCCAATTTGCGCCATGCCAAAAACCGCTGACTAGAAAAATAATGAAGGTGTTGCGCACCACTTTTGCTTTTGACACGCGACTGCCGCCCAGCGGAAAATAGACATAATCGCGGAACCAGGTGGTCAGCGAAATATGCCATCGTCGCCAAAATTCGGCAATATCTCTTGAAAAGTAGGGGAAATTAAAATTGCGCATCGCGTTGATACCGAACAAGCGCGCCGTGCCAATCGCAATATCCGAGTATCCTGAAAAGTCGCCATAAATCTGGAAGGCAAAAAATATAGCGCCGAGCAACAACGCGCTTCCCGTCTGGTCAAGCGGATTGTCAAATACCATATTGACATAAACGGCGCAATTATCTGCTATGACAATTTTTTTGAAGAGTCCCCAAAGAATTTGCCGCATTCCGTCAACGGCTTTATGGTAATCAAAACTACGTTTGACGTAAAATTGCGGTAGCAGATTGGCTGCCCGTTCAATTGGACCGGCAACCAATAACGGGAAAAAGGAAACGAAAGCCGCAAAAGCAACAAAATCCCGCGTAGGCTCTATTTTCCGCTTATAGGCGTCAATGGTATAACTCAAAGTCTGGAACGTATAAAAACTGATCCCGACAGGCAGTATGATTTTTAGCGACGAAACATTCGGTTGCAAGCCAAAAAGGGCGATGAAATCAACAAAATTGTCTAAGAAAAAATTGTAATATTTGAAGAAGCCCAGAAAACCGATATTCACTATGATACTGACCAGCAGCCACATTTTTCGTTTTCGTTCGTCAGTAGATTTTTGAAGTTTCAAGGCTACAAAATAATCCTGAAACGTACTGATGAAAATCAGGCTGAGAAATCTCCAATCCCACCAACCGTAAAAAAAGTACGAAGCAACGACTACAAAAAAGTTTTGCGCCTTTAAATTGCGTTGAAGAACAAACCAATAGAGCAAGAAGACTATTGGCAGGAATATGGCAAAACTGATCGAGTTAAAAAGCATGATTCAATGAAATTAATGATTATTTTGTTTTTGATAAATGGAGTTCAAAATTTGACGACACACATGAGGTCGATAATGCGAATCTTCATAATAATTATGAATATCATTGGTTATATCGCTTATTCCGGAGAAATCAAACAGTCTATCTTCACCGAATAATGATTTCAGATAAATAACATCCGATTCATTCAGTTTTATTTGGTCATATAGCGGACTTATAATGATTTTAACATCGGTTTGACGCTTCCTGAATATTTCGTTAATTTCTTGCAGCATTTGTTTCTGTTTATCGAAAATCACTGCCGGAGCATAGGATTGTTTCGTTGTATCCCTATCATAAAAAACTTTTATCCATTCGGGGGTGTAAAATTTACCTTCACCAATCATTCGTTCAAAATAAGGGAAACTTACCTCGTTGATTTTTACGTCATAATGTATCGGTACATCGTCAAGCAAGAATCCTTTTTTCATATACGGTCTTATCTCTCCCCGAATTTTATAGTCAATATAGGCAATCAAAAACTTGGGCGTAAAAAATGCTTTCAGGCTGGTAAAATGAAAAGGAAGAAAATTTGTATAATTTTCCAATTGCGGCGAAATCATCAAAATATGACTGGTTTGAGGCGCTACTAAATCTAAAATAGAATAATCAAAAACCAACAAAACATTCTTTATGTCTACATTTTTACGGTCAAGGTATTTTATTTTTTTATGGATCGCATACAAACTTTCTCCGGAAGCATCGTAGTGAAAACAATTACTACCAGAATGCAAGTGGGGTTGCCAATCTGCTATTTCATAAAAAAGAGAACGCGAATTGCCAAATATAAATGAATTATATTGAAAAACCGGATGGTACTTATTAAAAGTATTCGTGCTTACGTAATCTTTGTTTAATGTTACGCCCGTCATTGCATCGGATACAAAGTAGCTATCATATTTTTTTACTACTTTAAAAGGGTCTAAGATGGTGTATAACAATATCAAACAAATGAAAGGCGTAAGAAACCAAGCTATTCTTTTGAGGAATGAAAAAATCTGTTTATTCATATTTGATCAAAATTGAAAGTAAATAAAAGTTTGCTCGTTTCCGGAGGATAAGAGCAATAATATAACAATAA
>Ga0099364_10009352_pt1 | contig 13607 bp, 14 predicted proteins | sample TergutTh196P3_FD_73070 | JGI IMG/M metagenome (GOLD analysis project Ga0099364, IMG submission 73070) | Microcerotermes parvus P3 segment gut microbial communities from Pointe-Noire, Republic of the Congo - Th196 P3 | ecosystem: Host-associated > Arthropoda: Insects > Digestive system > Gut ...
TCACGGAAACAAAAGGGGCTCAACTTCAGAATATCAGGCCTCCCACAGAAGATGAAATCAGAAACGCCTATATGCTTAACAGGTCACAGCTTGTAAGAGCAGATACTGTGCGTTTTTCCATGATCCAGGTGAGGTTTAATGATGCAGCATCCAGGCCCAGAGCAAGGGAAATAGCGGATCGTCTTGTACGGGAAATTGGAACAAACCCAACAAGGTTTGATGAAGCTGTACTAAGAGGGCAGGCACAAAATTCAGATTACCAGGCAGGTGACGCCGGATATTTGCCCAGAAATCCGCAAGCACATCAAATATTTGGAACAGAGTTTATGAATATTGCATTCAGCCTAAGGCAGGGTGAGGTATCTAGGCTCATAGAAGGTCCTGACACTTTTAGAATAATAAAAGTCACAGAAATATACGAACAAATAAATCTTGAGCTTGATGATATTATACAGTTGGGAACCAGGGTGACTGTAAGGGATCAAATCCGTAACTCTATGATGGAAGAGCGCCAGCAAGCAGCACTGGCCCAGGCTCAGGCTGAGTTGATAGCTGAGCTGAGAGCTACCGCAAGTGTAAATGTAATGGAAAATAACCTGAACTGGTAAAAACAAAAAGTGAAGAAAGTTGTCAATCAAGGGGCTTATAACCCTATCTTAGAGTGTCCGAAATATCGGATACTTTTTGATCGCAAAATGTCCGAAATCTCGGACATTCTTATTTACCGGTTTAATTTGACTTTTTGGATAATTTTATTTAGGGGAGTTATTTCTTTTTTCCTACTTTCTGGTTTAGTTTCTCGGTCATTACCAATAACAATGCTGCAAAAAATAATAGAAAAACCGGATACAGACCAATATTAATGTTATTTGCAATCAATCCAAACAGCGGGGGCATTATGGTCGAGCCAGTGTATGCACTTGCCATTTGGACACCAACGATTGCCTGAGAATTTTCCTTCCCAAAATTATCTGGTGTTGAATGAATGATGGACGGAAATACGGGAGCACAACCAAGACCTATAATAATAAGGCCGTTTAGACAAAGCCAGTCAGCAGTTATTGGGAGCCAAACTGCTACAATTCCCACAAGTATTACGCCTATTCCTATTCTGATCATATTTTTATCGCCGATTTTATTTGATATTAACCCGCCAAACAAACGGCCTGCGGTTATTCCTATGAAATATAAAGACGCATATCTTGCAGCAAGGCCTGAATTAATTCCCCTATTTAGAACGAGATAGCTGCTTGCCCATAAACCGGTCGTTGACTCCAAAGCGCAATATCCAAAGAATGCGATTAAAATATATTTTACCCCTCTAATCCGTATTACCTGTGAAAGATTTAATGCAGGCGGAGAACTACGTTCTTTGGAACTATGTTCTATTGTGTTAGCGGCCTGGGGCTTTTTCCATAAAGGAAGGCTTATAAATAAAAGGGCCGCCAAAGTAATCTGGACAATAGCTACCGTTCTATAACCGCCGCTCCAGTCCAATCTGCTTATCAAATAATAGCTCATGATGTAAGGGCCGGTTGCAGCTCCTACGCCCCAAAAACCATGCAGCCAATTCATGTGCCGTGAGGCAAAATGCAGGGCGACATAATTATTCAAAGTCACATCAAGGGCACCAGAACAAAAACCATAGGGAACCGCAAAAATACAAAATAGCCAAAATGAGTTTGATACGGAAAATCCGAACAAGGCCAGGGCAGTCGTAAAAGCACTTACAGCCGTGATAAGCCCCGTGCCAAACCTTTTAATCAGTCTATCTGATAAGAGGCTTGATAAAATTTTGCATCCGGATAATATCATGGTAACAATACCGGCATAAAAGAGGGGAACGCCCCATTCGGTATGCATAACAGGCCATGCCGATCCAAAAAGTGACCCAGCATGACCAAGGCCGAGGCTAACAAATGTAAAATAAACAAGAGCAATCAATAGACTAATCATTTTTTCCTTCACTAATCAAAATCCCGTGTGATATTTTTTAACCACCGGTACTGTCGGAACCGGAATACGGCTACAGGAATTTTGATAAATTCATCCGAACAGATTGCCAGATACAGTATAACAGGAGGCACATGCCATACAAAGGCGCATAAATAGGCAAGGGGTATAATAATGACCCACATTACAATGACATCACACCAGAAACCAAATTTGGCATCCCCTCCGGCGGCGAATATTCCGCCGATGATTGTTGAGTTAAGTGACTTGCCAATGCAATATACAGCACAAATGTTAAGCATTAGATCCAGATAGGAAAGAGCCGTAACATTTAAATCGGCAATATTTAAGACCAATGGCTTTATCAAAAGAACAGTTAGAGCTGCCAGAATTCCGAAAACCAGAGCATATATGTAAATTCTGATTCCGCATTTTTTAGCAGACTGAATGTCACCGCTGCCCAAATACTTTCCTACAAGGATGCTGCCGCCTCTGCCAATGCCGCCACATAATACAATTGCCAGATTCCTTACAACCATGACAACTGCATTTGCCGCTACCATGTCGGAGCTTGCATGCCCAATGATTGCTACAGAAGCCGCCAAAGCGCCGCCATACACTACATAATTTGCCAAGGCAGGGCTTGCATAGCGGAGGTAGTCATATAGGAGCTGTTTTTGAATTTTATCGTTTACCGGAAGGCTGAAACGAACATTCCCTTTTTTAAGAGAATGTAACACACAGCAGCTTAGTTCAAAAAGACGGGCTATGACGGTAGCTGTTGCTACTCCCAGGATAGCCATTTCTGGTATACCGGGAAATAACACAAAGATGCAAAGAGCGTTAAGGGCTATGTTCAAAAGAAGGCTTGAGGAGCCGACTATTGCGCTCCAACGGGCCTTTTCCATACTTTTTATCATACTGTGGTACATTTGTGACAGGCTCATTGCCAAATATGAAAATGAAATCCTCTGCTGATATAATGCACCATATCTAATCAGTTCAGCATCATTGGTAAAAATACGCATTAAGGATGTTGGGAAAAAAATAGAGGCGGCGAAGAAAACGAAAGACACGGCTACAGAAAGCATACAGGCAATACTCAGTACCCGTCTGATTGTTGCCATGTCTTTTTTACCCCAATATTGAGCGATTAGAATACCTACACCAATAGCCAGGCCACTATAGAAAAGCAGTGCAACAAAGCTAATCTGGCCGGCCAGAGATACAGAGGATATGGCAGATTGACCTACTGTGCCCAGCATGATTATGTCTGCCGAGTTAACCAAGGCAGACATAAAATTTTGCAGTGCAATAGGCACCACAAGAGAAACTAATGAACGCCGGAAATCGATATTAAACTGGATGGAATCAACTGTTTTCTCCATATCTGTCTTTTCCTAAAAAATATTTATATAATCATATAAGGGTCACAAACCAATTTTCTTTAGATACTCAAAGCTATCCTTCGCACACTCAAAGGCATCTTTTAGCCAGCGTTCCTGCTCGGCAAAAATGTATTTTACTTTTGCCTTTTTACACTCATCAAGAATAGGTTTCCAATCATGGCTTCCTTGACCTAATGGCATAAGATGCCGACCACCCTCGGCTGTAGTCGCATCGTCTTTAAAATGAACTAAATCCATGCGTCCTGTATATTTTTCAAAGATTATCGCTGGATCAACTCCTGCATTAAAGGCGGAATTGACACAAAATGTCAGGTGCGTACCCTTTGGCAGCATTTCTAACAGGCGTTCATATACAGGCCGGTCTTCTAAGCCCCGGTAATCTGCTCCTATAGGATGAAATGAAAATATTAAATCTGCCGATTGTGCCATTTCCGCTATCTTACTGAGTTTACTGGCAAACTGCTCAAGTTTTACCACCGAGTCCACATCCCGGGGAATGAGGGCGCAGCATAGGTATTTTGCACCAACGGCTACCGCCCTGGTAATTCCTTTTTCCGGGTTTTCACCGAACCCAAAAGGGTAATCTTCCTGTGTAGCTACACAATTCAGCTTTGCTTCTGCCAGAGCTTCCACGATAAGATTATCCTCTATATCAATAGGTATCCCTTGTAATTGCACATCGCGATATCCAATCTCTGCTAGTCTTAGGAATGTATTCCGCAAACGCTCAGGGGTATCAAGATACGGAGTAACGCTTGAAAGTTGAAAACCCATTTTTACTGACATATAGTTCTCCTTATTAGAAGCCCAGAACGGCTGTAACAAAATATACTGTGGAATTCCAATATATTGTAACTTCGTTGGATGCGAAGCTGTCCTTATGGTCAACAAAACACTTAGAGGGAGGTAATCCGGCACAATGGGTACGAAGGGCGGGGTCCTGTTGGATATGCATGTTTGGGCCTCCAACTACCATACCGGGAACCGCCTTCCCCATAGCTACAGAAGGGCGGTGATGTGGATGTTGCGGCACATTATGACCAAACCCTGTTATATAACTTTGTGATAATGAATTCCTACCCAAAAGATAATTCATGTGTTCTAGTGCAGCTTCTTTGTATTCCTCGTTGTCTTCAACAAAACGGCTTCCTAATAAAAGAGTCATAGCATTATTACCCACGGCTAAATTACTTCCCCATGCATACCTTTCGCCTAATGAGACTCCGTAAGGGTCATTCCTGTATTTGCATTTAATATCTTCACAAATGGAGAGTAATTTATTTTTCATTCTTAGAAATAATTCAACATCCGCCTTATCCCCGGAATGAAACAGATAAGCGGCTAGACCATAAGTACCCATATTTGCCCAGCCTAACCCGGCGTAAATATTACCGGACTTTATTATATCGTGATACTTTTCGTCCCCCGTAGCAATAAATAATTCACAGGCAGCCCAAAAACGTTCGTCTTTATTATCACTATCCCCATATTCCCCTGTTCCAATATCAGACGGATTTTTAAAATTAGGAGCATCGGGGTTTGTAATACACCAATCCAATGCTCGCTTTGCTGCTTCCAACAAAACATCTTTTTTATCAGGATAAAATCGTGAAGCAAGCGCCATAGCAGCGGTAAAGTCGGCAGTAGCGGTCGGAGAAATCGGTGAGATGATTAACTCGTTATGTTCATTTTGCGGCATTTCGTCAAGGGCGTTAAACTGTTTGCATCCTACTTTATGATAAACGCCGCCAGTTTCCATATCCTGCATTTTTAACATCCATTCCAATTCAAACCACACCATTTCTAAGAGTTCAGGGTCGGGGTTGGGGGATAATTCATGGGCTAATAATAAATCTGCTATAGTCATAGCAGCCGGAACGATATAACGCCCATAATCGCCCGCATCATGCCAGCCTCCAGACACATCTTTTTTTTCGTTAGTCCCATAAACCGTGGCAAGGGAAGTATGGCAGGCGGAGTGTGACCACAAACCACAATTAAGGTCAACGCCGCATTTTTGGTAGTTAAGCATATCCAGCAAAGCAGTTCGCAAACCGGCATAAGGATTTTCTTTGATTACAAAAGGGTAGGAGCTTTTGTCGGTGGTACATAATACATATTCGCCTGCTTCTGTAATTTTAGAGAAGTCTGCAATGCGCACCGTATCAGCTGAAGCTGGGTCATAAAACGCTTCACCAGCCATTCCTTTATAAACAATAGTTTCATCTGACAAACGCATGATATTGAATTCAGTATCGTCTTGCGGTATGACAGCTTTTTTAGGATCCCTTGGACGATAACCCAATTGATTAATGTGGATTTGGCTCATCTCAATTCAACTCCCGTTTTTAGTATTTTGTACATTCATGCCATCCATTCAAAACCTTTTGCAAAGTATTCGTTCCAAAACATCATGTCATGCCCACCGCTACTTTCAAAATAATTAGCATTGATTTTGTTTGCGGTTAAAAATTTATGAAAACGTCTGTTTTCGTCTAATAAAAAATCTTCTGTTCCACAGGCCATATATATTTTTGGAACATCTTTCTCTTGTTGAATTAATTTCGTTACAAGTGTTTCAGGGTTTTTATCGCTTTCAATGAGGTTTTCTAAATCACCGAAGAAATTACGATAATAAAAATAATTTGCTACTCCATTATTTTCACCTGGTTTCATACCTGAAATTCCATGTACGATTAATGCAGAAGATAACGCAAGTATTTTGCCGAAAGTATCAGGGTAAGATAGTCCTACATGTAAAGCCCCAAAGCCTCCCATCGAAAGACCACTTATATATGTGTCTTCTTTGGTACAACAAAGGCCAAAGGTTTTTCTGATATATTCTATAAGCTCTGAACCAATAAAGGTCCCATATTTTCCAGCGGTAGCTTCAGAATCGAGATAAAAACTGTTCTCTCCAGAAGGAAAAACTAGAGCAAAATTATATTTTTCTGCGAGTTCATATAGACTATTCCAGCCTTTACCCCAACCTGTATATCCGTGCAGCACAAAAACGGTTTTACAGTTCCTATCATAATACGGATTATGCTGCCTCGGTATATCATTACGAGAATCATTCGGTATGAACATATCAAATGCGACCGGGCGTACTAAAGAGTTAGAAAAAAATTCTACTTTAATATTTGACATTTATCAACACTCCTTTAATTAACCTATTGGTATTCTTAAATTTAATTATTGCAGTCCATATCGTTTATATATTCTTCATACTGGGCATTCCAGTACATCTGATCTTGTTTGGTAATGGTACGCAATACGCGACAAGGATTTCCAACCGCAACAACACCATCGGGTATTTTTTTTGTAACAACGGAACCTGAGCCAATGACAACATTGCTCCCTATGGTTACTCCAGGATTGATAACTACATTACCTCCAACCCATACATCATTGGCAATTTTTACGGGTTTAGCAACTTCAAGACCTTTGTTTCGTATTTCTGCGGCAATCGGATGTGACGCTGTATAAATACATACCCTAGGTCCGAGAAAAACATTATCCCCTATAGTAACATCTGCTTCATCTAGTACAAGAAAACCTGTGTTGGCATAAAAATTTTCGCCGACTGAAATTTTCCATCCATGGTCACAGTAAAAAGGAGGTTGTATATATGCACGGTTTCCCATGTATGCAAAAACACCTTTCAAGTAATTCATTCGTTCCATACCGGAAATCCCTGTAGATGTATTAAATTTTTCCACTAATTCCTTTTTTCCCCGCCCTTCTGGAAAATGAACTTTAAATGGATTATACAGCATCCCGGCTTTTTGCCTTTCTAATTCGGTCAAGGCTTTCTCTCCTTTTACCTAATTTACCATGATTCCAGGTATTTAGTTTTCCAACACCTTCTTATCACTCATGTTGTCCAATTCTTTACTTGTAATTACTCAAGTAATCAAAACTTTCCCTGGCACATTCAATTGGGGTTTTACCGGGGGAAGGGAGATCCTGTTCCACGACAAGCCATTGAGAGCCAGCTTTTTCGGCGGCTTTGATGATACCGGGGATATCTAATATTCCCTGCCCTAGAGTCCGGAAAGGGAAGGGGCCTGCTCCCCGAGCTTTTTTTTCCTCTCCAATGAGTTCGTATTCGGCTTTAATTGTTTTTTCGCCAGAAGAATCGAAGTCTTTTAGATGGACGACCGGGGAACGGCCTGTATATTTGAGAATGTATTCTGCCGGATCTACTCCGCTCACCCTTACCCAGCATACATCTATTTCGGTTTGGAGAAGTTCGGGGGGAATACTTTCAAAAAGATCGTCTAGGGCATATTTCCCCTTATAATCCACAAATTCAAAGTCGTGGTTATGGTACAGTAGGATTGCGCCTTTTTTGTTTACTACTTCACCCAGGCGGGCGATGCCTTTTTTGACTTCTTCGTAATGTGGCCCGGTACTTCGGTCTTCATCATTTAGAAAAGGAACGACGATATATTTACATCCAATATCAGTATGAAAACCTACCACGCTATCGGGATCTGCGATCATATCCCGATAAGGGACATGTGCGGAAATGGCGATAAGACCTGCCTTATCCAATGATGCCTTAATTTGTGCAGAGGTTTTTCCAAATGACTGGGCCAGGGCCAGTTCCACATATTTATAGCCAATTTTGGCTATTTCCTCAAGAGTTCCATCAAAGTCTTTTTTTAGTTCTTCCCGAACATTATAAAGTTGTAACATAACTGGGAGCATTTTTCCCTCCTAATCAGTAAGGATTTTGTATCATTATAGTATTGAATACTTGACAAATCTGTCATTTTCGTATAAAATAATACCAATATCGTATTTTTTTGGTGGAAGGTAAAGACAAATGGCTCTTGAAGTTTTCTCTGATTTATCCGAAAGGTTGAGATATAATCTACCGGGATTCCCATTATATGTGCGCAGGGGTGAATTACGCCATTTTGACCGCTATGCTACCGCCTGCCATTGGCACCCGGACCTGGAATTTACTTTAGTTCTTGAGGGTGTAAAAGACTATTTCATCAACGGCCAAACCCTGCGAATAGACAAGGGAGAGGGGATATTTGTTAATAGCAAACGTCTGCATTATGGGTTTTCTGCTGATAAATCGAATTGTTCCTTTATTGTTATCGTTGTTCACCCTTCTTTGCTTGGGGAGGGAACATTTCCAGGTAAAGAATTTATAGAATCGAAATTTAGCTCCGCCACAGAGGATTACATTGTACTAACAGAACAAAACGACTGGCAACGAGAAGTTTTAGCATCCATACCTCTGATTTATGATGAAATACACAAAAAAACATATAACCCTCTGCGGTTAATTTCACAAATCACATCCCTTTGTGCCTGTATAGGTGATAATATTCAGGCTGCTTCAATGAAACATGCTGATGAACGTTCCTGGCTAGCTGTTTGGAATATGACAGGATATATTCAAAAAAATTATTTCTATAAAATATCGCTTAACGATATTGCTGCCGCTGGTTCCATATGCAGAAGTAAGTGTTGCAAGTTGTTTAATGATTATATCGGGCAAACACCAAACGCCTATCTGACACGATACCGTATTCAGAAAAGCTGTGAAATGCTATTAGAAACCAATATGCCTGTTGTTGAAATATCATTGGCCTCTGGTTTCCAAAGGCCAAGCTATTTTACACATATTTTTCAGAAGGAAACTGGTTTAACACCAAAGGAATATCGAAAGCAATCTGCATTTAATTAACTTGGCAACTTATAGATAATTATTCAATATTTCTTAAAATCTGGGCTTTTTATCTATTTGCTTGGCTTTATAAGCCGCTGGCTGTTTAAATCTATTTATCAAGCATCATAAAAAATGACATTTAGATTGATATTCTATCTTTTTGGTAGGCTATTCCCTTCTATATATAACATACCATTTTGGGTATGAGCAAAGAAAAACCATTATACACCCTCATAACCCTGGAAGATTTTAAGGCCGTATTGGGGCTTGATGACAGGGACGATAAAATCTGTCGATTTTGCCTTGTTACGGCAACGCATACCATAGAGCAGTATTGCAAAAGACGTTTACTGAGGAAAACCCATTTTGAATACATTGATTTTTATGGGGATCTGGTTTTGCCGTTAAAGGAATACCCGATTTCCAGTGTTTCTGCCTTATATACCTTGTTCCCTTTAAGGCCGTCAGAATTTATTGAGACAGAACTATACCAAGTAGTGCCTGATTGCGGCACGGATATTGACTTGTCTTTCAGCCTTCACTTTTCCCCTGCATTGAAGCGATACAGGTATATCTCTGCGGTAAAAGCCATCTATACGGCTGGCTATAGGGCAGGTAAAGCCCCTGCGGATTTGGCCTCGGCTTGCCTTGAACTGGCGGCGTGGAACTTAAACCGTTACCGGGGGCGACGAGTCGGCATGACCGGGGCTGTCCGTGGTTCTGGCCGTGATGGGGAACACTTTGAAATGTCTATGCCTGAAAATGTTCGTTTACTCCTTGAACCTTACAGGAGAAAAACAATATGAGCGACAGGGCTTTGTTTGTAGAGGAAGCAATTATCAGGGCGGTAAAGGGGCTTCTTGCGGGGCGGGTGAATGAAATCTTGAATGAAGCGCAATTTATCATTCCAGTTATTGAGTTTGGAAATTTCGGCGGTGGTTACGCTGTAGATCCGGCTATTTCATTAGCATTATGCGAAAGAACAGAAAAAGAGCGGATTATCAAGTTGGACAGTTATACCCTGACTATTTCTTTTACCCTGTCTGAAAGCCCTGAAAGCGAACTGCATTGTTACGCCTATTCTGCGGCAATCGGACAAGCTGTTAATGACAATCCCACATTAGGTGGTGTTGTGGACAGGGCGGTAATTACTGGAAAGAAATATGATGTACCGAAAAAGCCCCATTGTGGAGAAGCCTGGAGATTGGTTTTGACATTGCGTATAACGGTGGAGAGGATTAGCTATGCGGGTTAAGGGCTGTGATTGTTCCATTGTAATTAAAACGTCGCACCGTGAAACGGACATACCATATTCAGAAGAAACAATCCGGGAGGCTGTTTCTTTACTGAAAGAAGAACCTTCAATCGAAGGGGATGGTATAAGCAGGGCAATACGGAAAAGAGGCGGCGTTACAGGGTGTGTGATTACCCCTTTGACCATAGGGACGGCTCCGCTGTTGTTGTATATGGCAATGGGGTCTGTCGGAAACCCTGTATTTATTTCCGAAACCAGAAACTTGTATAAATACCAGTTAAACCTTTCGCCTATGGAAGATACAGACAGCTTTGATTTGGTTCAAGACAGGGACGGAGAACGGAAAATGTATGAGGCTTGCAGGGTGCAGGGCTTTGAACTACGGATAAACCGAGAAGAAGCACTGAAATTAAAATTAGACATTTGCGGGGATAGGGCTCCTGTTATATACCCTTACAAAGACACCTTTACCAGAGAAAGCGGAGAACATTTTAGCGGGAATAATGTAAAGTATCGGATAAACGGCAAGGAATATGAAAATATTTATGGGCTAACACTTTCTACCAAAAAAGATGGCGGCACTAAAACTGAACTGTGGATTAAAAGAGTTTTAAGCACTGGTTCAGACCTTCCAGAAATAATTGATGAAATTACTATAACCGCTCAACTGTTGCGGGATAAGTACGAATACAGGTATTTTGGGACTTTCCGCATTAGCATCAAAGAACTGGTTTTAACCTCTGATGAAAGCAATATAAATAACAGCGATACGGTAATCGGGCCGCTTAGGTACTATGTCGCCGGAACAGTTTCAACGGAAGTTTTTACTTCTGGCGATGGGGGTATGCCGTGAAATTTTATGACATTGACGATGCCCTGAAAGAAGCAATTTACACCGCCGATAAGCCTGTTCGATTGAAAATTGAAATTCATTTAAGCAACAGATTTGAAAGCGTATTTGAACAAGATATTGTAGAGGCTAATTTTTATAGTCTGAAAGAAGCGGCGGGGGGCGTGTCGTCAAGGGGTGAAATACTGCTTGATAACCCCCAGGGGATTTATTCATATTCCAGTGCAAGGCCGGGAACACAGGTAAAGGTTTCTTTTTCCATTGGTGAAGGGCTGCCCTACTTCCACCGCTTTAACTTTTACCTGGACGATAAGGGAATACAGGACATTAGAGGACCCGGACGGAAAAAGTATGTCCGGCTTAACTTGCGGGATTTATCGGCAAGGCTGCGTAAAACTGATGAAAGCCGGGATTGGACTTCCCCTGCGGTTCTTACATATTACGTTGTATGCGATAAAACCCAAGCTGAAAAGTCCCTTGTTCACGGCATTGTAAGCAGGGCTGGTTTATCGGTTAATGATATAGATTGCTCTACCATTCCTATAGCCCTGCCCTTTGTGCGTTTAAGGCGTAATGTGTGGGCTGAACTATCGAACCTTGCAACTGCATACCGCTGTCATTTGGAATGTGCTGTTGAAAAGCCCCTTGTATTCGCTCATTCGCCTTACCAAACAGAAACCCTGCAGGATGATGAGATTGCCCATACATTCACCGGAGAAGATATATTCTACTTGCGGAAAATAGCCAGGGCGGAACTGTACCGGAACACGGTAAGGCTTAAAGTCAATATGCCTGTCTCGTTGGAGAAACAGGAAATTTGGCGTTATGACGATCCGCCTATCTTGTACGATGATTTCTTACAGGCTCATTATCCTTTCAAGTCACCGCTTGTCCGTGAAATTGAAAATGGGAACTATGAAGCAAAATATACTGTTATTGACGAAAACAGCAAAGAAAGAAATGTCGTTTTTGCTGATGAAATTGATATAAAAGAGGAAGCAGAGAAACGCCTTGAATATAACGGCGGTGCTTTTTCTTATTCCCAATATGACGTTAGCACTAACTATGACAGAGCAATCCTGGCACTACATAAAGAAAATGACGGTGATTTATATAAGGCTGTTATTCATGGGCGACCTATAGTCCTTGACCTTAACCGTTCATGTTTTATGCGGGATTTGGAAGCGGTAGAGCAGCACGGAACTGTCGCACTCAATGTAACAGGTTCTTTTTTCTCCGATGATATTGTTGCCAAAGTATCGGGAATGGAAATAGCCCAATATGAAGATTGGGTAAGCCGTGAACTGGCGGAACGATTACAGAACAGGCGGGAGTTTACTTTGAAAACTCACCGGGAGTTATTTAATGCCCGTGTGGGGGCGAAGGTTCAGATAACAGTTAAAAGTGAACAGGCAATAGGAATTATAAATGCGTTTTCTTTTCGGTATAAGCGGGACGCAGCCTTCATTGCGGCGTTCAAAATAATTGAGTTGGGGGGATTTGATGGATAGAAGGAAGGCAAATAGACAAGGAGCGACTATGACCAATGAAGACAGGCGGCTAATGGTGGAAACCCTGGGAGAAATGCGGGAACTGAAAGGTGAGATGAAAGAATTCAAGGAGCATGTTATCGGGCGTGTTTCCCGGTTGGAGAAAAAAGAAGGCGAAAGGAGCAAGGAGCGGATTTCTGTATTCAGCGTCATTGTTGCTTTTGCGGCTTTGGCGGTGTCTATCATCGTTAATTTTTTTAAGCATGGGGGAAGATGACATGAACATCAAGTGGGACAAGGTAATGGAAAACGAAAAAGCCCAGTTTGAGAAAATGAGCGAAGCGGACAAGTTTATTTATTTTCTCTTATTGCAATTCGGTTCCCCTTATGGGTGGGGGAACGAAAACCCGGAGGTAAGCGATTGTTCGGGGACTGTGTGCATGGCTTTATTTGCCGCTACCGGGCATTTAATCAGAACTACTGCTGATGATTTATTCAAGCGGGTGTTTACAAAGGTAAACCCTCGGCAAGGGGATATTCGGGCGGTGTTCTATGTTACCAAAAAAGATAAAAGACATGGGGACAGGATGGTTGCCGCCGGAACCGCTACGCACATTGCAGGTTTTGTTGATGACGGTGTGATAATGAATTCCCAGACCCCTACCGCAAGGGTACGCCGTATCAATGAGGTTTCGGACTGGTATCAGAGGGAAGGACATGAGGTTCATGTCAGGGGTTTGGACAGGGAAGCACTTGTAAGGCTGGCAAGGGATGGGAGAACTGTTTACGGCCTTGATAAGGAATTTCAACACTATTTTGAAGTAAGGAAAGCAAGTTGAAAAAAGAAGAAGAAAAAACTTGCTATGACTGCCTTCATTGTAAAGTTTGCGCAAATTCTTCTAAACATTGCAGGCTATGCTATTGCTCCAAAACAAAATTGAAGGAAAGAGAGCTT
>Ga0099364_10009353_pt1 | contig 13606 bp, 13 predicted proteins | sample TergutTh196P3_FD_73070 | JGI IMG/M metagenome (GOLD analysis project Ga0099364, IMG submission 73070) | Microcerotermes parvus P3 segment gut microbial communities from Pointe-Noire, Republic of the Congo - Th196 P3 | ecosystem: Host-associated > Arthropoda: Insects > Digestive system > Gut ...
CTCTTCGCTTAAATGATCAACAAGATTCACAAGCGCAAGCGAAGTCGTCCATTGCCGCAAATCCCGGTCGATGGGCCATGCACCGTTGTCCCGTTGACTCTCAAGAAGAAAACGTAACGCATTGGCCGTTGCCGGATGCTCTTTCAAACCGGCTGCGCAAAGACATAACGCACAAAAACCGGTCAGAGGTGCCGCTTCGAGAAATCCGCCGCCGCTCGGTTGCTTCGCCGTCAACACTCGAAGCGCCTTGGCCTTGGCAAGCGAACGTAAGGTCTTAATCCATCCGTCTTTGGAATGACACAGCTGGGCGAGTCCCACACCGATCAAGGCGGGAATCGCGTAACTGACGACCGGCAGGTTTAGATATTTGAAACAAATTTCAGGAATGACGACCGCTTCAAACGGAAACCGCGGCATTTGCCTCCACGCTTCTTCGGCGTCGTCGAAAAATCCTGCCGTCGTTGCCAATGCCAATATCGGAACGGAAAAGGTGAGGTCTTTTCCGTACTTCGCCAGAAATCCTTTACGAACGGAAGGGAACGAAAAATCACCGAAATGTTCCAACAGCCACAAGCGGAGCCGTTCCAATTCGTTTTGATGTTTTTCGTTGCGAAAAAGTGCGATATAGGCGAGAAACGATGCCGTCAGATTGGCGGGCGACTCCGGCGAATCGCCGTACAGTCCGTCTGAATTCTGATGAGTCGCAAGCCATTTTTGGGCTCGTTGGATTTCGTTCGCATATTTTTCCGCATCGGCGGTTTCCAGCGCAACGCAAGCCACCGCCGTCGATATTGCGGAATCGGACAAGCGACTCTCGAAGTACCCGTCCGGTCCACGGCGGGAAAGCAAGTATTTTCGTAACTTTTTTGTCATGATAGCTGCGTTCCCATTGCCAACAGGCCGTAGACGGTATATTCGAGGTCGCCGTGAGGATCGTCCGGCGTGGCGGCGAAGAAGCCGTTGTCCCGGAAACATTCTCGCAACAGAGGCTTCACGGAAATATTCGGTGCCTTGCCCCATTGTTTCAGTGCAAAAATTGCCGTTGCCGTTGACAACAGATCGCCCTCCGGTGCGGAAGCGACCGCTTTGAATGAGCCGTCGGATTCCTGTAACGCTAACAGAGCGTCGGCGGTTGCATCGGCTTTTTCGTCCGAAATCAGAAACAACGCCGCTGCCGTGGCGTTCACGCCGTATTCGGAATGGTGCTTCAAGTTGGCGTAAAGTCCGCTCGGCAAGCGGTATTCCGTAAGGTTCGGTTTGCGCAACGATTTTCCGAAATCCTCACAAATTGTGGACAAAAGGAACTGCGAATACGGCGATTCCCGATCCTGTTGCGGAAACGCCGACGGCGGAAGATCGACAAGATTAAACGGAACCGCATTCGTAAGATTGCGAATCCAGCGGGGAAGGCCAAACCGACGGAGCAATCTTTTCGCTCGCAACCACGCACAGGCATGGACAAGGTCCAATGTTGCGAAATCCATCGACCGGAGTTTTTCGTCACATTTTTTTCGTTGAATTTTCGCACCGGTTATCGAGGCAAGGAGCAGACCGAAAAAAGTGTAATACAAATCCTCCTGCCCGGCGCGGCCGTAAAAGAGACCGCCGGAACCTTGCGAGGAACGCACGGAATCGGTCAGACACGTTTGCGCTTCCGGCGCCATTTGGGCGTATCCCTTGGCACAGGTTCGATAAAACAACTCAGTAAACGGCCAGCGGTCAAACATCTGCTTCTCTCAAAGAGCTGGGGACGGAGCGTAGCGAAGTCCTCGGATTGTACGGTTAATCGTCAACTCAGCAAAACCTCATTTACCTCATTTCCTCGCACGATAAAATGAGGTTGATCTTTTTTATTGCTCATTTGCTACTGAGGTTGTTTTGTTCGTGTAAATGAGGTTCCCGGTTCTTTCGCGTTCTCCCACTACCGCAAGATAAGGCACCAAGTCCAAACGTCCCACGCGAATTTTCGCACCGATCTTTTCTCTGCGATTGTCCAGCGTCGCACGAAGTCCCGATGATTGCAACTTCGATAATACAGCATGACCATAGTCGCCGAACTTCTCGCTCACCGTTATTCCAAACTTTCGAGGTACTCGATCATCTTCGTATTAGCCGCCACGTCAAGCGGAGTTTTACCGTCATTATTTATCGTATTAACATCCGCACCACTGGATACAAGAAATTCAGCAACATCAACGTATTCGCAATTCTGCATCGCTACATTATGAAGCGGCGTATTTCCCCACCTGTAATCCTTGGCATTAACATCAGCACCGTGGGAAATGAGAAAACGAACAACTTCAACACGTCCACATCCTGCCGCATGATGGAGCGGGGTAGTGCCAACATCGTCTTTCGCGCGAACATCTGCTCCTTGGGACACGAGGAACTCGATTACTTCGAGTTCATACATCGCAGCATAATGAAGAATAGTTCCCCAATCATCCTTGGCATTAACGTCTACTCCATAAGCAAAGAGGGTTTTGATAACTTCAACGTTTCCTTCCTTCACTGCTGTATGAAGTGGAGTACCGTCTCCGTTTTTTGCATTAACATCTGCCCCTTGAGCAATGAGAAATTTGACGACTTCAACATTCTCCTGACTTGCTGCATAATGAAGCGGGGTATCTCCCCCATCATTCTTGGCATTAACATCATCCCCGTAAGACACGAAAAATCTGGCGACCTCGACATGTCCATATAATGCTGCATAATGGAGCATGGAAGTGCCGACAACATCATTTTTCGCGTTGACGTATGCGCCTTTGGATATGAGGAATTCGATGACTTTGACATGTCCAAATATTACTGCTCTACGAAGCGGAGTATCATTGGGTTTGTTTTTAACGTTAATGTCTGCCCCATTAGACACGAGAAATCTAGCAATATCGACATGCCCATTGCTTGCAGCGTCATGAAGTGGAGTATCTCCCCACCCATCCTTGCCATTTACATCTGCTCCTTGCGAAACGAGGAGTTTGACAAATTCAAGATTTCCTTCTTGTGCTGCTTCATGAAGCGGAGTAAAATCTACGTTGTTATTCATATTAATGTTTGCCCCTTCTTCTCGTCTTTTAGAAGTCAACTCGTATTCGTACCCGCTCATCAGTGTCAAGGCGACACAGAAGAGAACCAGCCGATGGTTTGTCGAAAAAAAAGATATGTTGAGTTCACGAAACAAGCGTCTTCCGGTTTTAGGCGTGGTTCATTGTGCCTCCCGCAAGTTTTTCGGCGCATGATATTGTCATTGTCCGCCTACACTTGCGGCTCTCTGAGTATATTGATTCGCAATCTTCCAATTGCGGCTCTGCCTACAACGCTCTCATTTTAACCTCTTTCACTAATTTTTCAATCAGCGAATCGAGAGGCACTTCGCCGAGTTCGCCCTCTTTTCGGCTACGTAAGGCAACGGAGTTGTTTTCCGATTCCTTCACGCCAACGACGGCAAGATAAGGAACCAAATCGAGTCGTCCCTCACGAATTTTTGCACCGATCTTTTCGTTGCGTAAATCGCAATTCACACGGAATCCCGCGTCCCGCAATTTTTGTTCCACCATTTTGGCGTAGTCGTCGAACTTCTCACTGACGGTTAGAATCCGAACCTGCTCCGGGGCAAGCCACAGCGGAAACGCCGCCGCAAAGTGTTCAATCAATATGCCACAGAACCGCTCAAACGAACCGAGCGGCGCACGATGAATCATCACCGGCGTGTGCGGCTTGTTGTCCGAACCGACGTATTCCAAATCAAAGCGTCCCGGCAAATTGTAATCGAGTTGCACTGTGCCAAGTTGCCAACGCCGACCGAGACAATCCTTCACGACGAAGTCCGCCTTCGGTCCGTAAAACGCCGCTTCGCCTTCGACGATTTCCAGTGACGGTAAGTCCATCTCCCGGCAGACCTTTTCCAAAGCCGCCTGAGCAATCTTCCAGTTTTCCGGGTCGCCGACGTACTTGTCGCTCGTCGCGTCGCGGAAACTTAATCGTACCGAAAAGTCCGTAAAGCCGATCGTACTTAACACCATAAGCGTCATATCGATGCAACTGCGGAACTCCTGTTCGACCTGTTCCGGTGTACAGAAAATATGGGCATCGTCCTGCGTGAAGCCGCGAACCCTTGTCAGACCGTTCAGTTCACCGGACTGTTCAAAACGGTACACGTTACCGAACTCCGCCAAACGTAACGGCAAGTCCCGATACGAACGCGGCTTGTTTTTGTACACCATAACGTGATGCGGACAGTTCATCGGGCGCAACAGAAATTCGTCGCCGTCCGGCATCTTGATCGGCGGAAACTGGCTCTCGGCGTAGTACGGATAATGTCCCGACGTTTTGAACAGTTCGATGTTTCCAATGACCGGCGTACAGATTTGTTGGTATCCGCGTTTGACCAGTTCGCTCGAAATGAAATTTTCCAACTGCTTGCGAACAATCGCTCCCTTCGGCAACCAGAGCACAAGTCCTTGCCCGACTTGCGGATCGACCAAAAACAGTTCGTGCCGCTTGCCGAGTACCCGATGGTCCCGCTTCTTGGCTTCTTCGAGTTGCGTCAGGTAATCGTCGAGGTCTTTTTTGTCGAAGAACGCCGTGCCGTACAACCGCTGGAGTTGTTGCTTCGTTGCATCGCCCTTCCAATAAGCCCCGGCAACGCTCGTCAGTTTGAACGCTCCAACGAATTTCGGTGACGGAATATGCGGTCCGCGGCAAAGATCGAGAAACTCGCCTTGCCGATAGAACGAAAAGGTTCTTTCTCCCCTCACCCTAACCCTCTCCCCAAGGAGAGGGGATTCAAGCGTTGTCCCCTCTCCCTCTGGGAGAGGGTTAGGGTGAGGGCTTTTCACGGTCGTTTCGCTTGCAAGGCTTTCCAAGTGTTCGACCTTGAGCGTTTGGCCCATATCGCTGAGAATTTCGACGGCTTCGTCCCGTCCGACTTCGAGGCGTTCGAACTCTTCGTCGAGTTTGACGAGTTTCTGCATCTCGGCTTCGATCTTGGGAAAATCCTCTTCGGTAAGGCGGTGTTCCATTCCGAAATCGTAATAGAAGCCGTTTTCGACGGTCGGACCGAAGGCCAATTGAACGCCGGGCCAAAGCCGCATCACGGCACGGGCCATGATGTGTGCCGTGGAGTGCCGTAGGATGTCGAGCGATTCGGCATCTTTTTTCGTCAGCAGACGCAGTTTGACGCTTCCGCTTTCCGGCAGGATTTCGTTGGTTCCGACGGTCTTGTCATCGACAACGGCGGCAACGGTTGCTTTGGCCAGACCGGCACCGATTCCGGCGGCGACGGCGAGCGGGGTAACGTTTTTCTCTGAAAATTCTCTGACCGAACCGTCCGGTAATATGATTTTTAACATTTGTAAGGTTCCGTGAAAGGGGAAAACTACAGGGGATTATAACGGCCAAACAAAAAAACGCAAAGAGCCGGGAACGGAGCGGAAATCGCCGCTACATCCGAGCGAGTCGGAGCCCCCCTTCCGAAAACACGGTTGGAATCTACAATGATGGCTCTGCGTTTGTCGACAAGGCATCTTTCCGAGGACGAATCATGGCCGGAAAAAAAGGTAAAAAGAAGGCTGAAACCGTGTTTTTGGTCTGCGAAGAGTGCGGTGAGTATAATTACTCCGTGCGTCGCAAGCCGGGGGGCGAAAAACTCAAACTGAGTAAGTACTGTCCAAAGGTCCGCAAACACACGGTTCATAACGAAAAGAAAAAATAAGGGTCCGCAATGCCCAAAATCTGGAGTAAGGTGCCTGACTGCACCGAGCAGGCGAGTGCGTTGGCACTCGCCGCGCGGATTCCCGAGACCGTTGCGTCGCTCCTCATTGCCAGAGGTGTGACAACGCCGGAACAGGTCAAGAAGTTTCTCGAACCCCGCCTCACCGATCTGCGACTTCCCGAAGAGTTGCCCGGCTGTCAGAAAGTCGCCGAACGGCTAATGGTCGCTCTACGCGAAAAGAAAAAGATATCCATCTACGGTGACTACGACGTCGACGGAATCACCGGAGTGGCGATCCTTTACTTGACGCTTCGTGACTTGGGGGCGGAGGTCGATTACTACGTTCCGTCCCGTCTGGACGAAGGTTACGGACTCCATTCCGATGCGATTCGATCACTTGCGGGAAACGGTGCCCAGGTCCTCATCACGGTCGACTGCGGGATTGCCAGCATCAACGAAGCCACCCTTGCCAAGGAACTCGGCGTCGAATTGCTGATTACGGACCACCACATTCCGGGGCCGGTTCTTCCCGACGCCACGGCCATTGCCCATCCGCAACTTGAGGAGGACGGACAAGCGTATCCGTTTCCGTCTCTCTGTGGGTCGATGGTGGCGTTCAAGGTTGCGTGGATGCTCGGCAAGCTGGTTTCCGACGCTCCGAACGTGACCCCGGCGTACCGTCGACGTCTCCAAGAAATGGTCGGGCTTGCCGTTTTGGGAACGATTGCCGATTATGTACCTCTCCTCGACGAAAACCGGATACTCGTTCATTCCGGCTTGCAGTATCTGCAACCGGAGTTTGCGTCGGTCGGTCTCCAGGAATTGTTGTCGGTCGCCGGACTGGGTAACGGTAAAAGACGTCTCGATGAGGAATTCGTCGCCTTCCAGTTGGTTCCGCGTCTGAACGCTGCCGGACGCCTCGGACAGGCATTTCGTGCCGTCGAACTGTTGATCGGGGACGACCGGGCGGAAGCGATCCGTATCGCACAGGAAATCGACCGCCAAAACACCGAACGTAAGGAGTTGGAGAAGAAAATTTTCAAAGCGGCGGAAGCCCAGGTTGATGTCTCGCCGGGCGATGCCGCCTACGTCCTTGAAGGCGACTGGCACAAAGGCGTCATCGGAATCGTTGCCGCTCGGCTGGTCGAGAAGTATCACAGGCCGTTCATTCTGCTGGCAACGGACAAAATGGGCCTCGCTCCAGCCATCGGATCGGGACGGAGTGTACCTGGCTTCAACCTCTACAAAGCTTTGGAACCCTGTTTGGAAGCAGGCTTGCTTGTCCGCTTCGGTGGACACGACGCGGCAGCCGGTTTAACCGTTGAAAATCGGAACATCGAGGCGTTCCGGAAGATGTTCTGTGGTTTTGCCAAACAAACTATTTCGCCGGAACAACGCACGGCGGAAATATTTATCGACGGAACTTTTCCGCTCGGCGTCTACGTCCAAACTAATGAGCGCGGAGGAATTGTTCCCTCCAAAATGGTCGGTTTGCTCGTCCGCCTTGCTCCCTTTGGCAGCGGAAACAGCCGTCCGATTTTCGAGGCCTGTGGCGTGACGCTGGAAAATCCGAAACCGATGGGGGTGGACGGTGCCCATTTCTCGGCCAATTTCCGGCAGGGCGGAATGACGATTCGTGGTTACGCCTTCAATCGCAAGGAATGGTTCGAGGATATGAAACCTTACGACGAACCATTCGACATTGTCTTCCGTCCGAAAATCGGCATCTACGGACGCGCCGAACTCGAAATTGTCGACTGGAAACGGTGAGTTAATTGACAATGGACAATTGACATGGACAATGGTTGTTCTTGCCAATCACTTTTTCGGATATATTTTTCGGTCTCATTTCACCGTTCATAAATTCACCGGGCGCAGCCCGAAAAATCATTGTCCATTGTCAATGATCCCTTTTCAATTTTTTGAGTACCAACCCCCGAAATAAAATGGGCTTACTTGTTTTACGCTGTTTGTATATTCTTGTGTCGAGTGGTGTTGCTTTTTTTGTTCTCCATTCCGATGCCGTCAGGCAAAAGGTCGAGTGGCCTGTCAGTTTTTTTATTTTTTTGGGGATTCTTCTGCTCGCCTTGGCCATAATCGCCAGTGACTGGCTGGTACCAAAGAAACGTGTCGACTGGATTTCCTCGATTTATTTCGGTTTGTTGGTCGGCCTTATTCTGACGGCAGCGGTCGGCTTTGCCGTTGCTCCGCTCCTTCCAACAGAAAACGATCCGATTAGTCAGTCCAGCCGAGTCAATGTGACGCTCATCATCGGCGTTACGTTGTGTTACCTTTGCACCAGTTTCCTTATTCAGACGCGAGACGATTTCCGGTTCATCATCCCTTACGTCGAGTTTCGCAAGAATCTCAAAGGCAACAGGCCGCTTATCTTGGACACAAGCGTTGTCATTGACGGACGCATCGCCGACGTGATGGAAACGATGATTATCGACAGTCGCCTCATTATGCCCCGGTTTGCGATTAACGAACTTCAGCGAATCGCCGACAGTTCGGACCGTGGACGACGGACCCGTGGACGACGGGGGCTCGACGTACTCAATCGCCTCCAAAAGATGAAAGGCGTTGATCTGCAAATCGACGACACCGATTTGCCGGAGTTTCGCGGACAGCCGGTCGATCTGAAACTCGTTGGGCTCGCCAAACACCTCGAAGGAAAATTGGTGACGAACGACTACAACTTGAACAAAGTCGCCAAGTTGCACGGCGTCGATGTTATCAACCTCAACGACTTGGCCAATGCAATGAAACCGGTCTTTCTGCCAGGCGAACGGCTGGACGTCGATATCGTAAAAAGCGGTGAGGAGGCGAACCAAGGAATCGGCTATCTCGACGACGGAACCATGGTCGTTGTCGACAGCGGACGCGAGCACGTTTCGGAACGAGTCGTCGTTACCGTGACCAGTGTGTTGCAAACCAGTGCCGGTCGAATGATTTTCGGACGCTACGAATTCACAACGAAGAAACTCTCCGGAATGGCGACGACTCCGGACAATTCGGTCAGTAATCCGCCGATTCCGGCAAATCTGTCCTCTGCCAATCCCAACGGGGGCGGGAAAAACGCGACCGGAGGGGGGGGGAAAAATGCACCGTCCGCTCCGAAAGCCGACAGATATCACACGCCGAAAAAGAAATAGACTTCTTCGTTCGAAACGACGCGCTCGAAAGGAAACCAAGAGACGTAATCTGATCTCCCCCAAATGATAATGGGCATTTCGAATCCGACTTCCGAGGAGCTGATCGAAGTTCTGCAATTGGTATTTGCCCATATTCCCGGGACAGAGTTGCCGGCGCGGATTGATGCAATTTTGATCCAATTCGGTTTGGGCACTATTCCCTTGGATGGAATTTTTCAAGCGAAAGAAAACGGTCGGCTGATTGGGGCCCTTTTTACGCAGATCCGTTCCGACGGCACCATTGTGCTGTGGCCGCCGGTCGCTCCGAACCGAGACACATGCCGGGAATTCTTTGAGGTCTTCGAACAATATTGCTTGCGAAAATCGGCAAAAATCGCCGTGATGCTCGTCGATCAGCAACAACGGATCGACTGTCAATTGCTCAATGAACTCGGTGGATTCGTGTTCCAGTCGGAGATCGTCTATCTCGTCTGCGAATCGGAAAAAGATGTTGTCAGAACTTGTCATCCGATGCTTGAATTCATTCCGATGACCGCCGTTTCTGGACCCGAGTTCGAACGCATGGCCGAACTGGTCACTGAAACGTATCGGAATTCACGCGATTTTCCCGGATTGGTCGGCGTCACTCCCACCGATGAGGTACTGCGGGGATACCAACGTAACACCGTATTTCATCCGGAACTCTGGTTTTTCATTCGTAATGCTAACGAGGAAGTCGGCGTCTTGCTCTTAGCCGATCAATCGGACGACCAGATGGAACTGATCTATATGGGATTTCGTGAACCATACCGCGGTCTCGGTTTCGCCGGAGAAATCGTCGCAAAGGCTCTTGAAACGGCGAAACGATGGAATCGACCACTTCTTTTAACCGCTGTTGACGAACAAAACTCAGCTGCCGTCCGAGCCTATCTCAAGCAAGGTTTTGTCGCATGGGATCGCAAGAAGGTTTTTGCACGTTTTTTCCAAGAACCGGACGCAAGCACCTAATACGCTCTAATGGATCGTTGTTTGAGAAAAAAGTGTCTTGTTCCCCTTGCCGCTTGGCAATCGATAGAGTAGAATCTTCTGCAACAGTTTGTTGCCAGTTGCGCATTCTGTGGCGAACTTCGGCGGAGGAGGTCGAAATGCGAGTCATTATGGGAAGCGATCATCGCGGGCGTGATTTGTGCCACAACATATGGGAGTATTTGAGTGAAGATGTTCGCTTTTGTGTCGAGTACGTCGAGCTGGATGACGAATGCGTCGATTACCCCGATATTGCGGCGGATGTTGCTTCGGCGATTAGTTACGGTCGGGCGGATTACGGCATCCTCATTTGCGGAACGGGGATCGGAATGACCATTGTGGCGAACAAGTTTCCCGGTGTCCGTGCGGCACCGTGCCACAGTGTATTGGCAGCGGAGTTCTGTCGGCGTTTTACCGACGCGAACGTCCTGTGTCTGTCAGGAGACATGCTTGGCGAACGGTCGAGTCGGCAAATTGTCGACAAATGGTTGTCAACGTCCTTTGATGGTGGAAGGCACGCTACACGACTCGACAAAATTCGGGCATTTCCAATAGAAGCTGGCTGCCGTTTCGAACCTAAAAAATTTGGCCAAGGGCTTCACGGCTACTGACAGTATGCTAGAATGGCTGAACTGGTATTGGATTTTCCAACCCACCCTGTCCCTCGCGTTCGATGAACATTTTATTCGCATCCAGTGAGGTTGCGCCATTTTCGAAGACTGGCGGCTTGGCCGACATTTGTTCTTCGTTGCCGACCGCCCTCGCAAAGCTCGGACAAGTACCGGTCATTGTCACGCCGGCTTATCGTTGCGTTTTCCAGTGCGGATTGCCGATAGAACAAACCGATACGGCATTTTCCGTACCGGTCGGCAACAAAATGGTCGATGCCACGCTCTGGAAATCGGCGTTGCCGGGAACCGACATTCCCGTCTGGTTTATCCGACAGGATCAGTATTTCGACCGCGACGGCATCTACACTGAACACGGCGAAGATTACGGCGACAACTGCGAACGTTTCGTGTTCTTTTGTCGTGCCGTCATGGAAACCATCAAGGCACTCGACTGGGACATTGACCTTCTCCATTCGAACGATTGGCAAACCGGTTTGCTACCCGCTTATCTGAAAACGATCTATGCAGATGATGAAGCCTTCGAAAGGACCGCCTCGCTTCATACGATTCACAACTTGGCCTACCAAGGGATTTTCTGGCACTGGGACATGCTCCTCACCGGAATCGGCTGGGAACACTTTACCTTTGAAAAAATGGAGTTTTACGGCAAACTGAACCTGATGAAAACCGGTGTGATGTTCGCCGACGGCGTCAGTACGGTCAGTCCCCAGTACGCCAAGGACATCCAATCACCGCTCCTCGGTTGCGGAATGGAAGGAGTTCTTCAGTTTCGCAGTCCAATGCTCCGTGGTATCCTGAATGGTGTCTGTATGCAGAACTGGAATCCGGCCACCGATCCTCATATCGCCGCCCCATTCACAGTCGACAACGTGTTCGACAAAAAACCGTTATGCAAAGCTGATCTCCAGCGCACGTTCGGATTACCGGAACTCCCAGACACGCCCCTCTTTGGCGTCGTCAGCCGCTTGGCTCATCAAAAGGGCATTGATCTTATCATCGAAATCATTCCTACTTGGGTCGAACAGCATGGCGTTCAATTTTGCATCTTGGGAACCGGCAATCGTGGTTTGGAAGCAGCGCTGGAGGAACTGGCACACCGTTATCCGGACAACGTTGCGGTTCATATCGATTTTTCCGACGCCCTGGCCCATAAAATCGAATCGGGGAGCGACATGTTTCTGATGCCCAGCCGCTATGAACCTTGTGGACTGAACCAAATGTACAGCCAAATGTATGGTACGGTCCCCATCGTTCGCAGTACCGGCGGATTGGCGGACACCGTATGTGATCTGGACGACGAAACTCTCGAAAACGTCACAGCAACAGGATTCTCGTTTCCTGAAGACGATATTCACAATCTGAACGCAACGGTCTGGCGGGCGCTGAACGTCTACTGGGAAAAAAAGGACGTGTGGCGACAGCTTGTCCAAAGCGGAATGCGACAAAACTGGGCATGGGAAAAAAGTGCCGAACAGTACGTTCGCTTCTACGAAAAACTCCGAACGACTGTCGCGGCGAGACGCAAATCGGGAAACCCCGAACTCGACACGGCAATCTTGCTAAAGGACGACTTAAAACCGACCACATGAGTGAGAGAATTCCAAAAATAACGAATCGGAAACGGCGGAATTCCACATTGCTGTTTAGAGAGGTCAGGTACTATCCGTTAGCCGCTAATTTTGTAACAGGGCGTGGAGTTCGACCGGCATTGTGTCGGGAAATTCGTCGACGAGTCGTCGAAATTTTGGGCCGGGCTGACAGTTTTTCGGGTGAATGGTATCGTGTTCTCGCCGTTGTTTGAATATCGCATAGACGGTTGCGCGGCAGACACCGTATTATGTAAAGATATCTTCGATGAGTAGACCTTCGTCAAATGCGTTCACGATGCGTTTTCGCAAGTCGACCGAATAAGCCCTGGGCATGGTGTTTCTCCGTGAAAAAAGGATGTTCGCAACCAAGGCACAAGCGTACAATATTCCAACGAATTCGTCCAAACCAATTTTTGGGAATTACGTCTTTGACTCCCCGCCACCGTTTTTTAATACGAAACTCACGAAAAGACGAAATTCACTAAAAATGTTGATTGTTAAAGTTCGTGTTTTTCGTATTTTAGTGTGTTTTGTGCTGAAAAGAACTGCTTGGGGACTTAACGGCGTAATTCCCCAAATTTTAATGCGCGATCTAATTATCGCTGTTCGAGGAATGTCACGATGCTCATTCCGGTAACGGCTCCGGCACCGACGATGAACCCGATGTTCATCATCATGCCACCAGCTCCGCCAAAGGGGACCTTGACGATCAAGTCCGTTAAAAACAGCAGGAACAGGATGCTCGATACGACCAACGAAAAGATACAAAGAATTTTCGACATTAACGGTGATGGGGCTAATTGGTTTCAGCGTCGTGTTGACGGACTTCCTGACGAACAATTTTGATTTCCGGGGCGTTTCCGAGCTGGGCCAAAACCTGGAACAGACCATTCAGTTGAACGAACTTCGGACTGAAACGGTCGATAAATTCGCTGAGCCCAAACTCGCTGTCGAGAAGCAAGTCGGCATTCGAGTCGACTTCCTCAACAATCGACGCCAACAGATCGGTTTGGACCCGTTCGAGCGTCGTCGCGGCTCGACGGCAGTATTCCGCAAGTTCCGGATTCGAACGCTTCCAAAGGGCGAGTTCCAACGCCCGTTGCTTGCGCGCGTGCCCGACTTGACCGATTAGTTCTTCGAGCAGCTCGTTCTGTCGGTCTTGTGCGGAGATCATTTCCCGCATCAGGGAACAAAGCTCGGAAAGTGGTTCGGGACGGGGAGTTACTTGTGTATAGGAAGGAGCGGCGACAAACGACGAAACGTAATGCGGCCCCGTTGTTGGATTTTGCATCGGAACTATGTCAAAGAAAATAACTGGTGGGAGAAAAGCGACGTCAAGCGTCTCCCTATAGTAGACCACTTTTCGACGAAAATGTCGATACCCGGCAAAAAAAATATGTGGACGGGGGTGCGTTCAAATTTAGTTGCGAGTTTAGGCCGATACGGTAAGGTAGGCGACTTTTTCCAAAAGTCGCGTGCGGTACTCCGCACAAGGATAGGTAGGCGATTTTC
>Ga0099364_10009354_pt1 | contig 13606 bp, 13 predicted proteins | sample TergutTh196P3_FD_73070 | JGI IMG/M metagenome (GOLD analysis project Ga0099364, IMG submission 73070) | Microcerotermes parvus P3 segment gut microbial communities from Pointe-Noire, Republic of the Congo - Th196 P3 | ecosystem: Host-associated > Arthropoda: Insects > Digestive system > Gut ...
ACGCGATGATCCAGCGGGAAGCGAGCGAGGGCGAATCGCAGACCGACATCATCATGCTGACCCATCAGACCGTGGAGAAGAACGCCGAGGCAGCCATCGCGCGTATCGAGGCGCTCGACTCGGTGCAGGGAAAGGTGACGCGGCTGCGGTTGGAGACGCTGTAAGGTACAACTGGATTCGCAAGCAGACTTGGCTATCTGTCGCATGCTGTGCTCATACAATGGCTCCATGCTATAGATAGCTATGGGTGCTCAATCCGTTGTACTCCACGCTTTCTGATCGATCTCACTCTGATTCAATGCAGGACTTTTTATTTTGCAGAAAAAACTCTGAGATTTTACTCATAATTTCCGGTTTTTTATCAACGCCGTTTTGTTTCAATACATGATTTGCATCAGGCACAATAAGTAGATTTAGATTATTTTTTTGTGCTTCTTTAAATCGATCTTCGACATACTTTGATGATTCAACTGGAACTGAATCGTCTCGTTCTCCATGAATCAAAAATATTGGTTGCGAAATTGATAAATATACTGGAGTCGGATCGCGATCCAGAAATGACGACCAATATCTGTGCGTATAGCCAAAAACACTTTTCTTTATAGTAGTCGGATCACTATCAACTTGGGTAAATGCTTTGGAAAAATTGTTTTTACCATGACGATCATCCAAAATTTTCGCAGCCGCTCGAAAGGTTAACCCTCCGTCTCCGATGACAACCAAACTACAAACGTTAGTATTACCTTGCGAAAGTTCCGCGGCAACCTGTCCCCCTTCTGAGACACCAATGACCCCAGTAACTTTGCCATGCCGTAGGAGAACTTCCTCCAGAGCTAACTTGTTTCGTTCCATAATTCTGTCATAGGTATAGTTCTCTTTGAAGCTGTCATCACAAAAAATGCCTTTATCTGATTTATTGATTCCGAACTTTTGGGCGGAATAAATCTTCCACGAGCCTGCGAGGCCATTAAAATATGGGCGTATAAAATAATATAGTGATGCACATCCTGATCCTGAAACAAAAAACAAAGTGTCCCGAGGCTCTGGGCCAATTTCAATAGAGTATAGATCTATTGTTTCACTGGGCGCAACGGAAATTTGCTCAATGAATGGCGGATTATCATGAGCCTCAGAAGCATATCTTAAAGAGGTGCATCCTGTTGTCAAAGTTGCCAAGCAAAGGAACAGGAAAACATTAGAAATTGTGGATCGTTGTAGCATTACACGAAGGGGAGAGGGCATCGTATTCATGTCGAAGTAAACAATCCTTTTAAAAAGTCCAGAGGGTTGGCTGAAGGGGCATCAGAAGGCTGTGCATTACCAATAAAGGTAACTTGATATGGGGGCATATCCTGAACAATACTTCCTTGCATCTTGAGCCACTCAAAAGCGGTAGCCAGACCACCAAACTGGTCGATTATACCCAATTCTAACGCCTGTCGCCCTGTTATGAGTCGACCATCTGTAATTATATTTAGTGCGCATGAATCTAGGTTGCGCCCAGACTTCAATAATTCAACGAACTGAGCGTGTATGTCATTGATAAGATTCAAAACAGCAGCATCATCATCAGGGGTCGGAGAGCGGTAAGGGGAAGCAAAATCCTTAAGGGGTGCGCTCTTATAGACACGCGCTAGTAATCCGAATTTTGCTCTCAGCTCTTGCGCGGAAGGCCAAGTCATTATGACACCAAATGCACCAAGTAGCGCACTAGGTTGAGCAATCACATAATCACAGTATGCAATAATCGCCAAACCAGTAGAGAGACATCTTTCCTCAATAACAGCAATTACTGGTAAGTCGCGTCTTTTAAATAAGTGATTGATCCAGTTCATAATATTTTCGGCGCAGGTAAGTGTTCCTCCTGTGGTCTCTATTGAAATAATAAGAGCTTGGTATTCGGATGCATTTATTTGAGGTAGTATATTCAGCAAATCTTGAATATGTGGCGCAGATATGGAAATCTCTCCACGAAGACGCAGTATCGCAACAGAAATCTCACTTGAAGTAGGTTTCGCTATTGATTTATGTTTTGATTTTAACCAACTCTTGAACATGTTTATCTCGCAAACTGCATATGTAAGTAATGCTTGAAATTGCCAAAAAACATACGTTCCAAAACAGTCAGTTGAGGTTTACTCACCTTGGTAAGAATATTTTTCTTACGAGAAAAATAAGCCGCAAAAATTTGAACAGCCCTCTCATTCTCGAATGTAGCAAAAAAGTGTAACTCTGGCCATCCGGCCATTTGACAGCAACTAATGAAATGTTCTGCCAAGCGCATCACAAGTCTTGAGTCGAAATCTCTTCCTTGTGAAGTAACAGCACCATTACTGGAGAAAATCCGATAATTTCGCCCAAATCTGAAATAATTTGATGCGCATAAACTGCCTTCAGTTTCTATAACAAGAAACTTAGATCTAGGTCTAAGCAGTTGCTGCGCAACGCTACGGATTCGGCTACGTCGTGCTTTTCGATCCTTAAAAAAAGTTTTATGCGTTGAAAAATACGCTCTTTCAAGCATTCTTGCAAGTCCAAGAAAGTCTTCTTTTGTTGCACAACGAATCATAGCGTCTCGTTCGTTCTGTCTTAGTGAGACTTTTTGATTCGTCAAGATTTCACTAATATCGTGTATATTCATTGTGGTACCATCTCAAGGCCATTATTTTCCTCAGCTTCTGCTACAGCTTCAGCGTATACCCATCTGGACGGGAGAGACGGCCAGAATGTCCATTGGGTCGGAGTTAATCGGATAGCTTGTTCGATATAAGAATTAATCTTACATGTTATATCATACGCAGACTCAAACGGATCGGCCACACTTATAGGTATTATTGGCGCACCTATCTTTACTACATAAGCATTGTTTTCTCGCATTACAAAGAGAGGAAGAAGTGGCAATTTCAATTTTGCGGCTATAATCGGCAAGCCAGCTGGAGTCGCACTATCAAATCCCATAAAAGGAGAAATAAATGTGGAGGTATCTGTGTATGAGTAATCCATCATACCAGCAACAGGAACACCAGATTTCAGTTGCTTAATAATTTTCATCCCTACTGCTGGATCCGTAAGCCCAATAACATCAATCTTTTTACTTGTCATAGAACACAGTCTGTCAATGAGTATGTCTCGCCCAGGTGAATGAAAACGGCGAATAATTGTTATTCTGTTTAAAATTCCGGATGCGAACATAGACAAATAGAAACAAGCAAAATGCGCCCCTACAACAATAAAAGGCTTACCCGCAACCTCATGCCAATATTCGATATTTTCAATACGCACTCGATCAGCGTATGCTGATATTATTTGTTTCTCACTTGCATACATTAAAGCACCAAAATCAGTAAAGTTATCGCCTTCATTAGCTTGAATTTCTGAAGCCATTTTCCAAGCAGCGGCCCCCTTTGCTATTTGTGTTTTCTCAATAACATGCGGGATAAAGTCCGAATTTGATAGTAGTCCGAGTCTGCCAATATTTTTTAATATCGAAGAAACTATTGTGCGTGGCAATCGATGAAACAGACGTGCAGTCTGACCTTCGAGAAAGTCATAATAGTTCATAATCTACATCTCCTGTACTGAAGAAACTGTTTTAGCAATTTTTGGGAGACTGTCCCAAATTGCTGAAGCACGCCGAAGACTTGGAGGAAAACGTTCATACCAATCAATCAGTTTGTTGCTTTTAGCCATTCGTGTTAGTAACGAAATGTTCATTTGTTTCGAGACACTGCAATAAACTGGATCCACTGTATTTGCTTTTCTCCGTGCTGCGCATGTTCCACCACAAACTCCAAGCCATGTACAATTATTACAATATGGCAAGTGTATTAACTTGGTGCGTAAAATGGCTGCATTTTCAGATTTCCGGGCATCTTTAAGCGTAATATCAGGAAATCTTCCCAACTTCAGAGAATTATCATGAATAATATCACACCCAAATACAAAACCATTTGTTGATAGAGACAAAAGCCTGTTTCCAGCGCCACAGAGATCGTTACCTGGAAGACACATGTCGAACCGCTGTTCTGTTAAAAGATTATCGAGATGTCGTAGTATCGGTTTAACAGCTATATCATCTAACTCTCCTTCTTCAATTAAATCAAGAATTTTTTCAAGCGAATTACAATATGAATGACTATCAACAGCAGACCCCGGAAATAATTCACCACGTCCGTTAAGATCAAACAATGTTGTATTCCAGGTACGAAAACCAAGATCACGAACGTACAGTAAAACCTCAGCTAAATTACAGACATTGTTCGCCATAACGGTCGTCAAGATACCTGAATTATGTGTCAAAAATTCTCGATATTTTCGATAAGACCGCATGAACAAACGATGGGTACCCATGCCATTTGGCATGACTCGCATTTGATCATGTAAATTATCCCACCCGTCGAGCGAAATTCCTATCGCAAAATTATGACGTATTAAAATTGCGATTATACGATCATTTAAAATTGAACCATTAGTCTGCACAAATAATCCAACACTTTTTCCAAGATCACCTCCGCGTAACCTCGCATATTCAGCAACTTTATCCAAGACATCTATACATAATAATGGTTCTCCTCCGTGAAATAATATATTTAAGTTTGAGCCACATATTTCAAGAGATTCATCCACAAATGCCATTAGTCTTTTAATGCAAGCATCGTTTATATAACCCCCATAAGTATTGTAGCAGTGTAAACAAGCTTGGTTACAGCGGTCGGTGATTTTCAAAATAATTGTATCTAGCACAGCGGTGGCGTTTTTCTCATCATATTTATTGTCTCTACAGTTTACTGCCGCGAGTATCGAAGAGTACAGAGGGTGTGTCGAAATTAGTTCAAAGTGATCCCCAACATTTTTTGTGTGTTCATCTAAGTCTAATCTCTGTGGTTCATCGACAAATACCCACTCTCCACTATGAGGAAAGATTGCGGCCATTGTGTCCAATTCCCCAAGGCGAATAAGGTGGATTTTGGGTGCTGTATCCATATAGTTATAAAATGCACATGTACAGTTTAAGCAGAAAAAACTGGAGCCTCACTGAAGAGGCTCCTTATAAAACTGCTTCAACAAGTACCTTTGGTCCAAGTACAAGTGCCTTTGGTCCATGTACAAGTGCCCTTGGTCCAAGTCGAAGCAGCGGTAGCGCTGGCTAGTGCAGTATTGACAGGTTGTGCACTGAGACGCAACGTACGGAGCTTACCGTCTGGGCCAGTACGCATGACACGAACATGTTTGTTGCTTTCGTTTCTCGCGGTTTGTTCCTGAACTTCAGCAGTAGTCTGCATCGTCATTCTCCATTTGTTGTGAAGGGAGTAGCGCCGCATTATATGTCAAACAAATTAAAGATGTGAGCACAATGCCATGAGGATCTTACTGTTTGTTTACGACAATGAGATACGGCAAACGTATACAAACACATCTAAAAATAATATGCAACGGGAGTCTCAAAAAAAAAATCATAGCATTTGTGTCTATGCAAAAATATTCGACTTTACATATGAATACGACATTAACATATAAAATCTATGATTTTCTATAATATACAGATGATTATTATAGATTATTTTTAACAGTTTTTTAGCGTACTACCCTTTTGCAGGACCTTGGCATATATTAAATAAATATCAAAAGAGCAAAAAAAAATGTAAAATCTTGAGCGTTCTGTTTCGATATGTTGTTTTTCGTCTAAAATATGCCTTACAGCAATCACAAAAGAGGGGGCTTCTGCTGATATGCTCATGCGACTTCGTCAAGTGCGAGTGAGTAAAGGATCTACTACGCTGCCCAGATCTCGTGTGGTCGCATCAGTGATAGCGGTCTTGTGCGTTACAGTCATTTTGACGTCAATACTTAAAAGCAAACAACCGCCCCAGGCTTTGCCGACCATCCGTGTAGACGTCGGTCCCGTCACTTCATACATCAGGGCTACGGGGAGAGTCACGGGCTTGCACGATGTTCGGCTCGGTGCTGTTCACGGCGGAACAGTACAGACGATCCATGTCACTGTTGGCAGCCAAGTTGAATCCGGCCAGGAATTGCTTCAACTCGACGGCAGCGATGCTGCACAGCAACTAGCTGTCGACGAATTCACGGTAAGCTCAATCAAAGCGAGTATCAAACAGCAACAACGCTTACTGCGCGACTTGCGTGACGATTTTGTTGCTGGAGCCGTGTCTCGTATGCAGGTGCAACAGGCAGAGGAAAATCTTGCTTCACTGCAAATTCAGAGACAGAAGGCTGAAGCGCAAGTTAGCCAGACACACGCTCGGCTTCAACAGTTCACTCTTCGCTCGCCAATCACCGGTATTGTCACGGACATAGCTTTACGTTCTGGTGAGATGGCTATTCCCGGTCAGCCCATCGTCACGGTATCAGACAGTGAAAACCTCCAGATACATGCAAACTTGGAGCAAGACGATGTGCATGATATTAGTGTCAACATGCCTGTTGAGGTGTCGCTAGATAGCACATCAGGGAAGGTGGCGCAGGAGCATGTTCTGCGAATTGAGCCCGCAGTTCGTAAAGAAGGTACCACGAGCTATACGTCTGTGTGGGTCAGCCTTACGTCAGCAACACCACGTCTGCGTCCTAACCAGCAAGTTGATGTGCGTATACAAATTGGCACACACGAGCCGGTTTTGCGCCTTCCGTTGGAGGCTTTGACTACGAAAGACGGGCATACGGCGGTTTGGACGCTAAACGAAGGTTCGTTACATCTGTTACCTATTCAGACTAGTGTGATTGGTGATCGCTTTGTGGAAGTGCTCTCAGGCGTGTCACTGGGACAAGTTGTCGTACTGACAGAAGGGCGTGCTCTCAAAGAAGGCGAACCTGCTCGCGAGGCGGATACTCCATGATTCGTTTGACCAAGGCTTATAAACGCTATCGAAGTGGTGCCGATCACATTGAAGTTCTCCGTGAGGTGTCTGTAGAGGTCAGAAAGGGAGAGTTCGTCGCCATCATGGGGGTGTCGGGTTCGGGCAAGTCGACGTTGATGAACATAATTGGCTGTCTCGACACACTGGACTCTGGAGCTTACGAATTAGAAGGTGTACGTGTCGACCTCCTGAAATCGCATTCTCTTGCGTCTTTGCGGAATCGCAAGTTTGGTTTCATTTTTCAGCTATTCAACCTCATTGCGCGCCTTGATGCGATCCGAAACGTCGAGTTGCCAATGATATACGGGCACGTGCCACCTGTTGAGCGTCACCTCCGAGCAGCAGAGGCACTGGCACGAGTGGGACTAGGTGATCGCCATAATCATGTGCCGTCTCGTCTGTCGGGTGGTCAACAGCAAAGGGTAGCTATTGCCAGAGCATTGGCAAATAATCCTGACATCATCATCGCGGACGAACCCACGGGAAGCCTCGACTCGACCTCTTCTGAGGAGATTATGAGACTCTTCACTGAACTCAATCGCCAAGGCAAAACAATTCTTATGGTTACTCACGAGAACGAGGTCGCTGCGTATGCTCAACGTGTTATCTGCTTGCGGGACGGCCGCATTAGCGAGGCAGTATGAGGTACGCAGTCAGCAATCGGAAGTCTTGGCGATTGTGGTTCGATATTGCCATGCAAGCATGGTTGAGCTTGGGTGATCGTCGTTTCCGGACATTGTTGAGCATTTTCGGTATTGCATTTGGTATTACTACCGTCACAGTTATCAATGTCATTACGCACGGCGGGCGGATGAGAGTGTTCTCAGAACTTCAGTCCTTTGGCTTGCAAACAGTATGGATCTGGCGTGATCTCATGATTATGGATCCGCGTAAGGAGCAGCGGACAGGCACTGGTATCAACAACGTCGATTTCGAAGCCCTGCGAAGTTCGAGTTGCTGCGTAGCAATCACGCGGATGAGTCCAAAAGTGATGAGTGGTAATAACGTAGCCAATATTGCGCGAGTCGGCAGAATCTATAGCAAGGTGCAGATTGAGGGCGTAAACGAAGATTTTCTCACTATTAACAATGATCGCGTGATCGAGGGACGAGCATTCACGAACACTGATATCAACCGTGCAAGATCGGTAGCAATCATCAGTTCTCAACTCAGGGATGAATTGTTCAAAAATGTACTCAATCCAATTGGACGTGAGGTACGTCTGGATAACCGAAGATATGAAGTCATCGGTGTGCTTGCTCACAAGGATCGATCTCTGCTTGCAAGCTTCAGTGGAGTGGATGGCGACAACGGGAAGCAGGTGCTGATCCCCTATACCCGAGCTCAGGTTGTGCTCAATACTAGCCAAATAGATGTGCTGCAAGGTCAAGTTCGTGAAGGCGTGTCGGCTGCCGCAGCCGCTCAGTCTGCTGCCGACTACTTGAGGCTTCGACAACGCAATGCCTATAGCTATAAAGTTGAAGCGATGGAGCAGCATGCTCAGACTGCTGACAACATTCTTAGTGGCGTTGGAATTATCGGCACTGTAGCCGCATCGGTATCGCTTTTCGTTGCCGGTCTCGGAATTTTAAACATCATGAGTACTGCGGTGTTGGAACGTACACGTGAGATCGGAGTGCGCAAGGCACTGGGCGGTTCTGAGCGAGAAATCTTGATGCAATTTCTCTTCGAAGCAACTTTCATCAGTCTTTTTGGTGGCATTGTGGGACTACTGCTCGGTGCTGTTGCTTCCGTGTGCATCGCCTGGATTGTTCAGATTCCACTCGAAGTCTCGATGTTGCTAAACGGTTTTTCGCTACTGGTAGCTATCGGGGTAGGACTGGCATCCGGACTTTACCCTGCATACTGCGCGGCCCATCTTCAACCTGTTGAGGCACTTCGTTATGAATAGATTATTTGCTAGCCGACTTATAAGCGGATTATTTTTTTCGGCCTCATTGTGCATTACTGGTTCTGCCGCTAATGCGCAGCAGACAGTGGGAAAAACCCTCTCGCAAGCCATTGAGGCTGCCGAGTCGGTACACCTGTCGGTGCGTATCAGTCAAGCCGAAATTGATGAGGCTGGTGCTCGTGTGGATCAGGCAAAGGCACAGTTCTTTCCGACTCTCGACTTCTCCAGCAGGATGGAACGTATCAATAGCAAGGACAGGTACTCTGGTGTGGAGGCGTCAGTAGAAATTCCAGGACTCGGCTACTCGGCAACAGCTTCGGTTGAGCAAACCATGCCTCGCTATCAAGCTTGGCCCGAATTAACGGCGCGCCAAAGCGTCTATGCAGGTGGTCGCACGAGTGCGCAACTAAGCCAAGCGAATCTGTCACTACGGGCCGCAGGGCTTTCGCGGCGCATAGCGCTACAACAGATGGCGCTGGATACGTCCGCTGCCTTCTTTAAGTTGCGGCGTGCCTGCATACAACTTTCCTCTGCAACTCGACAACTACAATGGGCAAAAACTAAGGCAGACACTGCAAGCCAGCGCTTGCAAGAAGGACGCATTGCACAGGTTGAGGAACGCGCCTCCGCCCTTGCCTATGCCGAGAAGCAATCGTTGTTGCGTTCTCATGAGGAGAATCTCGAACTGGCTTATGCAGATTATCGTGAATCGACCCAGAATGCTGTACCCGAAGAACAGGGAATGACCACTCAGTGTCAATTTGCCAACACAATCGAAGCCGACTTCGAATATGTTCTCAAGTTGAGTGACCAGACGCTTGATGAACAGTACGAGAAGCTGAAACTGGATGCTGCGCGCAAGGGGATAGCTATACACCGTGCAGCGCTTCGACCGCAGGCAAACCTGTACGCTAGCTATCACGCTGTTGGGCGCAGTGATGATTCGTTTAACAAAGCTCTATCTGACATTTCTCACCGTAGGTCTGTCTCTTCCGCTGGCTTGGTGATTACCGTCAATATCTTCGATCACGGTTTAGCGTCACATCGCGTGTCCGAAGCCAAGGCAAAGTTTCGTAAACTGGAGTTGGCAACGGAACAGGCTGCTTTGGATCGTGCGCAGCAGCAACGGCGACGCGAACTGGAAGTACGTATGGCCAAAACCCGCATTGAACAATTGTTTGCACAGCTTGAGCTTGCAACGGCGCAAGCTGACGTTGCCCGTGAGCAACTTAAGGCGGGTACTGGGAATGCCATCCACGCCAGTGAACAGATTGCGCGAGAACAGGATGCAAAAGACGAAATACATGTGGCGTATATTGACCACACGTTGGCTAGGCTTGCAATGCTGTTTTCATCCAAGGTAATACAAGAGTCTTATCCGCGCAGAATTATGCAGGAGCCATAGTATTTATGGGCTTTGTTTTTCAGTGGAGCGACACTCCAACGCCGTTGGTCAAAACAGCGGTGTTGTACGTTGCAGCACAATTGGGTTTTCTTTTTGAACACATCATCATGTTACCTATGAGTGAACGTACCGTGTGTGCATTAGATGTTCTCAGTGTTATTGGGTTTTGTGGGGCATCGGGATTTTTAGCTCAATATATCTCGATGTTAGATCAGGGCATTGCCATTAGTTCGTATCGCTTTCCGTACTCAAAGCGATTTGTTCTTTCAGAAGAAGTAAACACGTTGGATTCTCCGTTTTCATGAGACTAATCAGATTCTTCTATCGCCAATCGCCAAAACTGCTCTTGCTCGCAGTCGTTTCAGGCATTCTCGGCGGATTAAGCGGTACCGCTTTGATTGCGGTGATCACAGAAGCTATTAGAGAGCCCGGTTCGTATGATCTGATACGAACGTGGCTCTTTTTCGGCTTACTCCTAGTTTTTATGGTCACTAAGACATGTTCGGAGATGGCACTATTGCACTCCAGCCAGAACGCTATCGTCCAGTTGCGCGTTGTATTGAGTCAAAAAACCCTAGCGACACCAATGAAAAAGCTGGAAAAAATAGGCAAACACGGGTTATTAGCGGTTTTCACCAAGGATGTAGAAACCTTGGCTCAGGCTTTTCACCTTGCCCCCATAGTCTTCGGGAACATCGTGATTATCACTGGTTGTCTTTGCTACGTAGCATGGATGTCGTGGGAGATCGTCGCAATCTATACTGTCTGTCTGTTAGTCGGTATAGCCATATTTCTCTTTGTAGAACAAGGTCCTGCGAGGCGGATGGTTGAGATGCGCGAGCAAATGGATATCCTCTATCAGAACTTCAGGAATTTGATTGAAGGAACAAAGGAACTCCAGCTCAATGCGCAACGCGGTCTCCAGTTCGTCGAACGGGTAATTAAACCCAGCGCATCACATTTTAGATACCTTTTCGTACGCAGTTCGATTGGCTATATAACTATTACTAATGCCGGTGGTATCACATTCTATTTCATCATCGGTATCCTCGTATTTGTAGTACCGATCTGGCTACCACAATCGGCTATTTTTATTGGAACAATGACCATTATTTTGCTTTATCTGATAGGCCCTGTTATTGAACTTGTTAGCGCAATTCCAGCGTTGCGCCAAGCTGCCATCGCTCTGGATAGGATCGAACAACTCGGGGGGAATCTAGGATGCATCGAATCACAGGCCAGTGTCGTCAATCCTTTTATCAGCCAAGGTCAACCATTTTACCTCGAATTGCGTGGTGTCTGTCACGAATATCCGGGGGATACGGATGATAGACATTTCACACTTGGCCCAATCGACTTGGCGCTAAACCAAGGCGAAGTAGTTTTTATTGTTGGAGGCAACGGCAGCGGAAAAACGACTCTGGCTATGTTGATGTTAGGTTTTTATCCACCTGAAGCCGGAGAAATCTTGCTAAATGGTGTTAAGGTGACTGACGTGAACCGTGCTGAGTATCAACAACAGTTTTCCGCTGTTTTTTCCGACTTCCATCTTTTCGAACAACTACTCAATGCCGATGAAACCCAACTGGCGACGCGGGCTACACACTATATTGATCGTTTGGCAATATCGCATAAAGTGAAAGTCGAAGGAAACAGGTATTCGACTGTCGATCTCTCAAGTGGTCAGCGAAAAAGGCTAGCCTTGGTGTCTGCTTATCTGGAAGATCGCCCAGTGTATCTTCTTGACGAATGGGCGGCTGATCAAGATCCAGCCTTCAAGGAAGTGTTCTACATGGAGTTGTTGCCAGAACTGAAGGCACATGGTAAGACTGTGCTTGTTATCACTCACGATGAACCCTATTTTCACTGTGCAGACCGTATCGTGAAGATTCAGGACGGCCAACTATGCCTCAGCTAAAATAGTCGCTGCTATGCCTTTATCCACGATCAGCCTGCTCGCTTTAACTGCTTTGTATACACGGGTGCCAGTCTTTATGGTATCGGCTGCCACATTTTTGAAAGAGTTCGCGGATATGCATATAAGATATAAAGATACTTTAAATTTGGTTGGAGATAAACTTGTATAAAAAGCATGTCATCAGGAAAAACCATGAGCGTGCAATTATTGCATGTGCGTTTATTGTTGCCGTTGCATTGCATATGGTTGTGTTGGTTTTTGTTCCTACTTCTGGGCATCATGGAGTTGAAGAGAAAACAAAAAAAACAATCAATGTTGAGTTTCATGTTCACAATGAGGTAATAACTACGAATATACAAGTGCATCAAGAGTCAACACCGGAATCCAAACAAAATAGTACAATCATAAGCGTCTCACGAACTTCTCGCCGCTCTAATCCGACACGATTACATGATATAAAATCGGAATCGATTGTTGAAAATGAAGAGACATTTGCACCCGTTCAAATAGCTAAAGAGAGCAAAGAACTTGATTTATCTGTACCAAATTTTTCAAGTATCCATAGCGCCAGTCCGTCTAAAAACTCCCAAATACCTTCTGCTATAATCGCAAAAAACGAACGTGATATTTATAAAACAGATATTCCATTGCTATCAGAAACGCCATTGGGTCGCAGCATTGCTGCTGCAACTATTCCAGACTGCATGAAGCAACAGAGGAGCGGTGGCCTGCTTGCAATTCCAGGGTTAATAGCTGATGCAGCTACGGGACGATGTAAATGAAGAAGATATTGTAAGAAAGTGCAACAAAATAAAAAATTCCTGCATCGAAGAGTCAATTTTTGCTACAAGACATATGTCAAACAAAGCATCGGCCACAAAATCTATACTCCAACGCTTGTTGATAGCTGTGGTTTGCTGCTTGGATTGTAGTAGGCTGCGGGCCGGGATGACTTCTACCGATTCACAAATGACAACGGAATAACTTCATGAAACCGATCAATGTGGGGCTGCTGGGCATCGGCACTGTCGGAGGCGGCGTGTTCGCCGTCCTCGAGCGCAACGCGGACGAAATCGCCCGCCGGGCGGGACGCGAGATTCGCATCACCGTGGTGGCGGACAGGGACATCGAGCGCGCGCGGCGTCTCACCAATGGGGCGGTGAAGCTCACGGACGACGCGCTCGGCGTGACGCGCGACCCGGACATCGACATCGTGGTCGAGTTGATCGGCGGGGAGTCCCTGGCGAAGGATCTGGCATTGTCGGCCATCGAGAACGGCAAGCATTTCGTCACCGCCAACAAGGCGCTCCTGGCGGTGCATGGCAACGAGATTTTTGCCGCTGCGCGCCGTCGTGACGTGATGGTGGCCTTTGAAGCGGCGGTGGCCGGGGGAATTCCCATCATCAAGGCGCTGCGCGAGAGTTTGTCTGCCAACCGCATCGAGTGGGTGGCGGGCATCATCAACGGCACGACCAATTTCATCCTCTCGGAGATGC
>Ga0099364_10009355_pt1 | contig 13605 bp, 11 predicted proteins | sample TergutTh196P3_FD_73070 | JGI IMG/M metagenome (GOLD analysis project Ga0099364, IMG submission 73070) | Microcerotermes parvus P3 segment gut microbial communities from Pointe-Noire, Republic of the Congo - Th196 P3 | ecosystem: Host-associated > Arthropoda: Insects > Digestive system > Gut ...
AGACGCATGGATATACTGAAATAGGGGTGTGTAGGAGGAAAGAGGGAGGTGTAGGGTGGGGTGGGAGGGGGGGGGGGGGGGGGGGGGGGGAGAATTTAGGATAATTACTGCTTCTAAAGCTTTACTTCATTTAATTAGATTAGCAGTAGCCACAAGTCAATAATTAAGTTACATACTGTACTACTTGTTCTATATGTATAATTCCAACTGGTACAGAATTTGTCCGATATAATCCGAAAGTTTTGTATCGTCACTGTATGTATTTCTTTTGAGCAAACTTAATACATTTCATATCTAACAATAAAAAATGAAACAGATAAAACAGAGCTGGTTTACATTCTACTGAAAAAATACTGGAATCTTAAGAAAAATATACTTTTCGACAATTTATTACCATTTAAAATTTTTCCAAAATATACGACTAATAATAATTGTTATCGTTATTTCCTACCATAGATATCTGTGTAGTCTCCAAGTGTACATTCTGCATAGTAGGAGAGCGAAAAATAACTGTTGGGTAATTTTAGTGTGTTGATATTTGTAGGGTGAATTCCTTTATGATAGCCACTTCTCTTGAAAACTTACCAAGCGATCATGTTATGTAATTCCAAAGCCACCATGGGAATATTTTAAACATTTTCGTAAAAAAGAAATCCTTTTTCAGAAGCTAATTCTGGTGTCTCGTCAAGAAAATCTTTGCCTTTTATGGAAATCTCAGACATTACAGCGTGCACGTAGGAGGTCATATTTAAAATTTTTAACCAAATCCTTGTAGTAGAGCAAGTTATTGACTGTCAAGATAGAAGACCTCATTTTGTTATCTGTCTGTGAGTGTTTATCCATTTCTCAATCTGGGGTATATAATAAACTTAAAAACATATTTTATAAAATCTTACAAATAATTTTTAAATATTATTTTATTTTTTTTTATATTCCTTGATGTTTCTTCTTCTTTTTTCATTGGCACTACAGCCCACTGTGGTCTTTGGCCTGTCAGAGAATATCCAACCATTTTTCCCTATCTATCACCAACTCTCTCCATCTTCTCACTTCCAGCACTTAAAGATCTCTTTCTACTTTCCTTGATGTTTAATCTATTAAATATTTTATATTCTGATTTTACACACTAAAATTATCATATGTTAAAAATGAATGTTGTTTAACACTGTCTAATTTCCGCCTGTCCCTTCCCATTAAATCAAAACGGAATAGTGCAGACAAACACTCTTTGTTTTAAAGTTCCTCTCTTGGTCTACAATAAGGCATGATATGTTTCGTTGAATTTAGTGACAGTAACTCCGTAAGCTTACAACAGATTCGCCCATTAAATTTTTTTCTAAAGATATGTACACCGTCATTAATATGAGCCGTAACAAAAAATTACTAAATAACACAAGTAGTTCATTGCATGTCGTGAAATGGGTAATGAAGGAACGGGTATCGTACTAGAGGTGACAACTTTTTCCTGATGTGGAATGCACGAATGGAAGGAGGGATGTGTGGCCCAATTTGCGGTCGGAGGAACGTGGCGCTCTTGGATCTGTTTTTCCGCCTTTTAATAAAGCTGTGAGACAGACGTCGGTAGGGGAATTGGATCCAGCTGCTAATGGACGAAGCTTCGTGGAACGAAAGCGACGTATCTGCAGAGCAACGTTCTGTTGAAAAGTGAATTCGCACTTCAGTACGTCCAACAAAACTTGCGTAGGCAGCATATAATAATAATGATTTTTCTCTTCCTAACTTTCCATCTATTCCACTTGTCCTCTTTTATTCTATTCAATCCTCTTTCTGTTTTTGTGTAGTTTATCATTATTTCTCTCTTGTTATGTTTGCTTTTTCCATTTCTTCCTTTTATATTTTCCTCTGTGTTTGTCTCGTCTCTTTTTCTTCCTTCTACAATCTCTTTTGTTTTCAATCTCATTTTCTTCCTTTTTTTCTTTTCTTTGTTTTCCATTCATTCATCTTACAGCCCACTGGCTTTTTAGAAGATATAGATGTACGAACTGTAGTTCTCCATACAGCATACTCGAAGACATGTCAAGTTAATCGGTGTTTAATTTATGCTAATTATGTATTCCTCTTTAGCGACTGAAAACTAAAAAAATGTAAAAAAGTAAAAAACTTAAACATTTCTCCCAAATTTATATCACATCAGCCCAAATACAACTCTTCGTAGCAGCAGAGGCTACATGGGTCTATTGAAGAGCTTTCAATAATTTTCTTGCCTCATTAATGTAAAAAGGTGTCTGTGTCTACAATCCCAAAGGGTCTAGCTGAGAAGATGCTTCAAGCACAAGCCAGTGCTCCCGGCAATGATTCAGACGACTTTAAATAGTTAATTACTGAATATAGACTGTAAGTGACGTCATTTCCTCTTAAATGTTTTTTTACCTGCTATTCTTCCAAGGCAGATTTGTTTCTGCTCATGTTTTGAAGGCTTACTGGGAAATGGAGTACTGCCTCATACCTTCTCGTCCTGACCACTAGATAGGAGGGAGAGATTAGCATAGCATAGCCTAATCGCTGTTTTACCCCTATTCCAACCCTTCCGAGGGAAAAAAATTTCCCCTTTTCTCCATTTTCGAAGTAAACGTCTCAATAAAATAATATATTTGATTAGCATAATAGATTTATACATTTATTAACCGACTAGTAGGGGACTATAGAAGGATGCATGTGTCTCAGACCCAGTCTTAAAGCCGCAGAGAAAGGAAAACCTCTTGCTGCAGCCGGGAATAAGAACGCAAACTTCCAGAAAAAAATTGTCTTTATGATCATCATTCACCATGGAAACTTCGCCAAGAAGCAGTATTGCATCATCTGACCAGAATTGATGAAAAACTCCCTTAAAAAGAGTAATGCTTTCTCCGCTTGCCAGACTGATTACAGTTCCAGGCTTTACAGTAAAATTTCTCCCGTCAACAGAAACAGGCACATCGGACTTTTCATCCAAAGTTCCGCTTTCCAGAGAACAGTATAACTTTACTTTAAGGGTTCCTTCACTGCCTCGGTTGATAATATCTTCCATTTTAGACTTGTGAAAATGATAGGGTGTCAGCTGGCCAGGTTTTACAATAAGCAGCTTTTCTGCATATGGTTTTCCTTTAGGTTTATTGATATTACCATTGCGAAGTGTAAAAAGCAAAAGCCCTGTTTTGTTAAAGTCATTGCTCCCAAAATCTGTAAGATCCCAGCCAAGCTGGTTGTCACGAATCTCATCATATTCCGGCCCTTTGGTTTTCCATTCTTCAGTAGACCAATAAGCAAATGGAGGAAGTGCAAATTTCATTCTGGTTAAAAATTCAATGGCTTCACTTATATGATTGTTAATGACAGAACGTTTCATAAAACTTCCCTTATATGCTTTTTAATGGCAGAAAAACTTTTTTCGCTTAATGTATGTTCCATTTTACAGGCATCACGTAACGCGGTTTTTCTGTCAACACCCAAAAATATAAGCCAATCTGATATGATAATATGCCGTTCATAAACAGCATCTGCAATTTTTTGCCCTTTTTTGGTTAATGTAATAAAACCATCATCATCCATTACAATGTATTTTTTTGCACGCAGATTTTTCATTGCAATGCTTACACTGGGCTTGGAAAATTCAAGCTCATTTACAATATCAATAGAACGGACACGATTTCCCTTAAGGCTTAATACAAGAATTGTTTCAAGATAGTTTTCTTCTGATTCATGTACTTTTAACTCTTTCAATATAATTAAGCCCCCTATATATCATAAATAAAACCAATTATAATATCAATATGAATAATTTAAAAGAAATATACTTTGCAGGAGGATGCTTTTGGGGCGTAGAGGAATTTTTTTCACGTATTCCAGGTGTATTCAATGCAAGCTCTGGTTATGCAAACGGCAACACAGAAAATCCAAGTTATGAAGACCTTATTTACAGGGGGTCAGGCCATGCAGAAACAGTGCATGTGCAGTATGACCCAGAGCTGATAAGCCTTAAAGCATTGACTGAATATTTTTTTAAAATAATCAATCCCTTTACATTAAACAGGCAGGGTGTTGACAAGGGAACCCAGTATCGCACAGGTGTATACTATACAGATGATAAAGATATTGAAATATTAAAGGTTGCATTTGAAGATGAACAAAAGAAACACAGTAAGAATATCGTAGTTGAGCTGCTGCCTTTGGAACATTATTATCCAGCAGAAGAATATCATCAGAAGTATTTGAAGAAAAACCCATCCGGTTATTGCCATATAGACTTTAGTATATTAGCATAAGCTGCATACAGATAATCACAAACAAATTACCCATTGACAAAAATACGAATTTCAGCTAAAACAAAAAATATAAATGAAAGAAAGATTTCTTGAGGTAATTAACAACGACTCAATAGATTTGTCAGAATTAAAAACTCTGTTCATATGGCTGAACATACAGGATATTATAGAAATATTCGATGAACTGGACACAAAAAGAACAATTCAAATTTTCAGAATCCTGCCTAAAGCCATTGCAACAGATCTGTTCGCCCATATTGACAGCGAGCAGCAAAGAATTATTGTAGAAGCGCTTAATGATACGGAAATAGGCGAAATAATGAGTAAGCTGTTTGTTGATGATGCTGTAGACTTTATCGAAGAAATGCCGGCCAATGTAGTTAACAGGGTTTTACGCAATGTAACACCTGAAAAACGCGCTCATATCAATCAGATACTGCAATACCCGGAAGATTCAGCCGGCAGCATTATGACAACAGAATATGTAAGCTTGCATGAAAATAACACAGTAAAGGAAGCGTTTGAAATTATACGGAATACAGGTCTTAATAAAGAAACAATCTACACATGTTATGTTATAAGCTGGGACAGAATATTATTGGGTGTTGTATCGGCAAAGAGCCTTATGCTTGCAAGCCCAAAAGAAAAGATTAAAGATATAATGATCGCACATCCGGTATTTGTATATACCACTGATGACCAGGAAGCTGTTGCAGACCTGTTCCAAAGATATGATTTTTTAGCCATGCCCGTTGTAGACAAGGAAGAGCGCCTTGTAGGCATCATTACAGTTGACGACATTGTAGATGTAATTATCGAAGAACACACCGAAGACATTGAAAAAATGGGTGCTCTTGCTCCCTCTGATGAACCTTATCTAAAAACCGGTATTTTTAAACTGGCACGAAACCGTATAGTCTGGCTCCTGATAATGATGCTTTCAGCAACCATAACTGGCCAGATAATTATCAGTTTTGAACACAGCCTTGCAGTACTTCCTATCCTTATGGCATTTATTCCAATGCTTATGGATACTGCAGGCAATTCAGGAGCTCAAGCCTCTACATTGATCATACGCGGTATGGCTCTTGGTGAAATTCAATTAAAAAATATCTTTGTTGTTTTATGGAAAGAGATACGTGTCGGAGTTCTCTGCGGTCTGGCGCTGGGTACTGTCAATCTTATACGTATTTATATTATGAATGGCAGGGATTTTATGTTATCATTAACTGTAACATTATCCCTGTTCTTCACGATTCTTATGGCAAAAACAGTAGGTTGCCTTTTACCCCAGCTGGCAAGACGCCTTAAAATAGACCCCGCGATAATGGCAGCTCCCATGATCACTACAATCGTTGATGCTGTAGCACTTATAGTATATTTTTCCATGGCAAAACTGATTCTTGGGCTGTAGAATTCTTAGGTATTTTTATACAGGGGTTTTTATGAAGATCAGAATACCATATCTATTAACAGTCTTTATTGCAGTACTGCTTCTTATTATAGGACATAGAATAGCTACACATGGTCTTTCAATTTTTATGGATCATTCACAAGAGCATGCAAGAGCTACTGTTACAAGAATTATAGATCGTATTCAGCCTGGAGATAACCTTGAGCCTTTTGATGAGTATGATGATTTTTTTATTTCCATGATGGGCGAACAGTTAATTTTTGAAGCTGAAGTAAGAAGCGGAGCACGAAGGGGGCAGATAATTACTGCTGAGCAAAGCCTTAGTGAATTTCTGTTTAATACACCAAAAGAAGTCGAACCAGGTGACAATGTCCTTTTAATCAATTTTGATAATGACTGGTTTTTTAATGGATATATCCGAACAGGCAGGCTTCTTGGTTTGGGAATTATATTTGTTTTATTTATTTTGTTTTTTGGAGGTAAAAAAGGTTTTAACACTATCCTTTCTCTTGGTTTTACCTGTGCGGCAGTTTTTGCTGTTTTTATTCCCTCCATTCTTTCAGGAAAAAATATTTACGTGATGGCTTCGCTTGTGTGTATATATACTACTGTTATGACGCTGTTAATTGTAATGGGATATAACAAAAAATCCTTTGCTGCGGTGATAGGCTGTATCAGCGGCATTGTGATTGCCGGAATAATCACTCTTATTATGGATAGGGTATTGCATTTAACCGGAATTGTAGACGAACATTCAAGGCATTTGGCAAACCTTCCCATTGGTACTTCAATCAACCTTAAGGCAATAATTTTTGGCAGCATTATTATTGGCGCGATGGGTGCAGTGATGGATGTGGCTATGTCAATAGCTTCTTCTTTATGGGAAGTAAAAGAAAAAGCTATAACAATTAAATTTCAGGCCCTGTTCCGTTCTGGTCTGAATATTGGCCGTGATATTATGGGTTCAATGGCAAACACACTAATCCTTGCATATATTGGCAGCTCATTGTCAGTTGTTATAGTTTTAAGCGTGTATAGCAATTCGCTAATGGAACTGCTTAACAGGGAAATGATAATTGTTGAAATCCTACAGGCACTTGCAGGCAGCTTTGGTATTCTTTTTGCAATACCGCTTACAGCTTTTTTCTGTGCAACATTCTATTTGAAAAAATAAAATAAATATGTAAATAAAATTAAAGAGTCTGGCACTTTTTCAATTTAGACAGAATAAAATCGTAGTTTTCCGGAATATGCGGCAAATGACAGTTCTCACAATTTTTTATATTTTGATCTCCTGAATACTTAAAATTACCACCGCATTTATCGCCCAGTAAATATAGCGGACAATAACAAAACAAACAGTTAAAGTTATTATCAGTTGCACTAGTGTCAGGCATCTTGTGGCAGGGGAAGTATTTACATTCAAGATTACAAAAAAATCTGTGTTTATCCATATAAATAATTACGCAGCTGGTTGAGAACTTCCTGAAAGTTGAGCGGCTTGCCTATATGTCCATTCATACCGGTTTGAAGACATCGTTCTATGTCTTCACGAAACACATTGGCGGTCATTGCTATAATGGGTATTTGTTTTCCAGAAGAAAATTGATCCTCAAAAGCGCGGATCTGACGTGTTGCTTCGTAACCGTCCATTTCAGGCATTTGCAAATCCATAAAAATCATATTGTACTTATCTGGTGCCTCGCAATACATACGGACAGCTTCAAGTCCGTTTTCTGCACAATCTATAGCCAACTGTGTTGGTTCAAGCAGTGTTAAAATAATTTCGCGGTTTATTTCCACATCTTCAGCAAGTAAAATACAATATTCACTAAAATCATCAATAATATCCTGCTGTTCAATATTTGCCAGATCCTTATCCCTGCCAAGAATTTCAACAATAATATCCATGATTGTAGATCTAAAAAGGGGTTTTGATAAAAACCTGTCAACACCAGCCTTATTTGCATCTTCCTTTATAGCGCTCCATTCAGTAGAAGAAATCATAATTACAACACTGCCTGCATTGGATTTTTTTTTCTTAAGCATTTTTGTAAGCTCTATACCATTTACATCCGGCATTTTCCAGTCAATAAAATAAAAATGATAATCATCATTGTTTTCAATAAGGTGAAGTGCATCCTTGCTGTTTATTGCAGTGTCGCAATATATTCCCCAACTCCGCATAACCTCTTCAAAGTACATTAATATATCCGGATCATCATCTACTGCAAGTATACGAACATCACCAAAGCTGACATTAATACGCATATCAGATTTTTTTCCAACACCCTGCCTTGCCTGAAAAGTAAAAGCAAAAACAGCACCTTTTTGAAACTCAGACTCAACCCAAATTCTGCCGCCCATCATCTCTACAATGCTTTTTGAAATAACAAGACCAAGACCTGTACCTCCAAACTTGCGTGTCGTACCGCTCTCTGCCTGCTGAAAAGGAATAAATAAACGCGCTTGCTGCTCTGGACTTATACCTATCCCGGAATCAATTACTTCAATCTGTATTTCAAAGACTTCATCTTCTTCCTTTAATAAACGCGTGTTCAGGGTTACATCACCGCCTGAAGGTGTAAACTTTACAGCATTCCCGACAAGATTTGTAATAACCTGAACAAGACGCTGATCATCACCAATTAAAACTTTTGGAATTGAATTATCGACATGAACCTTGAACGTCTGCTGTTTTTCATCAACCCGGAAACTTACAATATTAACAACCTGCTGCAGCATATTCTCAAAGTCAAACTCTACAGGAGAGAGTTCCAGTTTGTTTGCTTCAATTTTTGACATATCCAATATGTCATTAATTACACCAAGAAGATGATTGGAAGCACCTTCAATCCTTTTAAAACAATAATCTTTCCTGTCCATTTCAGTAACGGTTTTACCGATGGTTGTCATACCAATGATCGCATTCATTGGAGTGCGAATCTCATGGCTCATATTGGAAAGAAACTCTGACTTTGCAGCACTTGCACGCTCGGCTTCTTCGCGGGCACGCTGTATATCGGTAATATCGTGGATAATCACCATGACGCCTTCGTTACCAGCATCACTTGAACTCATGGGGATAAAATTAAGGAGTAATTTGTGCTGAACACTGAAACCGCTGGCAGATGTTTCTACAGGGACAGAGCGAAATTCATTACCGTCAATAACAGAAGTCAGATTATCTGTAATACAGGCAATAATTGAATCATCCCAAAAACCTTTTAGTAATTCATCAAGTTTTCTGCCGCTTTCAGAACCATCTTCAATATTGGCCAGCTTTAATAATATGCTTGAACAAAAAACAATACGTTCAGTATGATCAAAGCAGATGATAATATCCATGCTGTTATCCAGCAGCAGCCGCAGATAGCGATCCCGTATACGCTGGGTGACTGTTTGAGAGGCAAGCAAATTGGCTTTGGCAAGAGCATATATCTTTTCCTGTTCAATAGCCATCAAGAGACGATTAATTTCCCTGTCTCTTTTGCGTACTGTTTTCTGCAGTTCAGAGATTTGCTTTTTGTAATCATCTTCTGTCAGATTTAATTTATCTTCCACGACTATTTCTTTTATAAAACACAGGCAGTAAATGTATAATTATGAAACCGATTCCTCAATACACCTGCTTCATCCCGGATCGGGCAAATCTCTCCGCCGGAATAACCTATCATAAATGGCATGACTTTTCCGTTTTCCACTTTATCTGTAATAAGATTAAACTCGTCTGTTTGATTGGGTGCCAGCATTAGATAACGGGTGATGCAGGGTAAAAATAATCCTGCATTACGTTTATTGGTCTTAAGCAGTCTGTCTATACCATCTCTTGTTGTTTCAAGAATACCTTCAGGGGTAATTTCGCCAATAGCAATAAGTGCGCCCACAGGCATTTCACCTCCGCACAGGAAACTGCCATCAGCATTTACAGCATACATGCCCAGGGCTACTGGCTCTGAACTTCCCTCATAATACACCATCAGGGGTGTAATTATGGGAGCATCCTCTCTGATAATTAAGCCAAGAGTTTCCAGGTATTTTTGTGCTGTAATGCCGTTTATTTCATACAGGATGCATCCATCTGATTTTGTTACCTGGCCGCGGTTTTTACCGATATTTCCTGATGGCAGAGAAACCATTATGAATTCAGGATCAATCTGACCATGTACCAGTATCATGGCAAGCCCTGATTTATCAACTGTACCATTGTGGAAAACAGTACATTTATCAAATCTTCCGTCTATATTACTGGCAATGCTGCCCCAAAACGGAACCCCTTTGCAAATCGTGTCCAGGCTCTTGTGAAGTATTGCTCCATTCACCTCATTGATAAAAGGAAAGAAGGTCAGAATCAACGAGGGCTGCCCGGGGAGTTTTCCTGCAGCTGCAGAATAAACAGCTTCAAGCTCATTTTGATAATTGTCAGCATTAAGTGAACTGGTCATGGCAGTTTCGAAGAGCACATCATCACTTGTTAACACAGTAAGTGAAAAAGCATATATACTCTGACCATATTTATTTGCGCTGGCCAATGTAGACATGCCAATAATACTGAAGGGCAGTTTTTTGGATAACTCAGCAACAAAGCCAGAGTCGATAAAATCAAGATGGCATGTTGCAAGACCTACACTGTTTTTTCTTAGTGAATCAAGGTTTATTTGCTTAAGAATTTCAGCAATAGCATCATCTACTTCATCTACTTCTTCAGTGTAGGCAGTAATCATTTGAATCATGGCCTTACTCCTTGTTTTAAATTAACAGACTTTGGTCAGCCATCCTTTTTTATCTGGCAGAACCCCATATTGAATACCCTTGAGCGTATGCCGGATTTTATCTGTAAGCTCGCCATTTTTGCCTTCGTTAAATAAAGCTTTCTTTCCTTTGTGGGTAAGGCTTGTTATGGGAATGGCGCCGACAGCAGTACCGCATACAAAACATTCTTTTGTTTCGTCCATGGCTTCGTCTATTGAAATTGCGCGTTCAGAAACTTTTATATTAAAATCACGGGCAAGTTCAATTATGCTTGAACGTGTTATTCCTGGCAGTATTGTATCTCCCAGATCAGGCGTTACAAGTTCGCCGGATTTTAAATAAAAGAAAATATTACAGGACGAGCCTTCTTCGATAAAAGTATTTTTTTTCGCATCAAGAAAAATACATTCCATATAGCCGGCTTTAATGGCCTCGTGTTTTGCGAGGGCTGCGATTGTATAATTTGCCGCAGCCTTTATCCAGCCTGTACCATTGGGTGTTGCACGAATACGGTCTGTGGTTATTGCGTCGGAATTACCGCTTGAAAAATAGGCGCTGACAGTGGATGTGATAATAAAAACCCAGGGCTCCTTGCTGATATTTACACCAAGCCCGCCTTCTGCCAATGAAAAAGGCCGTAAATAAACCGAGTCAGCCATCAAAAAGGAATCTTTTTCCCATTCAGCATTGTACTTTGGGCAAAAACCAAGTTCATTATTGCGCTTAACAACTTCCACACATGCTTTGATAAATTCCTCCTGCGGGAACGGGGGCATGTACAGGCCTTCCATGGATTTATAAAAACGCTCTGCATTTCTTTCTGGCCGGAAAATTGCCAGTCCGCCGTCTTTCTGCGGAAGTGCCTTCATGCCTTCAAAGCATCCAAGGCCGTATTGGGTAGTATAATTTACAAGGGGTATATCCGGATAATAATTACGGGATTCTGTAAGTGAATCCCGTTCATCCTGGGACATTTTAGATTCATCTTCAAATTTTTTATGGGGCTTTGATAAATACTCGCCCTTCCAAGTGGTATTTTCATATTTTGCCCTGTATACAACCGGGTAACTGCTTAAACTAAAAGCCATAAATTTCCTCTCTTTAGCCTGACTACTAAATTTTAATAGTCAGGCAGTTAAATTATTTTATAGTTATTTTGAGGAAAATGTCAATAAATGATGATTATGCCATATTTAAAACGCTTTTTATAGCTGTTTACCTGGGAGTCGCGAATTTTTGAGTCCATCTATTTTCTACAACCCCAACGCCAAGATGCGTAAGTGACGCATTTAAAATATTTCTACGATGATCTGGAGAGTTCATCCACGCAGCTACAGCTGCCTCTGGCGTTCGATGCCCATAAGCTATGTTTTCAGCACAAATCCTCCACTCAAATCCTGCCCTTGTTATTCTTTGCCCTACACTGGAACCATCTGAACCTGTATGGCCCCTAAAATTATTTTTTACCATATCCTCACTGTGTGCCCTTGCAGCTGCCCCCAGCCTGTCATCCCAGCGCAAGGCCGGAATACCCTGGTTTGTCCGCTCAATATTTGTAAGTTCAAATACACGCCACTCAAATTCATTGTATGTGGGTGTCTCATCTTCACAAGCTGTACATACCAAGATAAAAAGAAAAAGCCCTATCATTGAAAAAAATAGCACATTTTTTCTATTCATATTTATTTCTCCCTTGATTATAATATTATCATGCTTTTTTCTATTATGGAAACCCTTGTCTGGACTATCATAAGCTTTTAAAAAACAGCATTGACATAAAATATTAATTATTGTAGAGGTTTTAAATATGAAGAAAATTATAATTATTGCCTTTCTTATCATGTTTGCCTGCAATATTTTATTATCACAGGAACAACAGGTTTACATAGTTGGAAGTGACGATGCGGATGCTGTTTATTGGTTAAATGGACAGAGAAATGTTTTGCCAAGATACGATTCATTTGCAGAAGCAGTTGGAATTGCAATATCAGGTTCAAATGTATATATAGCCGGCAATGACGGCATGAATGCTGTTTATTGGTTAAATGGGCAGCAAAATATATTGCCTAAATCAGGTGCATATGCAAGGGTATATGCAATTGCAATATCAGGCTCAGATATTTATATAGCTGGCACAGATGGTGAAAATGCTGTTTATTGGTTAAATGGGCAGAGAAATATTCTGCCAAAAACAAGCTCAAGAGCAGGGGCTACAGGGATTGCGTTATCAGACTCAAGTGTCATAATAATTGGCATAGACGGCGGAAGTGCTGTTTTTTGGCAAAATGGTCAGCAAAACATTCTACCAGCAAGCGGAAGTTCAAGTGCAGCAATGGCAATTGCTATAATAGAATAAAAGTTAAAACAGAAAGCATTACAGGCTTTATTTTCCGGATATTGTAATGCCGTCAAAACAGCACCATGGCAATATATTTATTCCATTTAAGTTGCGCTCTTTGGAAATTGCCGTGATATTCTGCAGAACATCAACAATATTAAAAGAGACCATAGTCTCTTTAAGTGCATCTGTTACTGCACCGTTTTCAATCAAAAAGCTGTTCTTTGCAACACCGGATATATCTCCGCTGGGCCCCGGAGAGCCGCCAGAAAAACGGTTAAGCAAAATGCCACGGTCTATGCCTTTAATCATTTCTTCAAGCGGGGTATCACCAGCATCTATTTCGATATTTCCAAAAGCCAGATTGGCTGCCCTTGGTTTGCCTGTCTTTCGGGAGCCGTAAAGCGATAGCGCAAAAGACTTAAGCACACCGTCAAGGATAATATCTGAATTTTTGCTTTCATAACCGTCTTGGGTAAATCGTTCAGCTGCAATAAAATCAGGGTTAAGAGGGGAAGTCCGTATGGTCAATTTGGAATCAGCAACTTTGGTTCCAAGGCTGTCCTTCCACCTGCTTGTTCCTTCTATCATGAATCTGTCAGAAAGAAAACAGTCAATAAGTGTACTCCATATCATATCAAGACAGACCGGAGATACAATAATTTTTCCAACGAACTTCCCGTCTATCATGCGGGCATCAAGCGACTTAACAGAATCAGAAAGCAGTGTCTTCTGCATTTCTATATCAATAAAAGGAAGGTCAAGGGATGAAAACCATGCACCAAAATCGTTAAATGAAGAAGACTTTTCTCCGTCCTTTGCAGAAAACATTGTTACCA
>Ga0099364_10009356_pt1 | contig 13604 bp, 11 predicted proteins | sample TergutTh196P3_FD_73070 | JGI IMG/M metagenome (GOLD analysis project Ga0099364, IMG submission 73070) | Microcerotermes parvus P3 segment gut microbial communities from Pointe-Noire, Republic of the Congo - Th196 P3 | ecosystem: Host-associated > Arthropoda: Insects > Digestive system > Gut ...
GCCTCACCTAACCGCTTTTACATGTACGGCGTGATTGCGCGGCTTGCACTTTTAGCCGCAGCAATTGAGATGGAAAAAACCGACCCTGAACTGGCAGCGTTCTGATAACTGGCACCTGCTGCCTGTCTTGAAAAGCAGCAGCATGCATCAGACAGATGGCAATCACGAAAGACCTGACAGCATCACGCAGAAATGTCTGGCAAAAACTCGCGTCAACAAGGCTTTTTGGTAAAAATTCAGGAAAAAATTGACGCCCATTGCAGGAAAACACTGATACAATCCGTGGTACGATTGCTAAAAATAACGTAGCACCCTGAAAATAACTGCTGGCCGTTCCAAAAAAAGAACGGCTCATCAGCATCGGCAGAGCTTTCCGCAGGCTCTGCAAAAAATCACAATTTTTAATTGTTTTTTTGCTGACAGAAACAAATGGTAGGTATTCTTCTCATCATGCATGAACCTTTAGGCCATGCATTCATTACTACCGCTACGCACATGTTCAATGGTGCCCGCGAGCGGCTTGAAGCTATTGATGTCAAGGCTGACCAGGATCTGAACGACATCAATACACTTGCCATACAGGCAATTTCCCGGCTGGATGACGGATCCGGTGTTCTTGTTCTGACCGATGTGGTAGGGGGGACACCATCCAATTGCTGCCTTCGCCTTGCTCTGGCAGCGCAAGGCAAGGTAGAAGTCGTCGCCGGCGTGAGTCTGCCCATGCTGCTCAGAGCAATCACCTATCGCGAAAACGACATCGAAACCGTTGTCGATAAAGTGCTGACCGGTGGACAGATCGGTGCTGTGAGAGTTGACTGTGGCTAAAGCCCGCTGCTTTCCGATTTGACCGATGCGATTTGGGTGCATTAACAACCTCCAGAAATTCCGTTAAACAAGCCGTTTATTGTCTGCTTCAAAATCATGATAGAAAGAGAACTTCAGATCATAAATAAACTGGGGCTGCATGCCAGAGCCTCAGCCAAGCTGTCACAAATCGCATCCAGATATAAAAGCGATGTCTGGTTAACGCGCAACAATCAGCGCGTCAACGCCAAATCGATCATGGGTGTCATGATGCTCGCTGCCGGAATGGGATCAAAAGTCACTCTCGAAACTGAAGGACCAGACGAGCAGGAGTGTGCAGACGCACTCACTGCGCTGATTAACGGCAAGTTTGGCGAAGCAGAATAAGGCATCCCATGGCCATAAGAAACTCTGCATCCTTTGCTCTGTTTGGTACAACGGTATCCCGGGGCATTTCCATCGGGCGCGCCCACCTGCTCCCCCGTGCGACACTTGATGTCCATCACTATCTCGTTCCCCAGGAAAAAGTAGAAGCTGAAGTAGAAAGACTCGCAGACGCCTTCAATGCCGCACGCAAGGAAATCGAGGAAATCACACGCAATCTCCCAAAAGATTCGCTGGTAGAAATACGCACATTTCTGGATCTTCATGCACTGATTCTTTCTGATCCCATGCTTTCCAAAGAGCCTCTTCACATCATTCGCTCACGCGGATATAACGCCGAATGGGCTCTTTCAACGCAAATAGACCAGCTTTCCGCCCAGTTTGACGAGATTGAAGACCCCTACCTGAGAGAGCGCAAAGCCGATATCCGGCAGGTTGGCGAACGGGTCATGAAAAAACTGCAGCGCCCAAGCGACAGCCTGCCTGGCACACCCCTTCCTTCAATCGAAAACATCCCCGCTGACGAACGCATAAACATGATAGTTGTCGCATACGATCTGTCTCCGACGGATATGCTCCAGTTTCGCGACCGTACATTTAGCGGATTTATCTCGGAAGTCGGCAGTAAAAATTCACACGCGGCTATTGTTGCCAGAAGCATTGATGCTCCTGCTGTCTTTGGCCTGCCAAATGCCCTGATGCTCATTGAACAGGACGACTGGCTGATTATCGATTCCGACTCCGGCGTTGTTATTGTCAACCCGTCCTCACTCGTGCTCGAACAGTATCGTGCCCGAATGAGCGCACGCGACAAAGCCCTCAAAAGACTCAGTAAACTTAAAAAAACACCGGCAACAACGATAGACGGTACACCCGTTACACTGATGGCCAATATCGAATTTCCGGACGACTGCAATGCAGCCATGGAACACGGAGCAGCCGGAATTGGGCTGTTCCGCTCCGAATTTCTATTCATGGGTAAAGGAGTCAACATGGACTCTCTGCCTGGCGAAGAAGAGCAGTTTCAGGCATATAAAAGAGCCATTACCATCATGCGCGGTCGACCCGTGACTATCCGCACGATTGATATAGGCGCAGACAAACCCATCGGAATTTCCGGTTTCAGTGCCTTAAATCCGGCACTCGGCAAACGCGCCATTCGCTTTTGCCTTGCAGAACCCGAAATTTTTCTCACGCAGCTCAGAGCAATTCTGCGCGCATCTGCTTATGGTCCCATCAGACTGCTCATCCCGATGCTCGCGCATGCATTCGAAATCGACCAGACCCTTCAGATGGTTGAAAAGGCTAAAACACAGCTGGAAAATGACCAGATCAGGTTTGACAGAAATATCGCAGTTGGCGGCATGATAGAAATACCTGCTGCCGTTTTTGCTCTGCCAATGTTCATGCGCCGCCTTGACTTTCTCTCCATTGGATCCAATGACCTGATCCAGTATGCCCTGGCAATTGACCGGGTCGACCCGGAAGTATCACACCTTTATGACCCGCTTCATCCGGCAGTCCTCGCCATGATGTCAATGATCATTCAGGCTGGGCTCAAACACCAGATACCCGTATCGGTTTGCGGAGACCTGGCAGGCGAGCCCGAAATGACAAAACTTTTTCTGGGGATGGGACTGCGCGACTTTTCCGTACACTCAACGCAACTTTTAACTGTCAAGCAGGAAGTCCTCAACTCTGACCTCAGAGTACTCACACCAAAGGTCAGAAAACTGCTCAAGCTCACCGAGCCTGATGCCATCGAGCGCGCCTTCAAAAAACTGTGACGGAAAAACCCTGCAGCCACACTCGTCAGTGCCAGCAGTTTGCGCTCAAATAGAAGATATCAGCTGCAAAGAAGAAATTTCAAAAACCCGGACATACAAAAACAACACTTTCTTTCGCTCCTGTTATGATATAATTGCAAATTGACTGGATCAGCTGAAATGGCAGGGTGTCACCAGAAACAGCACATCTGACTGCAGGGTCGCCGGTTTTTGGCAGTTCACCCGGATATTTTCAGCACTATTGCGCCGATTTGATGCATTCAGCTTGCGGGCGCAGGGATTGTTCCCGAATAAATGCGGCTAAAGCGTGCTCGTAAAAAGCCCGGTACGTATGCTGCTATCGGGCTTATTTTTTTGCTCACGTGAGCTAGTTGGGTAAACTTCGGATGCAACAGCTGCGCCTTTGCATCTTTGCTCATGCAACATAACGATGGGTGCGGTTTTTTTTGCCGCAATTTAACTCCTGACTGAAAGCCAGAGGGGACCAGCGGAGGCTTTATGAATTCTGTGGGAGCAGTAACAGAACAAAAGATGTATTTTGAAGCGCCATTGCAGCTGCAAAGTGGTGCAAATATTGACCGCTATCATCTGATGTACGAGACTTACGGTCAACTCAATGAGGACAGGTCAAACGCTGTTCTGATCTGCCATGCACTGAATGCATCCCATCACGTCGCGGGTTACTACGCCGATCAGCCCAAAAATATCGGCTGGTGGGACAATATGGTAGGACCAGGCAAACCTGTCGATACCGATCGCTTCTTTGTCCTTGGCATCAACAATCTCGGATCATGCTTTGGTTCAACAGGACCCATGCATATTAACCCGCATACCGGTACGCAATACGGACATGATTTCCCGGTTGTTACCGTTGAAGACTGGGTTAACGCCCAGGCGCGCCTGGCTGACGAGCTTGGAATTGAAAAATTCGCCGCTGTCATGGGAGGGTCTCTGGGTGGCATGCAGGCACTGTCCTGGAGCATGCTGTATCCGGACAGAATAGCAAACTGTATCGCCATCGCTGCAACACCCAAACTGACCGCACAGAATATTGCATTCAATGAAGTCGCCCGTCAGGCCATCCTGACGGACCCGGATTTTCATGGAGGGCACTTTTATTCAAAAGGTGTCGTACCCAGAAACGGACTGCGGGTTGCCCGGATGATCGGGCACATTACCTATCTGTCCAATATCGACATGTCGGAAAAGTTCGGACGCGATCTGCGCCAGGGACAGTATCTCTTTGGCTTTGGCGTTGAATTCGAGATCGAATCCTACCTGCACCATCAGGGAGACAAGTTTTCGTCCTACTTTGATGCAAACACCTATTTACTGATCACGCGTGCGCTTGACTATTTTGATCCGGCCGCTCCTTTTGATGGTGATCTGACCAAGGCTCTGTCAGGGACAAAAGCGAAATTTCTCCTGATTTCATTTACAACAGACTGGCGCTTTTCATCTGAAGCCAGCCAGACAATCGTAAAAGCACTGGTCGAAAACCGCCGCAATGTTACCTATGCCGATATCAGTGCACCACACGGTCATGACGCTTTTTTGCTGACTGACGAACGCTACCATACACTGGTCAGATCCTACTTTGACAGGATCTGGACTGAAATAGAAAACCTTGAAAGCCCATGACGGAGACTTGATGAGCGCTTACGTATTACAGGAACTTCGTGCCGATTTGGCCTTTATTGCCAACTGGGTTCCCGAAAAAGCCCATGTTCTGGATCTGGGCTGTGGTGATGGAGCCATGCTTGAACACCTCCAGAACACAAAAAACTGCACCGGCTACGGTGTTGAGATAGACGATAAAAAACTCCCGGGCTGCGTAAGCAGGGGCGTAACCGTCATTCAGCACGATCTGGAAAACGGACTGGGACTTTTTGAAGACAACTCTTTTGACACGATTTTATGCCTGTCAGCCCTGCACATGATGAAAAACGTTGAAGACCTCCTGCGTGATGTTGCAAGAGTCGGTAACGAAGCGATCGTATCTTTTCCCAACTTTGCCTACTGGTCAAACCGCTTAAGCCTTCTGACCGGGTATATGCCCACAACACATGAATTTCCCTACAAGTGGTATGAAACGACCACGCTGCGTGGAGGAACCATTAATGACTTTGAAGAACTGGCCAGGCAAACCGGGCTTTTGGTGACCGACTGCGTCGCCCTTCATAACGGAAAACCTGTTTCCGTGTTGCGTAACTGGCGCGGAAGTCTGGCTGTGTTTCGCCTCAAAAAACAGCCTTCGCTGACAGGTTCATGACGACCGCCGAAAATGGATTTCCAACCGCTTTCCAGAAGCGGATGGCTATTTGCGTCTTTATCGGCTTTTCTTCCGGCCTTCCTCTTTTCATCCTGCTCAATCTCTTGCAAGCCTGGCTTGCCAAATCCGGGCTGGATGTCAAGTCACTGGGACTGTTTGCGCTCGTGATGTTTCCCTATACATGGAAATTCCTCTGGGCACCATTGATGGACAGGTTTACTCCGAGCCGGCTGGGACGCCGGCGGGGCTGGATGGCTCTTACACAGGTTGCGCTTTTTCTTTCCATCGGCACAATGGGCATGCTTGATCCCATGAAACACATCATGCCGATTGCCGTACTATGCGCAGTCGTTGCCTTTTTGTCGGCAAGCCAGGACATCTCGATAGATGCCTACCGGCGCGAACTTCTGCCAGACAACGAACAGGGGCTTGGCAACTCGATCCATGTCAATGCATATCGGGTTGCCGGTATGGTTCCTGGTGCACTGTCTCTGATTCTGGCAGACATGATGAGCTGGTTCTGGGTTTTCTGGATAACCGCTTCATTCATGATTCCAGGCCTGCTTTGCACCCTTTTGGTCAGAGAGCCCGAGATCTATGGCATCCCCCCCCGCAGTCTGCGTGAGGCCGTTATACTCCCGTTTCAGGAATTCATCGCCAGAGACGGCTTTAGAAGGGCCGGATTTGTATTGTCCTTTATCTTTTTATATAAACTCGGTGCCTCTCTGGCAACAGCACTGGCCACCAAGTTTTATCTGGATCTGGGCTTTACCATGACCCAGATTGGTGCGATTGCAAAAACGACCGGGTTTTGGGCAAGTCTTATCGGAGGCATGCTCGGCGGTATCTGGATGATCCGCCTGGGGATCAATCGTGCACTGTGGATTTACGGCTTTATACAGGCCATTACCATTCTCGGTTTTTCCTGGATTGCAACCCAGGGGGCGAACCCTGTCATGCTGGGTATTGTTATCGGCTCTGAAGCAATCGGCGTCGGCCTGGGAACAGCTGCTTTTGTTGCTTATATCGCCAGAGAAACTGACCGGCGTTATTCGGCAACACAGTTTGCACTTTTTACCTCGCTTGCAGCCATTCCCCGTACGTTCATTAACGCATCAGCTGGCTTTATAGTTGCCCAGATAGGCTGGTTCTGGTTTTTTAATGCCTGCTTTTTACTCGCCTTCCCCGGGCTTTTGCTCTTGCCAAAAGTCGCCCCGTGGTTTGGTGACAGAATGCCAGCTGCTGAAACTGCTGTCACAGAAAATTCGACATAAACGCAAATCAGGGTTATTATTTTCCTGTATTTGGGATTTCCGGAATTAATTCGGCAAAAATGTTCCTGCTTTTGGCAGCGCATAAACTGACCTGCAGCTTCAGTCAATTCTGCTTTGAAAGAATTGCTTTTGTGGTAAAAATATTGTGCTGTTGACTGGCCAGACGGCATGAGTCTGAAATTAATTCAATACGCAGAGAATTTTGATGCGACCAATATTTTTTGCGATGCAGTTAAACTCCAGGCTGACGCACCGGTGCACCGGTCTGACATAAATTTCAATCAATTTTTACAGGTTTTACGGCTATGACACTACAGTTTTTGGAAATGCCTGACAAAGACGGCTATTTCGGTGAATATGGTGGTCAGATTATTCCTGACAATCTCAAGGTCATCATGGACGAAATCAGTAGCGCTTACGAAGAAGTGCGGCTGACCGAACCATTTCAAAACGAGCTCAATGAGCTGCTCACCCATTATGTTGGCCGGCCCAGTCCGGTTTATCTCGCCAGAAAACTGTCCGAGCGCCAGGGCGGTGCACGGATTTTCCTCAAGCGTGAAGACCTGAATCATACCGGAGCACACAAGATCAATCACTGCCTGGGCCAAGCTCTGCTTGCCAAGCACATGGGTAAAACCAAAGTCCTGGCAGAAACCGGTGCCGGGCAGCACGGTGTTGCACTTGCTTCGGCATGCGCGCTTGTGGGGATGCCTTGCGAAATACACATGGGTGTCATTGATATGGAAAAAGAACACCCCAATGTCACCAAGATGAAAATTCTCGGTGCAACGCTTGTTCCTGTATCACAGGGCAGACAGACATTAAAGGATGCCGTTGACAGTGCCTTTGAGGAATATATCAAGGACCCGCAAAACTTCTTCTATGCGATCGGCTCTGCTGTGGGCCCTCATCCTTTTCCAAAAATGGTGCGTGACTTTCAGATGATTGTCGGAAAAGAAGCAAGAGCACAGTTTTTGGCCCAGGAAGGCCGCTTGCCTGATATCGTTGTTGCCTGTATCGGCGGTGGATCCAATTCCATCGGACTGTTTACCGAGTTTTTATACGATGAATCTGTCAGACTTGTTGGCGTTGAACCTTCCGGAAAAGGGCTGGATACGCCCAAACATGCCGCAACCATGACTCTTGGCACCAAGGGAGATATACACGGCTACAGAGCCTACGTCCTCCTCGACGAAAACAATAACCCGCTCCCTGTCTATTCCATTGCATCAGGCCTTGACTATCCCGGTTCCGGTCCCCAGCACGGCTATCTCAAAGATGTAGGCCGGGTGCAGTATGAAACCATAACAGATGATGAATGTCTGGATGCCTTTCTGGTTTTGTCACGCATTGAGGGAATTATTCCGGCTCTTGAGAGTGCCCATGCAATTGCCTATGCCATGAAAATCGCACGTGATCTCGGGCCGGAAAAAAACATTCTGGTCAATCTTTCGGGCAGAGGTGACAAGGACGCCGATTTTGTTGCCAGGTATCTCTCTCTTTAACGAAACTCGCTGAATCCAGCTTCTGCCCCCGTCAAATGCCATCTGGCATTTGACGGGGGCACAAAGATCTGCGCTGACATTGGTACCTTCCGTGAACAGTTTACAGCATGACTTCATCCGCTTTGCGGTACAGGCCGATGTGCTTTGCTTCGGCCAGTTCATAACCAAAGCCGGGCGTACGTCGCCTTACTTTTTCAATTCGGGTCTGTTTAACGATGGCCTGATGCTCGGAACACTGGCGGACTTTTACGCACGGACCCTCATCAATTCCGGCACGGCCTTTGACATGCTCTACGGGCCGGCCTACAAGGGTATTCCTTTAGTCAGTGCTGTTGCAATTGCTCTGGCAAATCACGGGCACAACACGCCTTTCGCTTTCAATCGCAAGATGCCAAAAGATCACGGAGAAGGTGGTACGCTGGTCGGTGCGCCTCTTGAAGGCAGAATCATCATTGTTGACGATGTGATTTCGGCAGGAACATCAGTCAATGAATCCGTGAAGATCATCCGGCACGCAGGTGCCGAGCCTGCCGGCGTATTGATCGCACTGGACCGTATGGAAAGATCCGGAAAAGATGGAGCCCTGTCCGAACTGTCAGCGGTTCAGGAAGTCCAGCGTGTCTACGGCATTCCTGTTATGCCTATTGCCACTTTAAATGATCTGATTGACTATCTTTCAGAGCAGAAGAGTGCTGATGTCTTTTCGCAGCACCTTGACGCCATAAACGCATACAGAGCGCGCTACGGCAGCACATAAAAATACCGGCAGGAACTCTATCCCTGCCGGTACTGCATTTAAAGCAGACTTTGCGGTTTTCGTTTTACAGCACGCTGTGCTGTATCCGTCTATCAGTCAGCATCGGCATCGGCATTCTCGTCCTGTTTCACTTCCGAGAGCGTAACGGGCAGTCCTTTCAGATGATTCAGTGCCTGTGCAAGCTGGAAGTCATCCTTGCTCCCGTATTCGAGCGGTTTCTGATTTCGGATACTGTCGGCCAGGCGCTGCTCTTCATCTTCGCTTAAGCGCTGTCTTTCCTGCGCAGTATCGCTTGACAGATGCTTGAGCAGGTCAACCTCGCGCACGCGCAGACTGCTTAATCCGCCACCATCCGGTGTTTCTTCCACAAACAGATCCGGCATAATTCCTTTTGCCTGGATGGCGCGCCCCTTTGGCGTGTAATACCGTGCTGTTGTCAGTTTGACTGCCGTATCCGGGGAAATCTGCCTCACAGTCTGAACGGATCCTTTACCGAATGTTTTTGTCCCCAAGATAGTCGCACGCTTGTGATCCTGCAGCGCTCCTGCCACAATTTCCGAAGCTGATGCCGAACCGGCATTGACAAGAACGACCAGAGGGACACTCTTGATCTGGGCTGGCAGCTTTGACAGCGGGTCAACCATGTGTCGCCCTGTATAAAATTCAGGCCGGGCATAAAATGTCGCCTTGGATTCCGGCAGTTGACCGTTGGTCGATACGATGACGACATCGCTTGGCAAAAAGGCCGCCGCAACACCGATTGCGCCTGGCAGAATACCGCCAGGATCATTGCGCAAATCCAGAACAAATCCCCGAATTTCGGGAGACTGTGCATAAAGGGCGTTGATATTTTTGACAAGATCATCAACTGTCGGCTCCTGGAACTGCGCAACGCGCAGCCACGCATATCCGGGTTCGATCATTTTGGATTTGACACTCTGGACGCGGATTTCCTCCCGGGTGATCGTCTTGATCAGCGGCCTGTTTTCGTTCTTGCGCACGATTGTCAGCGTAATTTTTGTTTTGGGTTCGCCACGCATTCTTTTGACAGCTTCGCTCAGACTCATGTCCTTGACTGAAACACCATCGAGCCTGACGATCAGGTCTCCTGGCCTGATGCCCGCACGATGAGCTGGCGTATCTTCAATAGGTGAGATTACCTTGATAAAGCCGTCTTCTGTTCCCACTTCAATGCCAAGCCCGCCGAAGCGCCCCTGTGTACCTTCCTTGAGTTCCTTGAGGGCTTTTTTATCCAGATAGGCTGAATGTGGGTCCAAAGCTGAAACCATGCCTGAAATGGCGTTCGTCAAAAGCTTTTTATCGTCGACCGGCTCGACGTAATCCGATTTGATCAGCCCGAAAACATCAGCGAGCTGCCTTAATTCCGACAGTGGAAGAGGTGCTGTCTGCTTTTGTGCCATCGCTGAAAATTGTGTGGATACTGCAATACCTGCCAGCATACCCATTACAATCAATAAAAAACTGCGAAATTTTCCGCTCATCAAACCCTCCAAAAAGAAGCCCTTGACTTTCGTCATGGTGAGGAATTGCGTTTAAAACCAGCTGCCGCTCTGTCAGAAGGCAACTGACTGTCCTACCTTGTTACTACCCAGTCCATCGGGTTAAACGCGCGTCCATTGTGACGCATCTCGAAGTATAAACCGGTTTGTGCATTGTCACTGCTATTTCCGGCACTCGCTATGATATCGCCACCTTTGACATTATCACCCACTTTCCGGCGCAGTACTTCTGCATTTGCATAAATTGTCATGTACTGGGAACCATGATCAAGAATAATCAAATTGCCAAAGCCGCGCAACCAGTCTGCAAAAATCACTTCACCATTGGCAACACTGCGCACGTCAGCACCGTGTTCCGTCTGGATAAAAATACCTTTCCAGCTTGGGCCATCGGCACGCTTTGATCCGTAGCGTGCTGTTATAGTCCCTCTGACCGGCAGTCTCATACTTCCGCGCATTTTGGCAAAATTGCTTCGCGCAGCTTCGGCTCCTGCAGCTGTCTCCACTTTTTGCGGTGTATCACCGCTTTTCTGGGCCTGTCTGCTTGCCTGTGCTCTTCTTTCCTGTTCTGCACGCCTTTGTGCTTCAATTCTGCGATTTAACGTGACAACAAGATCTGAAAGCCGTTTTTCGTCCTGCTCCAGTCTTTGAGCCTGCTTTTGCTGCTGCTCAAGTCTGGTTGAGAGCCGGGCCAGAATGACCTCCCGGTCTGCTTTTTCCTTTTCGAGCTTCTGCTTTTGCGACTGCATCTGCCTGACGATTACTTCGAGTTCATCCTTGATGGTTTCTGCCTGTGCCCGCTTTTCATCGACAGCGGATAAATTGACTTTGAGCGATTTTGTCAGATTCATCTGCGCTGCAGATATATATGTCATGAACTGCAGTTCTCTGTGAATCCGGTTCGGATTATCGCCGGACAAAAGAAATTTCATGGCACCTTCGTTTCCGAATACGTACTGCTCCTGTAAAAGTCTGCTCAACTGGTTTTGCTGCGAAAAAACGGTTGCTTCAAGTTTGTTTTTTTCCGAAACGAGCCTGTTCAGGCGACTCTCGGTTGATGCCTTGTTTTTTTCAAGCTCTGTAATTGAGCGGTTGGTGCTTGCGATGGCTTCTTCAGCCTTGGAAAGCGTATCGGCAACTTTACCTCTTTCAGTTTCTGTTTTGCCTATCTCGCGCTTCAGGCGCGTCAGCTGCTCGCGCACTGCACCCCGCTCGGTTTCGGCTGCCTTCTTTTGTGTGGCACTATCTGCCGGTCTTGCCGTGTTTTTAGCTCTGGATGCGGCTGGCTTTGCTGCCGGCTTTGGCGCAGGTTTTGCCGCAGGCTTCGCTGCCGGCTTTGCTGGCGGCTTCGCTGCCGGCTTTGCGGCGGGTTTTGCCGGCGGTTTTTTCTGCTGCGGCTGCGCCTTCGCATTTGCCCTTGGTGCTGGAGTGCCTTTACTGGCAGTCTGTCCCAGAACATCTGGCGCAATAAAACCTCCCAGCAAAAAGGCGGGCAATACAAAAAACCAGAAAACGGGCACACATCCTTTCTTTTTTAAATCACTCCAAAAGGATGTTTTTGTGCTGGCACCTATCATCAAATTCTCGCCTGTGAATATCCCGTTCCGGGATGATGACTCAGGCCAGGTCAGGCCAACCTCTCAAAATCCCGGTACTTTTTTTTAAGACATTCCTGCACCACCAGGGAAGGCAACGCCAAGCCCTGTTCCAGCCCCATACCTGACAGTAAATCATCTCATTTCAGTACGCCTGTCCAACAACAGTGCGTTTATCGGGAAAATCCCGCCTGTGAAGTGACCATAATGGAGAGTTACGGCTATCGCAACTGTTGCCAACCCCCTGATTCTGCACTAAATCATGCTTTTGCAATCATTTGAATAAAGGTACTTTTATGCCCTATATCTCCTGACTGATCCGGCTAACCCGTGCAACAGAAGAGAATTGAAGTTTTTTGGCCTGTTTCAACAGGACAGCAAAATCTGGCCAATTTTGTGGAAAAGCAGAAAAACAACAAAAATCCCGCACCAGGCGGGAGGGAGCTGCGGGGCTGGCTTTTAATCGTCCTGCATCATGAAAAATCATCCGTTTTTTCTTCAAAGTGAATATGGATTTTGCAATTTAACGCCTCTGCCAGCCTGCACAGTGCTTCCATAGACAGATTCGCATCGCCCCGCAAAACCTTTGACATCCACGCTCGGGACGATTGCAAACGGCGTGCAAGTTCTTTTTTTGACAATCTCTTTTCGGCAATGACAGCATTGAGTTTGCATGCAACTTCAATTTTTAATTGCGCAGACGGATTTTCAGGAAGAGATTTAAACCATTCCAGCGAAGTTTGTTTGGCCGTCATATGTCTTTCTTTCAATAATGCTTTTTCACGTTCTCTGCAGCGCGTTTTGCAGGTTCAGGTGTTTTTTTGATTTTTCCGGTTATCCATTTGTCGAAACAGGCCTGGAGGACGTGCCATCAAAAGAGCAGGCCATACAAAAACATCTTTTTCGCTTCACAAACTCAATTAACACTGCGTGAAGTCGGGTGCATAATCTGCAACTCGTCCCACTGATGCCGGGTCGCTATGCTGTCTTTTCGTTTGCCAAGCCATTTGCGATAGGCACTGAAATCAAACTGGTAGACGGCCAGGAGACATTCGTTATCCTGGAGTACTTTTTCCAGGCGGCTGAGCAGGGCTCTGTGCATATCAACGGGAAAGGGACGATATTCAGGAAAATACTCCCACAGGTCCTCATCGGTCTTAAAGCCTGGCATTGGGAAAATGCGGCGCCCACGCCCTTTTGCCTGCTGCCTGACTATCGTTGTGCGAAATTCATTAACAACATCATTGAGCTTCTCGTCATAAGCCATAAGATCGTATGCCACAGAACCCGGAATATCGCTTTCACCCGCTTCCCAGCTATAAATAATCTGAGGTTCAACACTGTGGATATGCGCGAGCTGCTCTGCAGAAAGACCGACTGCCTGCCTTAGCTCCCTGAATTTTTCGGGTGTAATGTCAGTGCTGAATTCATGTTCGTCATCATCTTCCCATAATTCTTCATCATGCAGATTCAGTTTCCGGGCCCTCCACTCTGAGCGAAGCGTCTCTGCGTCTTTCCTGCCATCAAGCCAGTGCAAATACTCGTTACGGGACAGAAATACCGTTCGGGTAACACAGCCCGCAGCAGAGAGCGTGTTTGCTGCACGCCTGACTGCTACTGCATGAGATGCTGCCGGTAGTCTTTCTGAATTAATCTCGAAAAAATTGATGTCTTCATCTGCCGGGTAAATCCCCAGCACAACGGTT
>Ga0099364_10009357_pt1 | contig 13604 bp, 12 predicted proteins | sample TergutTh196P3_FD_73070 | JGI IMG/M metagenome (GOLD analysis project Ga0099364, IMG submission 73070) | Microcerotermes parvus P3 segment gut microbial communities from Pointe-Noire, Republic of the Congo - Th196 P3 | ecosystem: Host-associated > Arthropoda: Insects > Digestive system > Gut ...
AGCGGATTGAAATTATCCAAGGGAATCAACCGCCGCATTAACCCTTCGGCGAGATTGGGCGGCAAGTCGGGTTCGTTCAAAAGCGTTGCCGCAAGCCGAAGCGTTTGCGATAACTTGCCCGACATCGCAGCGAGTTCCGCCTGAAATTTCCGCACTGCATAACGCTCCGCCGTCGGCATTTCCAGCGAGAGAAGTTGTTCGATTTGCTCTTCGGCAACCGCATAATCTTTCTGCAATACGGCATCAATCGCTTTGTGTAGAAAAGCGGCGTGTCTTTCCGAAAGTTTCGGTTGACCGAGAGCATGAGCGAGAATCACTTCCGGTGCGAGTGCTTCTTTATAGACGGCAACTTCGGCGACATCCATTTTGACGGAACCGACACCGGCACCGTTGAAACCAACACGGAAACCCCATTGCGGTTCGGTGAGTGCGCCGTCGAAGTCGATGATCGTGTAGAGCATTCCATCGACGTAAATTCTCATCGTTTTGCCGTCGTAGGTCGTCGCGATGTGCAACCACACGCCGTAGGGGACGGGCTGGGAACTGTACGCATTTCGGGAGTAGGGGGCTTCCGGTCTGCCGATGCTGAACATCAGGGATTGCCGGGGGCAGTCGGTCGTCAGACGGATACCGTTGTCGTAGCCGTTGCCGAGTCCGAAGAGGGTGCCGTTGTCGTAGTTGTTGTTTCCTTTCTGTGTGCCTGTGCCGAGTAGGCGGACTCGCATTTCGACGGTAAACGCCTTCTCTATGCCGAGTTTGGGTCCTTCAAAGAATCCGGCATCGAGACGTACTACTCGTGGGTCCGGGGACACCGTCCCCAGTTCTCTGTTGGGATCTCTGTTGGGAGTTTCAAGAGGATGTTCTGTCCGATAGACGAGGTCGGAGTTTTCGACATCTTTCGCCGGTGCGAGATTCGGCGAGGTTGGTGAGCCGTCGAAAACGTGGTAACGAATCAGTGAGGGATTCGCGAGTACCGTCAGGGTTTGGCGGTAGTTTTGTGCGACCAGAGTGGTGGAGAGAAGGAGAAACGATAAACAGAGGGGGATGATTCTTTTCATGGGATTCTCGTAAAAAAAAGAGTCGGGGACTGTGTCCCCGCACCGCGTTTTCGCTATTCTATCCGTAAGAGCGGCGCAATGTAAGTCCCTCGATGGTCTGCGGCACAGCCGCTGGAGGTATTTTTTCATGCAATTTTCCATTGGAGGGGTCACCGGACTGTTGTTGCGTTGTTGCTCTCCCCTCTTACGTTCTCGGCACGTTGGCGGTAAAATTATCTCCATGACACAGTCCTATTGGAAAAACAAGGTTGTTGCAGTTACCGGCGGTTCAAGCGGATTGGGACGTGTCATTGCCGAAACATTCTGTCGGGCAGGCGCTAAACTCGCCCTCGTGGCTCTGGAAAAAGCGGACGTTGAAAAAGTCGCCGAAGAACTGGGAAACGGTACCCTGCCGATTCACGCGGACATTACTAAACAAGAAGATGTTGACCGCTCTTTTGAAACGATCCAAAAGCACTTTTCGCAACTCGATGTGTTGGTGAACAATGCCGGACGCACCATGCGGGGAACAGCATTGAATACCACCCCGGAGCAGTTTCAAGCACTCTTCGATCTCAACGTCTTGGGAACGATCCGCTGTACCCGCGCTGCCGCTCCGATGCTGTTGCAACGGCGGGGACACATCGTCAACATCGGTTCGCTTGCCGCCAAGAGTGCTGTGCGTTACGTCGGGGCGTATCCCGTTTCCAAATTTGCGGTTGCCGCTTATTCGCAACAACTTCGGCTGGAACTCGGTCCCGAAGGGTTGCACGTCTTGCTCGTTTGTCCCGGTCCGATTCGACGGGAAGACGAGCGGCTTTATCCGCTGGAAGGACTTGAGAACATTCCCGAGTCGGCACGTCAACCCGGCGCAGGGGTGAAAGTCAAACGCATTGACCCGAATTTTCTCGCTCAAAAGATTTTAACATACTGCGAGCGGCGCAAGCCGGAACTCGTTATGCCGGGCAAGGCACGGATACTGTTTGCCCTTTCGCAACTGTTCCCCGCACTCGGTGATAGGATGATAAAAAAATCGACGTGAGGAAAGTTTCATACCCGATTCCGTCATTACACGTTGTTTCATTCCGGCTTTTATTCAGCATTAACAAAAGCCGGAATGGAGCACAGCGCAATGACGGTGATACTGTTTTATGGGTATATCATTTTCCGGCGCAAATCTTATCGATCAAAACGACAGGAGACACTGCCAGAGATAAACGTACGCTTCGGCATCATTTTCACGCCAGATGCGTTCGATCTGCTCTTCGTTTCCTTGAATTTCACCGTAACGTTGTTTTGCTTCTTCCCAGGAAACACAGGTTCCCGGCGGACGGTTCGTGATCACTTCGTTGGAATTGTTCATAGTGTTCCTCTATGTTCGATCTTTGTCTCACAACGATTATACAAGGTGTTTCGTAAAAATCCAGTCTGCGTCCGCGAACCGGCGTACCGGTTAAAGGGTGCTGTCTATTCCTTTGCAGGAATCTCAATTTGAAACTGGTGCATGACGTTCCAATACTTTCCGGTAATGTAAACGTGCTGGGTTGCCGGATCAAAAGCGATACCATTCAGTACACAGTTCTGCAAGTCGCCGCGATGCTCCTGCGGAACAAAGGGTGCCATTTCAATCCAACCGATTACGTTGCCGGTTCGAGGATTGATGCGGACGATTCGAGTCGTCATCCAAACATTTGCCCAGATTTCGCCCCGAATCCATTCGAGTTCGTTCAAATTGCGTACCGGTGTCGGTCTTTGTCTCTGGCTGCTGTCCACTACCTCCAGCCTGCGCTGCAACCGGAACGTCTTGGGGTCATAAAACCTCAGCACGTTTGTTCCATCACTCAAAATTAACTCTTTACCGTCGTAGGTGAGTCCCCAGCCTTCGCCGGGATATTGGAATTGTGTTTTTACTTTGAACGTTTTTTTGTCATAGACGAAGCAAACGTTTTCCCGCCAGGTCAGTTGGAAGAGGGAGTCATCGACCAGTGCTAAACCTTCGGCAAAAAATTGACGCGGCAAATCAACCCGAGTAACGACCCTGCCGGTTTCCGGTTCGGTCCGGCGGAGGGAAGATTCCCCATATTGCCCCGCACTTTCGTAAAAAAATCCGTCGTCCCAGAGCAATCCTTGCGTGAAAGCACCCTTGTCATGCGGAAAGGTTTTGATGTGCCGCAGAACGATCTTTTCCGGCAACTCCGCCAAGGAAAAGGACATCAAAACGCCCATCGCCAAGCAAACGGTAAGACAACGGATGCTTTGCCGAATCGCTCTCGAATGGGTTTGAAAAATCATGATGTTAAAGAGGCGTGGGCGGTTGCTTAGGTTACTCCATTCTAACGATTTTGGGATTAGATAACAAGCCTATTCCCAGTGATCGACTCTTTCTTCGGGTAAACCTTCGATCTGTATCCCCTTTTCCCGGCGCAGTTGACCGAGTACATGTTGCGGCAACCGGCAGTGAATCACCGCCGAAGTCTCATCATACTTCGACGACAACACCTCACCTTCTCTCGCCAACAATGCTTCCAAACGACCATTGCCTATTGGGAACGTGATCGTCAAATCGAAAAATTCCTTGCTCAACGTTTCACTGACCCTCGCCGTCAAAAGATCAAGACCGGTGCCGCTCTTCGCACTGATCGGCACAGCATTCGGATACTTTTCCAGCAAGATCGTTAACGCTTCGGTCGATTCCAATGCGTCGGTTTTGTTCAAAACCAAGAGCGTGTCCTTTTCCCGGATACCGAGATCGGTCAGCACTTCATAGACCGCCGCAATTTGATCGTGAATCTCTCCACTCGACGCATCGGCAACGTGCAACAGCAAGTCCGCTTGGTTTGCCTCTTCCAGCGTTGCCCGAAAACTGGCGACCAAATGGTGCGGCAAGTCCCTAATGAAACCGACCGTATCGCTGATCAAGACTGGTCCCCAGCCCGGCAGACTCCAACGGCGTGTCCGGGTATCCAGTGTCGCAAAGAGTTGATCCTTCACGTAGACATCGGAATCGGTAAGCCGATTGAGCAGCGTACTTTTACCGGCATTGGTATAGCCGACGAGCGACAGCGTTCGGGAAGATTTTCGTGCGGCAACTTCACGTTGGCGGCGTTTATGAATTTGATGGAGTTCCGATTTGAGATCGAGAATCCGCTTTTGGGCTAACCGGCGGTCAACTTCGAGTTGCTTTTCACCGGGACCGCGCAAGCCGACTCCGCCGACGGCTTGCCGCTCGAGGTGCGTCCACATCCGCTTCAATCGCGGCAGAGAGTATTCGAGTTGTGCCAGTTCCACCGCAAGCCGGGCTTCCGTCGTTTGGGCGCGGGAAGCGAAAATATCGAGAATCAATTCGGTGCGGTCGAGGACTTTGACTTTTAATTCCTGCTCGAGGTTTTTGGTTTGACTCGGTGCTAAATTGTTGTCGAAGATGACGACATCGGCATCGGTTGCTTCGACTTGTTCTTTGAGTTCGGCAAGTTTTCCGGTGCCGATGTAGGTTGCGCCTTCCGGTTTTCGTCGTCGTTGGACGATTCGACCGAGTTCGCGGACTCCGGCGGCTTCGGCGAGTCCTGCTAATTCGTCGAGTGGAGAGAAATGTTTGCCTTCTCCTTCGAGATAGACTCCGACAAGAATTGCCGACTCCTGTGCAACGCTTTCGGTTCGAGTGAGGGAATCAAGCATCATAGATCGGAAATTGTACCATAAAGACGCAGAAAAGCAAACGATGTCAATAATCCATATACAGGGATTCCCGCGAGTTGTTCACTCGAAAGGGTCAGGTACTCCCTTTTTCCTCTTCTATCTCGGCGATCAGGTCAATTTCGATTTTTGCACCTCGGGGCAGAGCCGCCACCTGAACAGTGCTCCGCGCTGGTCGGGCATTACCGAGATGCCCTTCGTACACTTCATTCATCCTTCCAAAATCGGTAAGATCAACCATATAAACGGTTGTTTTGACCACCCGATTCCAACTCGTTCCGGCGGCGGTAAGCACGGCATCCAAGTTTTCGAGGACCTGTTTCGTTTGCTCTTCGATAGCACCATCGCAGAGAACCGGCGGCTGCGCCGCCGAGAGTGGAATCTGTCCCGACGTGAACAGAAAACCGTTGCAGACAACGGCTTGCGAATAAGGACCAATGGCTGCCGGAGCGGAGGACGTGGTGATTGCCTTCATTTGATTTAGGAGTATTCGATGTCGTCTAGGGCGGATTGGAGTCTATGTTTCGATTGGACACCGACCATGCGTTCGACCACTTTTCCCTGATAGAAAAAGAGCAGTGTCGGCAGGGTGTCGATACCGTATTTGGTTACCAGTGCCGGATATTGAGCGGTATTGACTTTGACAATAGTTGCGTCTCCTTCATTTTCATCGGCGAGTTCTTCCAAAACGGGAACAAGTCTCCGACAGGGAGCGCAAGCGGGGGACCAAAAATCAACCAACACGGGTACCTTTGCTTGAAAGACAGCGGCATCAAAGTCGGCATCGCTCAATTCGGTTACACGACTCATAATCTCAAAAACGGGATGGATAATAAAGGGGGACGAGCGGCTAATTCTACCAAAATTACTGGCGATGGCAAGCCATCAGAAGTCCGCGGGGCGCGTGCGGGTGCTTGACGGGTTTTGTGCGCTCTTGACAACTCCCGGTACACTTGGAATAATATCGAAACACTTTTCACTCCCTTTTGTACCACAATGCCTCAAAACATTCTGTTGATTGACGACGATCCCGACTTCCGGCAACAAGCGAAACAGTCCCTGCAAGATGCCGGATATAGCGTTACCGAAGCCGAAGGAGAGAATCAGGCTTACGAAATCGCCCAAAACAAGAAATTTGACGTTGCTGTCGTCGATCTTATTCTGGAAAACAGCGATGGCGGTTTTTCGTTGAGTCATCACTTCAAAAAAAATTACCCGAATATGCCGATTGTCCTGTTGAGCAGTTCCGTCAGCGAGTACGGTATTGAGTTTTCCTTAGAATCGGCTTCCGAACGTTCGTGGATCAAAGCCGATGCCCTTTTGAATAAACCGATTCGTGCCGAGCAGTTATTGCAAGCCGTGCGAACGTTGACCGGACGCTAACCAAGACGTTAACAATGCCTACAAAATGTCGGCTCCCCTACGGTGGCGTATCCAGTTGACCGCTCGTACTGTTTGCCCTCTTTTGCCCTAGAATCAAGGAACTATGTCTATCCCAAAAGTTGCCATCGTCGGTCGTCCCAATGTAGGCAAGTCAAGCCTCTTTAACTGGCTCATCGGCGAGCGGATTTCGGTGGTCGATCCGACTGCCGGCGTTACGCGAGACCGCGTCTCTCATCTGCTCGACCTCTACGGCGACGATGAAGACGCGCCGCAATTCATCGAACTGATCGACACCGGCGGTATCGGAATCGTGGACGAAGACAATCTTTCCGAACACATCGAAGAGCAGATTCAACTCGCCCTGCACGCCGCCGATCTCATTCTCTTTGTCGTGTCCGCTCAAGATGGTATCGTGCCGCTCGACGAACACGTCGCAGAGAAGTTACGCAAACTGGACACGCCGATTATCCTCGTTGCCAATAAAGCGGATAATGACAAAGAGGAGCGCAATGCAGAAGAGTTTCAACGTTTCGGCTGGGACGTGCAAGCGGTCAGTGCCATGCAGAAAAGAGGGCGAGTCCGATTGACCGAAACGATTCGGCTGGTGCTGGAGCAGACGGCAGACGGCAGACGGCAAACGGCAGAAGAGATTAGCGAACCGGTTATGAAGTTGGCAATCGTCGGTCGCCGCAATGCAGGAAAGAGTACGTTCATCAACACGCTCACCCAAGAGGATCGCGTGATTGTCAGCGATGTCCCCGGCACCACGCGGGATGCGATTGATGTCCATTTTGACCTGGACGGCAAAAGTTTTCTGGCGATTGACACTCCCGGCTTTCTGCGCCGCAAAGGAGTGAAAACCGACTTGCAGTTTTACAGTACGAACCGAGCAGAGAAGAGCATTTTCCGTGCCGATGTGGTCTTGCTCTTCTTCGAAGCGAATTCGCAGATTCAAGCCGTGGAAAACCAGTTGATCGGTTTCATTCGCAAGGCGATGAAGCCTTCTATCTTTGTGGTGAACAAGTGGGACACGTTGGTCGGACAAATGCCGACGGAGCGTTGGGGAGAGTATCTTCGGGAATCGTATCCTGATTTGAGTTACGCACCGATAGCCTTTATCACGGGCAAGACGGGCAAAAATATCAAAACGATGTTGAATCATGCGCAGATGCTGTTTACTCAATCCCGGCAGCGTATTTCGACGGCGCAGTTGAACAAACTGGTAACGGAGGCGTTGGAAAGAAATCCTCCGCCGTTGCATCATTACCGCAAGGTCAAGATTTACTATGCGTCGCAGGTGGACATTGCTCCGCCGACGATTGTGTTGTTTTGCAACATGCCGGAGGCGTTTTCTGCGCCGTATCAGCGGTATTTGGTCAATTATCTTCGGGACGGTTTGCCCTTTGCGGAGGTGCCGATACGGTTGCTCTTCCGCAAACGGGAATCGGCAGATACGAAAGACGAAATCGAAGCGAAACGGAAATCGTAACCTGATTCTGCCCCCAGTTCATTGACAAGTTTGCCGATTAGGCGACATTGTCAACGGACTGGGGTGTGTCCACATTTTTGTTACGGCATATATACCAAAAACGGCATGAAAGCGGTCTTTGCGATCCTTGCGTACTTTGCGGTTAAATCCTCTTTTTTTACCGCAAAGGGCGCAAGGAAAACGTCCAATTTGACCCCATGCACAGTATATCAGATACCATAAGCCCCTGATAGGGGCGTTACGACAAAGTTTTGCTACACCCCGTTGGGGCTAGTATGAGGAGTAGGGCATCGGGTTCCGCCGATTGACACCGGCGGTTATAGACATTGCGCTCTTGCAGAGCGGTTGACAACGTAAAACACAGCACAACGACGGAAGGAGAAACCGTCATTGCACTGCGATAGACATAGCACACCTCGCAAGCGAGGCGGCTAGCAACCACACTTACTACCATACCATCACCTCCTCTCCCAGCGGAGCGGTGTCTTGCCAACCGGCATTGTCAACGGCGGCATCATCGAAGCCCGCATCGTCCATCACGGCATTGTCCGAGAAGCCCTCATCCACATAGCCCTCATCGAACTCTGCCTCCTCCATTCCGGCAGACGCTTTAGTGTGGTCGATGAACTGCCCGACGTTGCCCATGTACTTAATGGTTCCGCCGTAGTAATGCAAGGTCTCAATGATGTGTCCATAATTCCTGAGCGTGCCGCCAGTCATCGTCAATTCCGATACTTCACCAGTACCACCGGGGCAACAGTTTTCTCTATCCCAGTACCCATTGCCGAACTCTCCGCCGTCCAGATAAACTTTGTCAATGTATCCGATGTTGCAGAGTTTGCCGCCGGATATACACAGACGCTCAATGTAGCCACCACCATTCTGGGAATATCCGTTGTCACTCACCACGAGCAAGTCAATGACGCAGGTGCGATGGTTATAGACATGACCGCTTTTCAGATATACCGTGTGAATGATGCTGTTTTCGTTGTTATAGAGAAAGCCGCCGTTGACGGTCACTTCGCTCACCTCTGCGCAGTAGGCTTCGATGGAGAAGGTGGTATCGTGCCCCTCCTTCTTGTCCACTCCCCAGTCAGAAGTGGTTTTGCCATCGTAAGTGATTGATTTTTTATTGAGCACCAAAGGTTTGGTGACAAAGGGAACGCCGAAATCCTCGCCATACACATTCCTTACTCCCACCTGCAGGATGAAGTTTGTGACCACCGCCGTGTTGAATAGCCCTCCGTTTACTCGTTCTCCAAAAAGGGTATCGGGGGTTACCCAGAGGTGGTTGTAGTACGTGTTGGTAGAGCCGCCACTGATCTTGCCTCCTTTGTGATAAATGTTATCGACTTCCTGCCAACTAAAACACTTTTCGAAGAGTGCTGTACCATGCTTCACGCCTAGCCAGTCGTAATGCTTGTCATAGAGATAGGTTATGCCCGACGCAGGGATCCACTGGTTATCATCCTTGCTGGCACCATCCATTTGGGTTGCATCCCCATCGAGTCGATAGGGGCTTTCGTCGGTTGCGACGTTTTCGATTGCCGGCTCTTCCGAGTAGGGTTCGCCGAAGGGTTGTAAAACTTGTGCGTGAGCGGAAGTGAGTCCGCCGAGCGTAATGGCCGCCGCTAGTGCCGCCCCAGTCAGTGTTTTAAGTGTCGTGCTCATGATAGTTCTCCTTATATTAGGGGATTAAAGTTTTTGGTTGAGTAACTGTTGCCAACCTGTCTATTAGGTATATGGTAAATGAGACACGATTTGCGACAAGGAAAAAGAAAAATTTTGGGGAAATGTGAAAAAAGATCAGAGCCGCGACCAGAAGGTCGCGCTGGAAGGACAAATAATCAAAACTTGTTAGCGGACTGGCGATGCAACAAGTCTATTGCCGTGCCGCTTCCAACGCCTGTTGGATAAGCGGTACAGAACTTTCAGCAAGACGTTCGAGTTCGCCTCGTTTAATCCGGAAGTTTCGATACCATAAGTGCGCAACGGTTTCATATCCCCCTTCGTCGTAAGCGGCATCATGCGGTAAATATCCATAACAACCGTTCGTGTATCCTACGGCGAAAGAATTAACCGGAGTCCGTTGAGCCAATTCCGGATTCATCCAGGAATGTGTTTCAAATGGTCCGGTCGTAAAAACCCGGTCTCCCAGTACGATGGCAACGATTTCCGCATCGAGATAGTCCGGTCCACCGTTGTTACGGTATGCCGTTGCCCATTGTTCCCAAGCATCACATGCCGCGAGTCCCTTCGGAGATGCCGCCAATCCTTTTCGTTGCGACTCGGCAAATTCACGAATCCCCTTTTCGTCGGGATAATCCAACAGCACTGCGACACGGCGCGATCGCACAGCAAAAGCAAGTTTTTGCGGCTCGGCGGATTTCAATTGACTTGCAACAGAATCGACAATCATGGTTCCCCAGTCTTGCATTTCCTCATCGCTGATGTCACGTTTCGGCGGATTGTTGTTTCCGCACGCTCCTTGAAAAACGAGCGGTTCCGTTTTTTCTGAGAAAATGTTCCGAATCGCATCGGCGGCGGCACCGGGCCATTCCGCAGCAATCGCACCGGTACAATAGCAAACCGGGTGCATGGAGTAACCGAGTAAAACCGTTTTGAACGAACCGTCGGCTCGTTTGAATCCGATGGCAGGAACCCGTTTTTCCACATGTTTAGTTACCTTATTACGCCGATCAATCGCCAGATCAACTTCGCCGGTTGCCCAAACCATTGAACATTCCTCAACGGACGCTTTCGCATCCCGGGCAGCTTTCAACAGACCGGGAACCAAAATAGAGTCCGCATATTCCTCAAAAAACCTTCCGCAGCCGAGCAAACGAGATGCCACTGGGGCACTGTGTGTATGAGTCGCGGAAATCACGATCCTCCAGGGTTCGATCTCGAATTCTTTTGCGAGAGTCGCTTTGACATTCGCAACGATTTCCGGGGCAATACTGAGCGAATCGGCGACGATCCAAAGGAGGGTTTCCGGCTTGTTTTCCAGATAAACGGCTCTGGCAAACAAACGGGTTCGAACGTGAGTCGATGGTTGAACCCGCGCGAGAAAACCGCCCAAGTCGGTACCGGGCTCGCCGGTTACATCGACCGATGCTGCTCCCACGCAGAGCGTTTCCGCAGCAACGGCAGGGACATTCAGCGACAACAACAATGTTAACGTTAACGCCAAGAGTAAAAAAAGTGTCTGTTTCATAGGAGCATTGTTTTTAGTGAAGGAGTATTGTTTACAGTTTCTTCATCAACTCAAGGTTTTGATTGATTAAGTGCGTGTCGGCATTGTCGGCGAGTTTCCTTGCGCCAGACCATATAAACATGTCGATTTCATAACCGCCCCGGATAATCTGATCCCGCGTCGGCAAATAGGAATGCCAACCATTGGTATTGCCCAATGCCAGCGTGTGTCCATATTGACTGTAATCACGTAACCGCAGAGAAATCTCGGTCGAACCCTCAAAGGGAACAGGAACCAGTACAACAGGACCCACCCTGACAAGCACTTGATCGTAGGTAAAAAATGATTCTCCCGTTTCGCCCTTTTCATGCGCCTCGATATTGGCTTTGAATACACGTATGTTTTTCTTTGTAAACCGAGCCTGCGGTCCGCTTTCCAACTTTGCGAGTTCACTCCGGGCTTCTTCCAACGGTATCAATGGAGCGTGCGGAATACGAACAACACCCGTCGCTACCGACATTGTCTCGTGCCTATAAACACGGATGTCTCTATAGGCACGTACCGCATCCAGTCCAGCCAAAGCACCGATCTCCATCGCATGACTTATGTCGCCTGTGGAGCGTCCGTTTGCCATACGCGGAGACACATCGCCGCACAAACCATTGAAAAACAACGTGATTGCGCCCGATTCTTTTTCAAGCCGGTCGATCATCGGTCCTGCCCAGTCCCGCGTTACTTCGGTATTGTTTCCAGCAGCCGTGCAGTGTGCCGTACAGTGAATCATATTGGTAACGGGCTTTCCGTTTTCTCCCTTAAAGGAGACGACCGTCATCTCCGAATCGTAAAGTCCCCAAGGGTTTTGCCCCAGAATCACCCTATCGTTGGCTAAAATCTGCCGCCGGTTGATTCCCACTTTGCTTTCCGTTGTTGCGATGCCTACGGTAACGGGCTGCATGGTGTTGACGGAAGCCTTTGCGGCAGCAATACATTGGGGGACAAAAATTTGCTCGCAGTATTCGACATCTTTAGGTTGATCAATGGACATGAGGATCGGTGCGGAATGTGTGTGCGTGGCGGCGATAATCACATGTGCAGCCGGAACACCTGCCGCTTCTCCACACAGCGTCTGGAGTTGTGCAACAAGGTTGTCATCGACTGCACAGACGGTAACACTCATCAATAAAGCCTTGGTCTCTCCGTACTCGATAGCCAGTGCCGTTACCGTGAGGTCGTCGTGGACAGCCGTGCTTCCTTTGTCCGATCCGTAGCCCATGAACAATCCGCCGAGTTCGGGCGTGATGATTTCCCGGGCAACACCGATTTTCAATGTGCCGGGTGTAACATTCTCCTGGGCAAGCGAGTCCGAAAGTGCCATCGCCGCAACGGCGGCAATGCTCAATAATACATGAAGGATATTTCGTTGTGTTGTCATTGTTGCTCCTTTTAGTAAGATGTACTGCGACACAGAAATAATTTGCCTTTTCCCCTTCGTGTCTCCTTTGTGCCCTTTGTGTCTTTGTGGTTAATCATTTTTTACCACAAAGGCACAAAGAACACAAAGAAAAAAGTACAATCATTGGCATTGTACAAGATAACAGAACCGCCATCGTAAAATTGCGATTCTGTTACCTCTTTGTTTACGCCTTTGCAATATCGGCGGCGTTCTTTTGAATCCGCCTAATGGCATCGGCAATGATGTCCATGTTGGCTTTCGGTCCGATCAGCATGTTTTGCGTGAACCAAAGTCCCTCCGCACCCAGTTTTTTGTACTGCGGCAACGGTCCGACTCGTTCTGCCCACTTGTCGAGCACCGCTTTGGGATAAACCCGTCTTCCGGCAGGCGTGTCGTACGATTGGCGTACAAAATTGACCCAATCCACGTCCCTATATCCGGGACCGATTCCAATTCCTTCGGCTTGTATCGCCCTGGTAAACAGTCCGCGGTCGATACCGAATTCCTTCGGTTCAATTCGGAACATGTAGAGGTGCCACGCACTCATCAAATCCGCAGCCATTTTCACCGGATACACGCCGGGAACTTCGGCGAGGAGTTTGTTCAGGTAACGTCCATTTTCCTCGCGAGCGGCAGCGTATTTTTCGATATGCTTCATCTGTGCCCGAAGCACGGCGGCGGGGAATTCCGCCATGCGGAAATTGAATGCCCGAGTCATGCCATAAGTACCGTCGAGGGAATTGGTTCGGCGACCCGAACAGTTATTGTGGCAACGGTACACCCGCTCCGCAAATGCTTCGTTGTCGGTGAGAACCGCTCCGCCTTCGCCGCTGGGCAGATTTTTCGAGACTTGGAAACTGAAACAACCGGCATCGCCGACGGTGCCGAGTCTCTTGCCTTTCCATTCGCCGATGTGTGCTTGGCAGGCATCTTCGATGACTTTGATATTGCGTTTTTTTCCGACGGCAACGAATTCGTCCATGTCGGCGGGCATTCCGCCGATGTGTACGGGCAAGAGGCACCGCGTATTTTCGGTGCAGGCGGCATCGGCGAGTTTAGCGTCGAGTTGGAACGTGTTGATATCTATATCGAGGAGCATGGGGAGTGCGAAGTGGGCAATGACCGAATTGATCGTGGCAATGAACGTCCAGGGGGACGTGATGACTTCGTCGCCGGGTCCCGTATCGAGGGCGGACATTGCGGCAATCAGTGCGCCGGTGCCGTTGGCAGTGGCGACGCAGGCTTTGGCACCGCACATTGCCGCCCATTCCTTCTCGAAACTGGCGACCATCCCCTCGTTTCTGTATCCACGAAACCAATGTCCGGTCTTGAGTGTTTCGAGGACGTTTTTTT
>Ga0099364_10009358_pt1 | contig 13604 bp, 15 predicted proteins | sample TergutTh196P3_FD_73070 | JGI IMG/M metagenome (GOLD analysis project Ga0099364, IMG submission 73070) | Microcerotermes parvus P3 segment gut microbial communities from Pointe-Noire, Republic of the Congo - Th196 P3 | ecosystem: Host-associated > Arthropoda: Insects > Digestive system > Gut ...
TACCACCTCAACTGCGGGATTTGAAGTGAAAACAACAGTACGAGGTTGATCCTGATGTACCTGAATCTTCATTGTTTCTGGATCATAGTAGGCTACACAGTGCAATGAGTAATCATCGATGTTTGGGTTTTTGCTGAGATTGTGCATAAAATGACGAATTGCTACTCCGTCTGTTCTTGCTACAAAAGGCGGTGATCCTTCCTCTGCTACTCTATCAAAAATAGAGTACATCTTAAGCATTTGATTGATATTCATATCGTTTCTCCTCTGCGCTAACGCGCTACGCTTGTTAAAGTAGGGGCATGCGCCCCTACTTATTAATTTTTTTGAGGAGTTAAACTACTACTTTTTTTGGTGGATTATTTATACATTATGAATAGTAAATATATATAGCCAGAAGGGAAAAGCCCGGTACTTCTAAAAAAGTCTGAATACGCTGATATGGGTAGGTTTACTGTAAATAGGTGTAAAGTTTCCGGGATTTGTACCTACAGCGACAATATACATGGAAACATACGCTTCCCCTGGCGTACCTGTACGGCCTGCTACATCAGCATTAGAATTACTGTTTGCGTATTCAATATTCCGTAATTGCGGAGTATTTATAAAATAAGGGATACCTCTTGGTTCAGGAGAAATTAACTGGTTTGAATAGTAGGGACGGATTAAATTAACTTGGGGCTCATCATTAAAAACCGCTACAGGAGGATCACCTGCCGTAGAAAAAAAGATTCTTAATGTCCCGCCGCTGGTAGATAATTTGCTTTTTATATCCACCCCTTCAAGTTCAAGTTCAAAATAATTTCTGTTTCTAAAAGTTTGCGAAGAAGTAATTGATGAAGTATTTGTAGGATCGGTAAGAGAATGAAAAGCATTATAATCTACGGCAAGAGAAGGGCTGATAAGACTCATATCGCTTTGTGTTATTTGTGAAGAAATTGGAATGTCGCTTATATAGATCCGGTAAAAAATGGCATAATATCCGGCATAATAAAATTGGTCAGAAATGGGCGGGATAGTTATAACAGCTTCTGTATTAAATTCCCTTCTAATATTACCGTCTGGCAGCTGTGGAAGATAGTAATGCTCTTCCACTCCGCATGATACAAACAAAACTGCAAAAGCTGCTACTGCTGCGAAAGCTGCCAGTCTTGCTAGTTGTTTCATCTTGCCTCAATCGCGGCTATTCTGCTGCGTGCAAGATGCGGCCAGACAGGGATATCCTGCCAGTCAATTAATATAGTCCTGTACGCTTCAATGGCTGCAGGATAATTATTCAGATGTTCATACAGTCTTCCTATAGAAAATTGAGCGCGAGGAGCAGAGGGAAATTCAAATGGATGGGCAAGAGCTTTTTCAAGATGTTCAATAGCCAGTTCAATTTTGCCAAGTTCTTCCGCAGCGACAGCGGCGTTAAAAAACGCAAGGGGGGCAAGGTATGTTTTATTTCCTGACTTTGCGGCATTAAGCCAGGCTTCTTCAGCTTTTTGCCAGTCTTTTTTTGCGGAGTGTATTCCAGCTGTAATTGACCATGCTTTTCCTCCGGCAAAACCTCTTTTATTTCTATTGATGAAGGCATCAAGGTCTGAAAGCAGTGTATTTATCTCTGCATCATAATGGCTGTCGTCAATAAGAAGACGCAGGTCTTCATACTTGAGGTTTAACTCCTCTACTTCACTGATTGCCTTTTTGCGGAATACATCTTGCAATGATAAAAATACAATCAATCCTGCAAGCAGGATTATAATGACACATGCAGAAACAAAGATTCCCTTTCTGTTTCTCTGGATAAAGCCAATGATTTTTTCGCCAAAATTTTCTTTATTTTCGTTTTGCATTATCACTCCATAATAACAGATTTTTTAGTATTGATCAATCACATTGATCGTCAGTATTGATCAATTCCCAATTCCTTAATTAATCTTGACAAATAAGTACGCTGTATGGCAAGAGCCCTGGCAGCTTCCGTTTGATTCCAGTCGTATTTTTCAAGTACTTTGCGTATAAATCCGGATTTAAAATTATTAACAGCTTTCTTTAAGTTATACTCCTGCCCTTCAAATTCCAGGGCGCTGGATTCGTCTTTCTGTAGAAGGTTTTTCAAAGAAAGATCTTCAATCCCTATCAGCTTGTTAAGACCGGTTATGCAGGCCCGTTCTATGCTGTTTTGAAGTTCCCGGACATTACCCGGCCATGAATACGAAAGCATCTCATCAAGCGCTTCTGCGGAAAAACCGTCAAAATGTTTATTTGTCTGCTCCATGAAATTATTCAGGAAAAAATCAGCAAGTAAAGGTATATCTTCAGGACGCTGGCGCAGAGGGGGGATATAAATGGGCAGCACATTAAGACGGTAGTATAAATCCTCGCGAAAAAGAGCTTTTTGTACCTGCTGTTCAAGGTCTTTGTTCGTAGCCGCGACTATACGCACATTTACGGTAGTTGTATCATCAGACCCTACTTTCTCAAAGTTTTTTTCTTGAATTACCCGCAATATTTTTGCCTGCACTGGCAAGGGTAAATCGCCTATTTCGTCTAAAAAAATAGTTCCGCCGTCCGCCAGTTCAAATCGTCCCTGCCGGCTGGAAACAGCGTTTGTAAACGCTCCCTTTGTATGGCCGAATAGTTCGCTTTCCAGTAATCCTTCCGGCAAAGCGGCGCAATTTACCCTGATGAATGGAAAAGAACTTCGCGGGCTGTGTAAATGTACCTGCTCTGCAAACAGTTCCTTGCCTACCCCGCTCTCTCCCAAAAGCAGAACAGAGGAATCTGTTTTTGCCGCCCTTTGGATAATTTCAAGTATTTCCAGAACAGCAGGGCTTTTTGTTATTATCGTATGATAACCTTGCTGCAATACGATCTATTCAGAAGCAGACGAACTGTCGCTGTTTTTCGATTTAAAAACAGCGCCAAGAGTATAAGTGGAATCAGAAGATTCTTCTGCAGCCATGTAACGGGATATTTCATCGCGTTGTACCTTCTTCTGATAATCACGCATTGAAAAGGCAACTTTTTGCTTATCGCTCTGTATTTCAAGAACAATAGCTTTTAATTTATCCCCGGCTTTGTATTTTTTCAGGACTTCATCTGGGTCATCTTCACGATTTTCCACAAGATTAGTTTTATGAATAAGCCCTTCAATTCCGCCGGGAATTTTCAGGAATAACCCAAAATCGGTAACTGACGCAACTTCTCCTTCCACAGGAGAGCCGGGTTTATAGGTATCAAGGAATTCTTTCCAGGGGTCTTCAGAAAGCTGTTTAATGCCCAGTTTTATATTACGGTTGCCGGTATCAACGGAGATGACCATAACTTCAATTTCCTGGCCTGCTACAAGCCCTGTTTGTCCCTTTGTCTTTCTTGTCCATGATATATCATCTGAATGTAAGAAGCCGTCAATGCCGTTTTCCAGTTCAATAAAAGCGCCTGCATTGGTAACTTTAACAACTTTGCGTTTAATTCTTTTTCCTACAGTGTATTTTTCTTCTATGCTTTCCCAGGGATTATCCTGAACCTGTTTTAATCCTAAAGATACCCTGCCTGCCTGCAGATCGTAACCGAGTATCATACATTCAACAACATCACCGGGTTTTAAAAGATCCTGCGGCTTTTGAATCTTCTTTACCCAGGAAAATTCTGAAATATGCGCAAGCCCTTCTACGCCTTCTTCGAGTTCGATAAATGCACCAAAGTCTGTAAGTTTAGTAACCTTACCTTTTATAATATCGTTTACATGGTATTTTTCTTCAAAGTGAATCCATGGATCATCCGTGTAATGTTTCAGCGATAAATTGATTCGTTTTTCTTCGCGCGCTATGCGGATAACTTTTAAGCGAATCTCCTGGCCTTTTTTTACAAAGTCTTTTGGACGCGTAACATGACCCCAGCTCATATCGTTAATGTGAAGAAGTCCGTCAAAACCGCCAAGATCTATAAATGCGCCGAACGAAGTAAAACTTTTTACAGTACCTGTTACATCAGAACCGATAGGAGTATTTTCAAAGAAGTCATTGCGTCTGCGTTCAAGATCATCTTCCATGCACTTGCGCCTGTTTACTACGATGTTTATCTTTCCGTCAGAATAAAGGCGTTCAACATAAAAAGTGAACTTCTTATTCAGTATTTTTTCCGGGTTATCAAGCTTTTGAACATCTGCCTGACTAATTGGAAGGAAGGCGTGAACACCTGCAAAAAGAAGTACGTCAAAACCGCCTTTAACCTGTTTTTCTACAGTGCCGTCTACAGGGCGTTTTTCCTGAAAAGCCTGCCTAAGATTTTTCCAAAAAAGTTTTGCATCTGCTTTTTGTTTGGAAACTATAACCTCGCCGTATTTGTTTTCTTTTGCAATAAGAATAACAGATACGCTATCTCCTATATTTGGAATCTCTGAAAATTCAGATAACGGAATTTTACCTTCCGATTTGTAGCCAACATCAATGAATACCTGATCCTGAGTAACCTGTATTACCTTGCCCTCGATCAGCTGACCTTCTTCAAGCTGTTCAAGAGACTTCAGGTATTCTTCCTGCAGCTGAGTTTGAATATTTTCTACATCTTTTACCGGACCAGTGTCCGACGAACTATAGTTCGATACCACTTCCCTCTCTGACATTTTCTTTTCATTCCTTATAATTGATCTATCGTTTCTATCAATTTGTCATAAACTTGAATAATGGTCAAGTCCGATGTGTTCAAATATTGCACTCCGGCGGCTATTTTTAGGCTTCCTTCGGCTTTATTTTTGTCAATCTCATCTCGCTTCAAAATAGCGGTTTTTATCTCCTCTAAACTCAAATTAGAAGTCCCTTGTTCAAAACGCCTTTTGGCTCGGGAGTCCGCCGAAGCGTCAAGGTAAAAGCGGTACGGGGTATCCGGGAAAACCACGGTTGTCATGTCCCTGCCCTCCACCACTATATTCCGGTCTTTTGCCAGCGAACGAACTAAATCGTTTACAATATGCCTTACAGGGACAATGGCCGAAAGGGGGGCGCTGTGGCGGTCAATTTCATCAGTATGGAGAAGGCTTGTAACATCTTCATTATCGATAAAAACCTGATCTTTTTGGTAAATTATGTTGATATTTTTGGCAAATTCGATGACTTTTTCACTGTCTGTGGGGTCAATTTTCGCTCTCAAGCAGCCCAATGTTATTGCCCGGTACAATTTGCCCGAATTAATATAGGTAAAGTCTCCTTTGAGTTTTTCCGCCAGCATTTTGGCAATGGTGCTCTTCCCCGACCCTGCCGGCCCGTCAATTGCTACTACCATGTATTCCTCCTTGTAATCCTTCCAGTTCACTCTTTGTAAGAGGCCGGCAGCTGCCTTCGCCCAGGTTGCCCAGTAAAACCGCTCCTATTCGTACCCTGCGCAGCAGTTTGGGGTGCAGGCGGAAATGGGAAAAAACACGACGGATTTCACGGTTCTTGCCTTCTACAAGGATAATGCGCATTGTTTTACGCCCTGTTCTTTCCGCTGTTTTTGCCTTGTAATGTACGTCCTCGATAGTAATCCCGTTTAAAAAGGCCTCTATCGCGGTATCGGGAATTTGGCCTGTCGCCTCTACCTCGTATTCTTTTTCAAGACCGGAAGCCGGGTGTCCAAGGCGGTTTGCAAAGCTGCCGTCATTTGTAAAGAAGATCAAACCGCATGATAAAAAGTCCAGCCGCCCTACGCTGTACAGTCTTTCGCTTATTGCAGAAGGCAGCAAATCAAGAGCCAAAGGCCGCCCCTGCGGATCGTTTGATGAGCAGATGTAACCCGCAGGTTTATTCAAAGCAAGATATAAAAGACGGCTTTCCTGCTGCACCGGCTTTCCGTCAAGATGAACAATATCATTTTCCGTTACCTTGCTTCCCGCAGAAGTAACAGTAACTCCGTTAACGGAAACCCTGCCTGCGGCGATTATATCTTCTGCGGCGCGTCTTGATGCAATCCCCGAATGTGATAGAAAAACCTGCAGCCTAATATTTCTCACCTTCCAGTTCAAATTTTTCTATATCGCTTTCGCTGAGTTTTGGAAGGTCTGCGATTGAGTTAAGCCCAAAAAGTTTTAAAAATTCTTTTGTAGTGCCGTACATTACAGGACGGCCGGGTATATCTTTTTTACCAGCTTCGCGTACAAGGTTTTTTTCCAGAAGAAGACGGATCATATTGTCCGCAGATACTCCGCGTATTTTTTCTATTTCCGCGCGTGTTACAGGCTGGGAATACGCGACTATCGCAAGCGTTTCCATTGCAGCGCGGGATATTTTTCCTTCGTTTTTTTTGCCGTACCGGTCTTTTAAATTTTCCCAGTATTCGCGTTTTGCGGAAATCATAATACCGCCGCCAATGCGGGAAAGTTCTAAGCCGCTGTCCGCGGCAGTATATTTCTCGCTTAACTTTTCCAAAACGGTTATTACGGTTTCTTTGGAAATACCGCATATACGGCTTATCGCGCCTTCATCGATTGGATCAGATTCAAGATACAAAATCGCTTCTACAAGGGCTGTTTCTTTTTCAAGTTCAGTTTTTTTGCTCACAATAACTCCATTTATGCCGCTTCATTTTGACGAATTAAAATATCACCAAACAGGCGATGTTGAAAAATCAGAATAAGCCGCATTTTGGCGGCTTCCAAAACCGCAAGAAAAGCGCATACAACGTCCATAGCTCCCGAGCGTTTAATTAAATCGGTAAATCTGCACTCTCCGCGATTTTCCAAAAATTCCGCAAGAAGGGTGGTTTTTTCGTTAACCGAAACTTCTTCGTAAAGATCGATTATACGCTCTGCAGGAATATTTATTGTAAGAGACGACATGGTTTTTACTAAATCCCAAATATCGACTTTTTCCCACATATCATCATCGGCAAAGGGCAGATTGTGCTGCAGCCTGCGCCGTTCTATAACCCATTCATTTTCCTTTTCTTTTTCTTCCATAAGCTCAGAAAGTTTTTTGTACTTTTGATATTCAATAAGCCTTTCAACAAGGTCTGCTCGAGGGTCTTCAGCTTCCGAATCTTCCATTTCCACAGGCAAAAGCGTACGGCTTTTTATATACAGCAAGGTCGCCGCCATCGCATGAAAAGCGGTTATATCTTCCAGATTCATTATTTCCGCCTCACGGATATATTCGATATACTGCTCTGTTATATGCGCTATTGGAATATCGTAAATATTTATCTCATTCTTACGGATCATGTACAATAAAAGATCCAGAGGGCCTTCAAATTCATTAAGTTTAACACTATGCCCCACTTGGGCTCTTTCTTCCATAGGGCATAGTATATCAAATTAAGGTGGAAACAGGAAGGTGGTTACATTACCCACGAATTAACACGGATTTTACGGATTTTCACGGATTAAGATTAAAATTTTAAATTAAAATCCGTGCTAATCAGTGAAAATCCGTGTTAAATGTTAACCCCCTCTATTCTGCTACTACCGCAGGTTCTTCGACGGAAGGTTTTTGCTTTTTGGGAGTATCACCCTTTCCCTTTTCCGTTTTTGCCTGGGGGATTTCCCTGCCGGGGAAGATTTGCTGCCTTAGTTTTATTTCCAACTCTTTCATGAAGTCCGGGTGCTGTTCCAGGTATTCGCGGGCATTTTCTCTGCCCTGCCCTATTTTTTCCTCGTTGTGTGAATACCACGCGCCGCTTTTTTTTATGATTTCGTATTTTACCGCACAGTCCAAAAGGCTTCCTATGGCGGAAATTCCCTTGCCGAACATCAATTCAAGTTCCGTTCTTCTGAAAGGCGGAGCAACTTTATTTTTTACCACCTTGACGCGCACCCTGTTGCCAATCGCATCGGTGTCTTTGGAAACTTCGATAGTTTCAGTTTTGCGTACTTCAAGGCGTACCGACGAATAAAACTTAAGCGCGTTTCCGCCTGTTGTAGTTTCCGGGTTGCCAAAAAAGACGCCGATTTTCATGCGGATTTGATTTATGAAAATTAAAATTGTCCGCGATTTACCGATAGTCGCAGTAAGTTTACGCAGAGCCTGCGACATAAGACGGGCCTGCGCTCCCATTTGAGCATCGCCCATTTCGCCTTCGATTTCTGACTGCGGGGTAAGGGCGGCGACAGAATCGACAACGATAACGTCTACCGCGCCGGAACGTACAAGACTTTCCGTTATTTCCATTGCCTGCTCACCGTTATCAGGCTGAGAAACCCAAAGTTCATCGATATTGACTCCGAGGTTTCTTGCATAAACGGGGTCGAGCGCGTGTTCGGCGTCCACAAAGGCGGCATTTCCGCCTAGTTTCTGGGCTTCGGCAATCGCGTGTAAGGCAAGCGTGGTTTTCCCCGACGATTCAGGGCCGTAAATCTCGATTATACGCCCTCGCGGATAACCGCCTATTCCAAGCGCCTCGTCCAATAGGATTGAACCTGAGGGTACAACTTCGATACCGGCTGCGGCATCATGCGCCCCCAGTTTGATTAATGATCCCGCACCAAACTGCTTTTCAATTTGAAGCCGGGCCGCTTCCAGGGCTTTTGCTTTTTCCTCGCTTGTAGCGTTTGGATTGACCCTGGTTTTTTCTGACTCATTTGACTTTGCCATGATAATCTCCTCCCCTTTATATGGCGCGAAGCTGGAATATGCTTTATCGAAACTTAATTATTTTATCAAGATTCGTAAAAATAATCCAGTATATACTTAACATATGTTTACTGTATTGTCAAGGGGGTATTTAACTTTGGTTGTTTTTATATGACTATGGAAACATATTTTGTTGACAAATGTGAGACGATATTGTATCATTTTATTTAGGAGTAAAATATGCAATTTATTACAGTAAGAGATTTTAGAACATCGTCTGCCTCTATTTGGAAAAGACTACCGGAAGAAAAGGAAATGGTAATTACGAACAATGGTAAACCAATCGCTTTATTGACACCATTAACCGATAAATATTTTGAGGAGACCTTATCATTCATAAGGCAAGCTAAAGCTATGATGGCAGTCAGGAAAATGCAGGAAATTTCAGCTAGTCTTGGAAACGATAAAATGTCTCTTGATGAAATAAACGCCATAATCGCTGATACAAGAAAGAAGAAAAATGCGAATCGTAGTTGATACCAATGTGCTGGTCTCGGCATTAATGAATTCAAACAGTATTCCTGCCAATATATTATCATCAATTTTAACTAATGAACTTACAATTTTATATGACAATAGAATATTACATGAATATATTGATGTATTATCAAGAAAAGAATTTGGTTTTAGCTCCGATATAATTAATGCACTAATAGGACATATAGATAAAAATGGTGAATATATAGCTGCGGGAAGTTCCGGAACAAACTTTACAGATGAATCAGATAAAAAATTTTATGAAGTTTTTAAATCGGCAAGCGCTTTGTATTTGATAACCGGTAATGTTAAGCATTTTCCAAAGGAAACAGGGATAGTAACGCCGAGGGAGTTTGTTGACAGATTAAAGACTTAACTAATTGAAATTATCCCCCAAATCCGTGATAATAAAACAGCCATGAGTAATTTCATAGTCTGCGCCACAAGGTCAATGCACGGGTACGCCTCTCAGGTGATTTCCTGCCTGTCAAATTACCTTACCTTCGCGAAAATTGCCGATCAAATTAACGGGCTGGATTTGCTTTCGACAGACCGTTTTGCCGACGGAGAAATGGAAGTATCCGTCAACTCTTCCATTAGAGGCAAAGATGTAATCCTTTTTTCTTCCGGCGCGCGTAATGAAGCCGGGATCAACATGGAAGAGGCAAAACTTGAATTGTACCACGCGGTGGATGCGCTCATTCGCTGTCAGGTAAATAAAATAATTGTATTTGAACCTTACATATCCTGTTCCCGTTCGGATCGAACCACCCGCCGCAGTTCTGTCGGTTTATGGGTGCACCTGAAAACCCTCTCCGGTTTGGGAGTGCGGCATGTTGTAACTTTTCAGCTTCATTCGGATAAATCCAAAACAATGGTAGACCCCGTTTATTGCGATATTGATGATATTCCGGCACTGACATTGCTAAAAAAATACCTTTGCGATGTTTACATAAAAACCTTGGATAAATTAGAAACCGAAGTCCGCAATAAATGGGCTTTTTGTTCTGTGGATGCCGGCGGAGAAAAATTGGCGCGTGTTTTTGCCAATTCATTCGGCTCTCCGCTTGTAGTTGCTCACAAACAAAGAGATTATTCCAAACCAAATAAAATTGAGTCTGTTCATATTCTTACCGCAGATCCGCTGGAAGGTAAAACCCTTTGGATAGTAGACGATATGATAGATACCGCAGGTTCTGTGGAAACCCTTATCCGCGCCCTTGCTCCGTTACAGCCAAAGGAAGTAAATATAATCGCAGTCCATGCCATTTTTTCCCCGCCTGCGGCAGAACGCCTGGAAGCCCTGATAAAAGAAGGGTTTTTAAACCGGATAATTGTTACAGATACTGTCTGCGCTTTCTCTAAAGAAAACGGCGCTTCTCTGCCCCGTATTCCAAATTTAGAAATTGTCTCTTCCGCAGACCTTGCCGCAAAAATAATCAAGACAATTATCTGTAATGAATCGATGAGTAAACTTCTGCGTCAGTTTAACGCAGAGATTTACCTGTCGGATAAATAATTATCAGATAAATAAATAATTACCTCTGATACAACTCAAGCCCAAACTCAGAGACAATCGCGATTAAATGATCAAAAATATCAGATTGAGTATTCTCATGTCCAATCCAGCTTACATCGCAAGTGAATGCGTAAATTTCTATGGGAAGCCCGAATTCCGTCGGGTGAAGCTGCCTTACCAAAAGGATCAAATCCTTGTTTATACCCGAATGAGAGCGTAAATATGCATTGCAATATGCCCTGTAAGTGCCGATATTTGTAAGCCTTCTGCCGTTTGTCTGTACCGATAAATCCGTAGCGGAAAAGGTTGAAGCGTTAAAATCGCATATTTCTTCCATTTTTGAATCTATGTAACCCCGCAGTAGTTTGATTCTACGCAGATTTTCGATTTCTTCGTCTGTAAGAAAGCGGATACTTCGGGCGCTGAATCGCAGAGAACGTTTTATCCGCCGTCCGCCGCTTTCAAACATACCTCGCCAATTTTTAAAAGAAAAGGCAATAAGCTCATAAGCAGGGATTGCGGTAAATGTCATATCCCAGTTGCGTACCTTAACTGTTGTAAGCGTAATGTCGACTACCTGACCGTCCGCGCCATGTTTGGGTATGTCGATCCAATCTCCCTTGCGCACTAAATCCATTGCAGATAATTGAACCCCTGCAACAAGCCCAAGGATCGGGTCGCGGAAAATCAACATTAAAACAGCGGTAAATGCGCCGAGCCCTGAAATAAAATAGACAGGGCTTTTACTTGCCAAAACGCTTATCGCCAAAATAAAAGCAATAATTACACCGAAGACTTTAAGCGCTTGAATTATTCCCGTAATTCCGACTTTATTTGATTTTGTACGTTCATCGTAAATTTCGTGGAAAGTGTTTAAAAGCGCATCATATATGGCAAGCGCGATAAGGATATAATAAAGCCTTATACCTTTAAAAATAAAAGTATAAGTTTCTACTTCATGATGTAAAATTATGGGAAGCCCGATAGAAAGTATCGTAGCCGGAAGCAGATGAAGTGCACGCCTTATAAGTTTCTTTTTATGTAAAATATCATCATATTGATTTTTAGTCTTTTTTATTACCCTTACAATTATTGGCAGAATTATTTTTACTGCTATTAAATGAAACAAATACGCAATTATAATTAAAACCAAAAGTTTTATTATATATGCAGGGATAACGATATTATGAATAATAATGTCTTTATCAGAAAAAACCGATGTTGCAAAAATTATAACCTGACTAAAAAAATTCTCGATATATACAAACATTATAACTCTCTCTATTTAGCACTTTCTAAAATTATAGTTACAGGTCCGTCGTTTGTGTAGTTGACCAACATACGCGCCTGAAACTCGCCGCTTTCACAGATAAGTTCATGTTTTTTTATTTGAGCGATAAAATATTCATACAGTTCTTTTGCTTTTTCAGGCGGGGCTGCTCCATTCCATGACGGCCTTCTGCCCTTGCGTGCGTCTCCAAGGAGCGTAAACTGAGAAATAGCCAAAACACCCGTGCCGGGATCAAGAGGTGCAATATCTTTTAACGACAGATTCATAACACCGCTGTCATCATTAAATATACGAAGATGCGCAACTTTTTCCGCAAGCCAGTCCGCGTCTTTTTCGGTGTCATCATGTGCAACGCCAAGATAAACCAACAGCCCGTATTTTATTTTTCCTTTTACATTTCCGTCTACCGTAACAGAGGCGTTTATTACTCTTTGAATAACAGCTTTCATTTTACTGTTCCAGCCTGCCCGATTGATGAATTGCAACTCCTTCCAGCATTATATCCGTGTATGAAGGGTTAATAACTATTTTTCCAAGCACTTCCAAAGGGCGGTCTGTAATTATCGAAACCGGCGTTGTAAAAATAACAGGCACTATTCCTTCCAATGTTCTTCGTGTATCGTATCCTACAAGAAAGTCAAAACGTATATCTTCATCGGTAACTTCGACATTTGTCGCCATGCCTCTCCAGATAACGTGCACATCTCTGTAGATTGCAGGTTCGCTTCTTACCTCTGCATACGAAGGATTATCGTTTCTGTTAAAATTATCAAAACGCGGGACTTCCATAAACGATAATAAAAGACGCGATTTATTTTTAAGTTCTGTTGACGCATTGGATTCTAAAAGCCTGTTTAGATTGACTTTTGCCGCTTCGTCACGGTAAACGGAAAAAAGAGATAAAGCCCTGTCGTAAAGTTCTGTTGCCTGATCTCTTGTAAGTATGTACATATATGATCCGCCCGTTTCAACGGGGGCTCTGCGTTCCTGCCCGGAAAGTTCAAATTCCACAGTTGGACGGGCAGAGCGGTTTCTGAATGGGTTTGAAACTACACGCAGGCTTATAAGGAGTCCAAAAACAAGAATAAATGAGACAAAAAAAGCCAAAACACAGGTAATAACCGTTTTTTTGGTAAAAAATGACACTGGAATTGGCGGAAACAATTTAGTGAGCCTTTTGGGAGTAAGCCAATCGGACAGTTCTTCTGTAGTATTATGTTTGCGTATAACAGACAAAGCGTTTTTTGCTATTTTGTTTTTTGGTTCAATTTCCTGTACATCAAGGTAATAATCTACAGCCTGAGCTGTATTCATGCGTTTTAGGTATAAAACAGCAAGACCCAGCATTACTTTTGGGTCTTTCATTTTTATCTTTTCCGCCTGTCTAAAAAATGTCAGCGCTTCAATAAAACTGCCTGAATAAAGGCAAATAACAGCATATATGTAGTAGTACTTAAAAGAGCCGTAATAACGATCTTCTTCTGCTTTAAGAATTTTTATTGCGCCGTCAAAATCGTTATTTTTCGCCAGCCGGGCGGCTTTACTTAATAAAGGGTCGATTTTCATTTAACGTTAATTATAATCCGATTTTAGTCTTTCAATCGTGCTTTCAATTTCTTCCAGATCCCGTTCTTCAAGGTATATTTCACCTGCGATAAAACGGTTTAAGGTTTCCTGAAGACTGTACAATAAAAGAAGATTTGGGTCTTCATCAACGCCTACCTCTTCT
>Ga0099364_10009359_pt1 | contig 13603 bp, 6 predicted proteins | sample TergutTh196P3_FD_73070 | JGI IMG/M metagenome (GOLD analysis project Ga0099364, IMG submission 73070) | Microcerotermes parvus P3 segment gut microbial communities from Pointe-Noire, Republic of the Congo - Th196 P3 | ecosystem: Host-associated > Arthropoda: Insects > Digestive system > Gut ...
ATAAATCGCTTAGACATCTGATAATTACCAATTTATACGAATGGTTTGTATTTGATGCAAAAGATTTTTATGAAATTTTTTATTGTAATGCGAAGTTTAAAGAAGTGTTTCAACAATATAGTAACAGACAACTTGAAGGCGACAGAACAAGTTATTTTTATGATGAAATTGCTCCTGAATGGATACGTCATTGTGGGCTTGACCCGCAATCCCCCAACAATGTTGAGGAGGTTGCGGGTCGAGCCCGCAATGACGGAAGAGGTCTCCCTTTTGTTCATTTCGATATTAGAGACTACAAAGATTTAGACACTGATAACGAAGATTTTATTGCGCTTTACAAATTCTTTTCACCCGTACATCTTTTGAAAAGAGATATTATACCCGATGCAAACAAATTAAATACCGACTTTTACAACGAACTTTTACATATTCTCGGACTTACCGAAACAAAAACAGAAGGTAAAATCAAAATTGAACGTAAAATAAAAGATAGAAATGTAGGTTCCCTTTTAGAACTTACAATCGCACAACTTCAAACTCTTGATTTGTCGCAATTTCCCATCCCCCATTCCCCATCCCCTATCCCCCATGATGAACAACTATTTGATATCGCTCTCGCCCTTGTTATTACGTGGATAAACAGAATTTTATTCCTAAAACTTTTAGAGGCACAATTACAAAAATCGCCCATACTACCCAATGATAGCGAAATAAGCAAAATAGATTTCCTTACATACGAAAAAATTAATTTTTTTGCTAAACTGAACACGCTATTTTTTCAAGTTTTAGCACAAACACATGAAAACAGACCCGCATATTTAGATGAATTTAAAAATGTTCCATACCTAAACAGTTCTCTTTTTGAAGAAACAGATTTAGAAAAAATATTGAAAATAAATGCATTACCAAACAATATACCACTTCCACTTTTTACAAAAAGCGTTTTAACAAAAAGAGCAAAAGACGCACTGCATTATTTACTACAATTTTTGAACTCTTATAATTTCAGTGGATTGCAAAATGAAGAGGAAAATCCAAACAAATTAATTAGCGCATCCGTTCTAGGACTTATTTTTGAAAAAATTAATGGTTATAAAGATGGCTCTTTCTTTACTCCATCGTCAATTACAATGTATATGTGCCGTGAAGCAATAGGGCGTGCAGTGGTTGAAAAATTTAACCAAATAAAAGGGTGGAATTGCAATACAATAGAGGATTTGCATAATCATATAGGACTAAACAGAGAAGATATTATCGAAGCAAACAATATTTTTAATTCAGTACGAATTTGCGACCCTGCCGTTGGTTCGGGACATTTTTTGGTTTCTGCATTAAATGAGATGATTTTTATTAAACATCAACTCGGAATACTTGCCGACGAACACCATAAAAGGTTGAGAGATTGTATAGTTACAGTTGAAAATGACGAATTGATTGTAAAAGTTGACGAAGATAATTTTTTTATTTACAACCCAAAAATACCCGAAAGCCAAAGAATACAAGAAACATTTTTTAACGAAAAACAAAAAATTATTGAAAATTGCTTATTTGGAGTAGACATTAACCCTAACTCAGTGAAAATTTGCCAATTACGACTATGGATAGAATTGTTAAAACATGCTTATTATGTACAGGATGGGGTACAGGGTACAGGGGATGGGGTGCAGGGTACGGAACACCGTGAACCGTGTACCGTGAACCGTGAACCGTATAATATGTACCCTGCACCGAGGAATTTAAAAACATTGCCCAACATCGATATAAACATAAAATGTGGTAATTCTCTTTTAAGTCGTTTTAGTTTAGATGATAAATATGCTGACGTACCAAGTTTGGCGCAAAGAGTAAAGCGAGGAACAAAAAAATATAAAGAATTGGTTGAAATGTATAAAAGTACTGACCACAAAGAAGCAAAACGTCAATTAGTTAGAGGCATTGAAACCGAAAAAGAGAATTTTTATCAAATACCAAATTCAAAAGACCCTGACTTTCAAAACTTTGTAAAAGCCAAGAATGAATTGAACTTGCATAGTAATAGTTTCAATTATTATCAGACCGATATAGAAGTATGGGATGCAAAAACAGCCGAACTAACCGAAAAATTGAACAAATTTGAATCAATCTACAACGAAAAAAAACGAGGCAGTTTTGAGTGGCGCTTTGAATTCCCCGAAGTGCTTGATGATGATGGCAATTTTATGGGATTTGATGTGGTGATGGGGAATCCGCCGTATATTCAACTACAATCGATGGGAACTGTTTCCGATAGATATAAAAACCAAAATTATCAAGTATTTGAACGTACGGGTGATATTTATTGTCTCTTTTATGAACGTGGTTATCAACTTTTGGCACCAAAAGGGAGATTATGTTTTGTTACATCAAACAAATGGATGCGGGCAGGATATGGAGATAAAATTAGACATTTTTTCTACGAAAAAACAAATCCTGAACTGCTTGTTGATTTTGTAGGTGTGAAAGTATTTGACGAAGCAACCGTTGACGTAAATGTTTTGATGTATCAAAAAACAGAAAACCGTCAACAAACAAAAGCCTGCAAAGTTAAAAAAGAGGCTATGAAAAATTTGAAAGATTATGTTGATAAAAACGCAAGAAGTTCTGTTTTTAATGGCGTTCGTTGGATTATTGTAAGTCCGAATGAACAAAGAATCAAGGAGAAAATTGAAAAAGCGGGAGTTCCATTAAAAGAGTGGAATATAAAAATTTATAGAGGAGTGTTAACGGGTTACAACGAAGCCTTTATTATTGATGGAAAGAAAAAAGATGAATTAATTGCTAAAGACCCAAAATCTGCTGAAATTATTAAACCTATTTTACGCGGTAGAGACATTAAAAGATATAGTTATGAATTTGCTGATTTATATTTATTATATGTACCATGGCATTTTCCCTTAAACCAAGATAAATCAATAGTTGGAGCTTCTGAAAGGGCTGAAAAAGCATTTGAACAACAATATCCTGCTATTTATAGCCATTTGATAAAATACAAAAAGGAGTTATCAGGTAGAAACAAAGCAGAAACTGGAATACGGTATGAATGGTATGCCTTGCAAAGATGGGGTGCAAATTATTGGAAAGACTTTTCCAAGCAAAAAATTGCTTGGAATAGAATTGCAAGCGAAAAATTGTTTTCTCTTGTTGACGAAGGTATTTTTATTCAAGATAGTATGCACTTTATGACAGGAAATAACTTAAAATATTTATGTTGCATATTAAATTCAAAACTTTTTACATGGCTTTTAAACATAATTGTTGGTGATGCCGTAGGAGGTAATGCAGGAAATGCCGACAATGTAAAAAACCTCAAAATTCCAATTCCAACTCCCGAAATCGAACATCAAATGGAAACCTTATTAGAAAATAAAGATTATGAAACTCTTGATAGGTTGGTTTATGGGTTGTATGGGTTGAGCGAGGAGGAGATTTGGGTGATTGAAAAATAATTAAATTATAAAAAATAGTTTATGAAACAATTAGAGATAAAAATAGACGATCCTTCATCTGACTTTTCAAAGCACCTTGAAGATAATGACCGAATTTTATTTTCAGGTGGATTTGGTAGTGGTAAAACAACATTCCTAAAATATTTCTTCAATGACGAAACAATGAAAGATTGAATCAATTGTTTTGGTGGAATGATGAACACGGTATAGATTTTATTCAGCCAAATGACATAAGAGAGGTACTATACAAGGTAAAAAATTATGTAAAAAAAGGTAAAATAATGCAAATAATTTTGCAAAAATAATAAAAAGCAATAATTTTGCACCCGACTTTTAGGGGGCATAGCTCAGTTGGCTAGAGTGTTTGACTGGCAGTCAAAAGGTCAGGGGTTCGATTCCCCTTGTCTCCACTTAATAATCAGAGGTTTACAAAAAAAATTGTGAGCCTCTTTTTTTTACGCTCAAGATTTGCCAGTAACTCGCAGCAATGTTTGTTTTTTTTCTTATTCAAAATTAATTAATAAAAAAATATATTTGACGAAATATAATTGAAATTCAAAAAAATAATATACTTTTGTAAAAATTTTTGAATAAATCAATTAAGAAAACTGAAAACTAACTAAAATTTTGTCATAATGCCAAAAGTGTCAATTATCATACCGACCTACAAAAGGCCTAACTATCTGATAAAAACGTTGGAGAATATTCACCAACAAACATTTAAAGACTTTGAAGTTATTGTAGTAGATGACGGAACTCCTGGGGACGAGAACGCTCAGATTTGTGCACAATTTCCGAAGGTTGTTTATAAAAAAATAGACAATTCGGGTGGTCCAATGATTCCTCGGAATACAGGATTTAAAATTGCCAAAGGCGAATACATTGCTCTTATTGACGACGACGATTTATGGGTTAACGACAAATTAGAACAACAAGTTAAAATTCTTGACGAAAATAGAGATTTCGGAGTAGTGCATGGTTGCTGCAAAGAAATTGATAATCAAGGAAATGAAACGGGAAAAATTCACGGAAAAATTAATGATTTTAAAAGAAAACATGGCTACGTGTTTGACGATATGATTGGTAATTTTACTTTAATGACCCCAACTGTTTTTTTTAGAAAAGAATTACTCGAAAAAGTCGGATATTTTAAAGAGACAATGCACGCCGCCGGCGAAGACATGGAATTTTATTGCCGATTAGCATTCTACTCAAAACTTTATTTTATTGAAGAACCAATTGCATTTTATAGATTTCATAACCAAAATATTTCAAACGATACAGAAAAAATTGGATATAACTATCTTCCGTTAGAACTATTTTTTATTGTGAAAGATTTAAAAGAAAAAGGGTTAATTAGCAACAAACAATTTAAACTTATGAGAAAAAGATTGTTATATAGACAAGCTACATTTTTTTCAATCACCCGAAAAAGTGAAATTGTGAAAGCTAATTGTAAAAAAATTTATAAATGGTATTGGACAATACCAAAAATAATTTTACCTCTTTTATTTTACAATAAAAAAAATAATAGATTGAAAAGAGTATCCCACCTTTTAAAGAAAATATCCGTAAAATTTAAAAATAGTTTGCGACTTTTATTCGGAAAACATACTATTTTTACTGTAACAGATTTATTTAGAGTAACCCCGCTTAGCACCTGCTTTGGTTTTGATAGAGGAAAACCTATTGATAGATACTATATTGAAAAATTTTTATATGACAATCGACAATACTTTAAAGGACGTATTTTAGAAGTCGCCCAAGATTGGTATTCATCAAAATATGCCGCATTAAACAAAACAAATGATGAAAAACCAATTATTGAAACTTTGCATTTAGATGGAACAGAAAAAAAAGTAACAATAGTGGGCGATTTGACAAATCTTCAAACATTGCCCGAAAATCGTTATGATTGTTTTGTGTGTACTCAGGTACTTCATGTTATATATGACGTTTCCGCTGCATTAGAAGGTGCATATAAGTTATTAAAAGAAGGTGGTGTCTTTTTGGCAACAACAACAGGTATTTCTCAAATTTGTCGTGGAGATATGGATAGATGGGGGGATTATTGGCGCTTTACTAACAAATCTTTAGAGCTCTTATTCCAAAAAACCCAATTTAAAGAAGTTGAAATTGTACCCATGGGAAATGTATTAGCCGCATGCGCATTTTTGCAAGGATTAGCATTAGAAGAACTTCCCAAAAAAGAACTTCTTGATATAATTGACGATAATTATCAACTGATAATAGGAATTAAGGCAGTGAAATAGATTAGGATTGCAACATTTTTCATTAATGGAATTTGTTAACTTTTTTTCCTAATAATTGTCAATCCGTCTCGTATTGGGATAATAACTTTTTCTAAATTCGTATTCAGTTTCACCATTTCGTTAAAATCCATTATTCCTTTTGTATATGCGTCGTCGGGCATATTTAGTTTTGCTACTTTGCCATCCCAAAGAGTGTTATCAGCTAAGATAAAACCATTGTTTGTTACTTTTTGAAGGGCTAATTCTAAATATTTTGGATATTCACGCTTGTCGCCGTCAATGTAAATTAAGTCGAAAAAGAGGTCAATTTTGGGAATGATATCAATGGCATTGCCAATATGTAGTGTTACTTGGTTTGTTATGTTTGCTTTATCGAGGAATGTTAAAATCACATTTTCGAGTTCATCGTTGATTTCAATTGTGTGAATATGCCCATTTGATTTCATTCCTTGAGCCATACAAATTGTCGAATAGCCCGTAAATGTTCCGATTTCAAGAATTGATATCGGATTTATCATTTTGCATAGCATTGTTAAAATATTGCCTAACAAATGTCCCGATAACATTCTCGGACGCAATACATTTAGGTTTGTATAACGTTCAAGCTCTTTTAATACAGATAGTTGCGCATCAATATGATTTAGTATGTATTGTTCCATGGTTTTCAGTGAATGAGTGAATGAGTAAATGAGTGAATGAGTAAATGAGTAAATGAGTGAATGAGTAAATGAGTGAATGAGTGAATGAGTGAATGATTGAATGAGTTAATGAGTATTCAGTATTTAGTATTCAGTATTTAGTATTTAGTATTCAGTATTCAGTATTCAGTATTTAGTATTTAGTATTCAGTATTTAGTATTCAGTATTCAGTAATCTAACATCTTACCACTGACTTCTCATTACTGACTACTGACTACTGACTACTAACCGCTAACCGCTAACCGCTAACCACTAACCGCTAACCACTAACCGCTCACCGCTCACCACTAACCGCTCACCGCTAACCACTAACCGCTAACCACTAACCGCTAACCACTAACAACTAACCGCTAACCACTAACCGCTAACCGCTCACCGCTCACCGCTAACCACTAACCACTAACCACTAACCGCTAACCACTAACCGCTAACCGCTAACCGCTAACCGCTAACCGCTAACCACTAACCGCTAACCGCTAACCGCTAACCGCTAACCACTAATAAGTCCGAGGCTATCCAAAAAAACGAGTGCAATAGCAATAGGAGCGATGAAACGAATAATAAAAACAAAAACTTTGAAATAATAAATTTTTTTGCCGTTTGCTTCAAGTTCGTTTCTTAAATGCTTTAAACCCCAAAACCATCCTGCAAAAATCACAATTAGTAATCCACCTAAGGGGAGCATTATATTTGAAGAAGTATAATCGAAAAAAGTAAAAAGAGCCTCATATTTTGCACAACAAATAGCGAGGAGAGTCATTCCAGCGGTTGTCAACCAAGTCGCCACTTTGCGTTTAATTTTCATTTCTTCAGAAAAATAAGCAACAACAACTTCTAATAATGAAATTGCAGATGTCAATGCTGCAATCACTAAAAGACTAAAAAAAATTATTGAAAAGAAATACCCACCCGCCATTTGATTGAAAATACTCGGTAATGTAACGAAAACTAAACCTGGACCGTGTCCGGGCTCAATTCCGAATGCAAAAACGGCAGGAAATATAGCAATTCCTGCTAAAACTGCAATTAATGTATCGGTAAGTGAAATTGAAATAGCAGTTTTTCCAAAAGTTTCTTTCTTTTTGATATATGAGCCATAAGTTATCATTACACCCATTCCGAGGCTTAACGAGAAAAAAGACTGTCCTAAAGCGCTTAGCATAGTTTTCCCTGTTATTTTGCCAAAATCAGGCGAAAATAGGAACTTCAAACCATCTGATGCACCATCTAATGTTACAGACCTAATAGATAAAAGCACAATAATGATTAACAGCATGGGCATCAAGATTTTACTATATCGTTCTATTCCTTTTTGGATGCCCGAACTTACAATAATTGCAGTAAGAGCAAGAAATATTACTATCACAACTACTGAAGTCCAAGTTCCCGAAGTTAAATTTGTGTAAATATCATTGATTTCGGTGGGGGATTTGCCTACAAATTGGTTTTTTAATGACAGAAAAAGGTATTCGAGTGTCCACCCTGAAACTACTGCATAAAATGAGAGTATAAAGAACGCTGCTCCAATTCCCATTATTCCGATGAAAAACCACGGTTTATCGGGTGCAATTGTTTTGAATGCTCCGATGGCATTCTTTTGCGCACTCCTTCCTATTGCAAATTCCGAAATCATTAATGGAACTCCAAGAATAAGAACAAATGATAAGTATATTAGCAAAAATGCAGCGCCTCCGTTTTCGCCTAACACATAAGGAAAACGCCATATATTTCCCAGCCCTATCGCTGACCCCGCAGCAGCAGCAATTATCCCAAATTGCCCGCTAAAACTATCTCTTTTTGTAGATTTTTTTTCCATATTTATTTTAAATTATTACTTTTATTTTTAGCCACTAATTTGTTTGTTTTTGAACGAATTGAAATTGTTATTGAATTTATTGTTTATTTGAAACCAAGTCCGGAGTTCTGGATTTATAGCAATTTAATTGTTTCTAAATCTTTTTTCAAATCTTTATATAATTTGTTATTAAACAACCTAATTTTTAAAATTTTCAACTCTTTTATAGTTCCAAAAAAACATTTACGCCACATTTGCAACAAAATTGATGACAATGGCAATGATACGAAATAGAACAAAGTCCACCACAAATTTTTAAATACAACCGCAAATATAACAGTCTGAATTATATAAAAAAGAGGTAATAAAACGAATGCTGCAACAAATCTGAACGAACTAATAAACTGAGTATCTTTTATTTTTGATGATATAACGGCTGTAATTCCAAATGGAAACATATTGTTTAATAATCCATAAATAAAAATAGGAAGAGTTGCCAAAAGAGTGGGTATTTTGTAAAACAGGTTTACTCCTTTCATTTGGCATCTGTTAATTGGTAATTTAATGCCAACTTTTGACAGATTATTTTTTAATTTAGTTGCGAAATTCATTAGGTTCATAAATTTTTCACTGTCGGTTTCGCTTATTTTATCCAATTCTGCAACAATTTTTTTACTTTCAAAAAAGAGATTCTCTGAATTAGGTCTTTGTTTGTTGGTAATCACAGAGTTATAAGCGCCTTGGAGCATTAAAGTTTCATATTCGTAGTAAAACTCTTCGGTTTCGATGTGAATCATCTCTTTTTTTATTCTGTTGTGTAGTTCCTTAATAAGTTGATTAACACCTTTTGCGTTGTTTTCAAGATATTGTTGATAAAAATCTGAAACATTAAAAGGTTCTCCAAGTTTAAGGAACATCGGACTTCCAAATCTGTAATAATGAGAATATTCAATACCAACGGGAACAATTTTAATGTCCATTTTTCCCTCGGACGTTTCCATTGCTTGAAATGCAATTCGTGCAATTCCTTTTTTTAGAGGACGTAACCTACGGTAGCAGTCGTGATTACCTTCGGGCATTAATGTCAGTCCGTTGCGATTGTTGAGAACGTCTATGGTTTTTCTGAAAATAGCGTCATTTTGTTTAAGCGTACCGAAACCATCTCTGATTCGGAATATAGGCATTATTTTAAGGAACGTGAGAATTTTATTGATAATTGGTTTTTGAAAAATATCGGAGCGCGCTAAGAATACGGGCTGCCATTTGCGCATGGTTAAAATTGCTAAAGCATCGGTTAGCGCATTTTGGTGATTCGGTGCAAAGATTAATATATCGGAAAAATCAATGTTTTCCAACCCCGCTACACGCTTTGGGAAATATAATTTGAACAAAATATCTACAAAAAATTTTGTTATACGGTAACTTAACGTCCGCTTTTCTATGTTTTCTCTACTAAATACAGGCATTTTTTTTAGTGGTTAGTGGTTAGTGATTAGTGGTTAGTGATTAGTGGTTAGTGATTAGTGGTTAGTGGTTAGTGGTTAGTGGTTAGTGGTTAGTGGTTAGTGGTTAGTGATTAGTGGTTAGTGGTTAGTGGTTAGTTTTCAGTGAATGAGTGAATGAGTGAATAAGTGAATAAGCAGTTTATGGTTTTATGGTTTTATAGTTTTGTAGTTTTGTAGTTTTGTAGTTTTGTAGTTTTGTAGTTTTATGGTTTTATGGTTTTATGGTTTTGTAGTTTTATAGTTTTGTAGTTTTATAGTTTTGTAGTTTTATGGTTTTATGGTTTTATGGTTTTATGGTTTTATGGTTTTATGGTTTTATGGTTTTATGGTTTTATAGTTTTATGGTTTTGTAGTTTTGTAGTTTTGTAGTTTTATGGTTTTGTAGTTTTATGGTTTTGTAGTTTTATAGTTTTGTAGTTTTATGGTTTTATGCTTTTATGCTTTTATGGTTTTATGGTTTTATGGTTTTGTAGTTTTATAGTTTTGTAGTTTTATAGTTTTGTAGTTTTATGGTTTTATGGTTTTGTAGTTTTATGGTTTAATGGTTTAATGGTTTTATAGTTTTATGGCATTGACTACTTACTACTTACTACTTACTACTTACTACTTACTCACTACTCACTACTCATTACTCACTACTTAATACTCATTACTCATTACTCATTACTCATTACTCACTACTTAATACTCATTACTCATTACTCACTACTCATTACTCACTACTTAATACTAATATCTAAACTCTAAGCGGCTTTCGTCCCCACCAGAAGCCTAAGGACATTCCTGCAATAATATGCCAAATTCCCCACCACGCTGCAATAAATGCCATTCCGCCTAATCCATTGAATAAGTGAGGATTGAATATCAATACTAAAGCAATACCCGAATTTTGAATTCCCGTTTCAACTGTTATTGTACGTCTGTTGGGGTCGGAAAGTTTTAATAATGACGCAAAACCATATCCCGTTGAAAATGCCAAAGCATTATGAACCAAAACTATAAGAAATATCAGGTGTATGTACATGAAAAAAAAGTTAAGGTTTGCCGAAAGAGCAGCAAAAATATAGCCCAAAAAAATAAGAATAGAAAGCCATTTTATTGGTTTAATAATTTTTTTAGTTAAGTCCGGAAATTTATTTGAGAACCATATTCCCAAAAATAATGGTATTCCAAGTAAAATAAAGACTGTTTTAAGCATTTCCCAATGGTCAATTGTAAATGGAATAACTAATTCAGATGTTTTTGAATATAAAGTGCCCCAAATAAAAAAGTTTAGAGGGGTCATAAGAACAGCCATTATTGTTGCAATTGCGGTAAGGCTCACAGATAACGCTATATTTCCTTTTGCCAATGATGATATAAAATTAGAAACGTTTCCGCCGGGACATGCCGCAACGAGTATCATTCCCATTGCCACGCTGGGTGTAGGTCTGATAATTAATATCAAAAGGAACGTTAGTGCGGGAAGCAAAATAAATTGAGACGACCATCCTATCAATACTAATTTTGGGTTTTTTATCAGTTCTCTAAATCCGCTTATTTTTATTCCCAATGCAACTCCGAACATAATAAATGCAATGGTAATATTCATAATTAACAGGCTTCCGCTGCTGAAATTTAGCCTTATCCAATCTAATGTTTCTAAACTTGCTTTAATGTTAAAACTAATTTTATCAACTTTTCCTTGGTTAAGTTCTACTCTATGGCGTTTTGTGAAATACCAATCTTCGCCTTCAAGTCTGAAATCAGGTTCGTCGGCATTTTCGATTGCTTCTTCGGGTGTCATTCCGATACGTAAATATGCAATTGGGTTTGTGGTATCATCTGTTTTGCCTTTTTCTTTTTTCAGTTTTACTTTGTGAAGTCGTTCATGTAGCCGTATGTCAATGATTTTGCCGCTCATAAAGACCGCTTCATCCTTGCCGTAGTACCAACGAATTACGTTATTCTTTTTTGTTGGATTACCTACTAAATTAACCAATGTTGTTGAATCAGCCCCTTCGGGAACTGTTCTTAATTTGTTGGCAACACTTTGAGCTTCAACGTTATTTCCTATTATTAGAAAAAAAGCAAGTGCCGCACAAATAATTAGTTGTTTTGCCGATAGTTGCCTAATAGATTTTAAAATTTGTTTCATATTATATCATTTTAAAATTTGAGAGCGCAAAAGTACAAAATATTTTTTAAATATATATTATTTTTTTATTTTTTTTTGTAATTTCAGAACTCCTGACTTGGGGCAAAATCGATTGTCGCATTTTTCAACATATCATATTTTAAGTTATCGCATTCGGTTTAGCTATGTTTTGTGCTTGTCTAAAAAGCGGAGCATTGAATTTATTGAAATGAATGCATCCTTTTTTTGGATATCCCCCGAATTGCGCTTACGGACGACCGCAAGGGTGCGCCCCTACGGGGTTATCTACGTTGCACTCGTATCGAGTGCTGCGGGTTATCGAATGCGCCACCGTTTCTTGTAATATCGGTGTTGTTAAGAGATGCGTTTCAGGGTTTGTTCCGAAACTCAGTTCATTCTTATTTATTAACCGCAAGTACAGACAATCCAGCACAAACCCCACATATTCCCCGTATTCCACAATGTAGCACTCGGTAGAGTGCAACGTAGATAACCCGGTAGGGGCGCACCCTTGCGGTCGTCCGTAAGCGCAATTCGGGGCGTTCATCAAAACACAAACCCCACATCATCTCTACATCCCACACTGCAGCACTCGGTAGAGTGCAATGTAGATAACCCGGTAGGGGCGCACCCTTGCGGTCGTCCGTAAGCGCAATTCGGGGGATATCCCAAAAAGGATGTTTTCTTTTTAGACAAGCTCCCGACCTCGACACTTTAAAAAAGAAAAAAGAGGAGCACAAACCTGTGCCCCTCCCTTTTAGTATTCAGTATTCAGTATTTAGTATTCAGTATTTAGTATTCAGTTCACTCTACTCATTACTCACTACTAACCACTAACCACTAATCACTAACCACTAACTACTAATTCCTAACCATCGTCTTCGCCTCAACTCTCTCGCCATTGATATACAAAGCATAATGATAGAAACCTTCGGGAATTTTTGAAAGTGGGATTTCTATGCTGTAAATACCTGTTTCTTTGGTTCCTTCTGAAAATGTTTCTACCAACTGACCAAGGGCATTGAAAAGTTTGATTTCTACATTGCCATCAATGTAGATAGCATACTCAACAGTTGTGCTAACACGTGCAGGGTTAGGAATATTTTGACCTAACGCACCTTTTTCGTTGCCAATTGCAATGGGTGGCACGGTTTTGAGCGTTTGCTTTTGCGGAAGCGTTGCTAACAATGCACTTTTGGTTCTTTCAAATGCAGATTTTGATTTAGGTATAAACTCTGGAAAACGACTGAGAATAAATGTTTTAGATTTTAGTTCCATACCGAGGGTGTCGCCTTCCATGCGGAGATAAATATCTCCCAAATCTATAACTGCAAAGATAGAATCAGGATAACTTGGTGGATTTTCGATGCGGTTTTCGTACCAATCTATTGCGGGTTGCCACTGACGCTCTAAAACATTGCAACGGGTAGACAAAAACTGTGCCGTTTCATAAAGTGTTGTGTCGGAAACGGTAAATGTTTCAAAATAGGTTCGTAAGCCATTAAAATCTTGGTCGGTAAATTGTTGCAAGGCAAGTAACTCATGCAAAGCAGCATTTGCAAATGGAGTTTCAGCATGATTTTCAATTAAATCTATAAATGATGTTTGAGCAGCTCCATAATCTTCTTCTGATAAGTAATCTAAAGCCGTTTCATATATGGTTTCTGGCAAAGTACGGGTTTTAGGAAAGATCAAAGGCGGATACCATATTGAATCGCAAATGTAATATT
>Ga0099364_10009360_pt1 | contig 13603 bp, 6 predicted proteins | sample TergutTh196P3_FD_73070 | JGI IMG/M metagenome (GOLD analysis project Ga0099364, IMG submission 73070) | Microcerotermes parvus P3 segment gut microbial communities from Pointe-Noire, Republic of the Congo - Th196 P3 | ecosystem: Host-associated > Arthropoda: Insects > Digestive system > Gut ...
TATAGGAGTATCCAACGTCTTGGTTTCGCCAGGTTGGAGAGATTTTGCCAAAGCGACGATATCCTGTCCGGTACGGCCTAATTCCCGCTCAACTTTTTGTTTCCTTATGACTTTTTTATGATCTCTTGCGCCCGTTATTTCGCCAGCGTCGTTGAAAAATAAAATTTTTACCTTACCCTCTTCTTCGGCATAAAGTTGTTCCATAAAGGAATAGATGTCAAAACCTGTCCCCACGGCACCAACGGTTCGACCTTCATATCGGACAGGAACATTGACCCATAAACGCACTTCATCGAGTCCGATATCGTAATTGACGTTGATATTATACTGGTCAGTATGGTAAAACGTTTCAATATACCAATCAGACTCAAGAGCGTCGATGTCTAAAATATAGAGAGGTTTATCGCCATAATAAAATTTTCGGTCAATGTCATTGATCCAAAAAATACTCTTTCCTGCAAACGCAGACCGATATGAAGCGAACTCCTCAAAGGCGATCTGTTCGAGTTCAGTGTTATGCGGATCAAGGAAAAACTGCCCGATGATCGGAGAATTGGCCATACGCCTGGCGATGACGATTTCGCCGTTTACGGTCGTTTCCAGTTTCAACCGCTCTATGTATAACCGTTGAGACAATGTCGCCCCCTTGGTTTCGCGGACGATTTGCCGCATCGACAGCAAAAACACGACGGAACATGCTGTAAAGATAACCAAAAAAAATACGGTTGAAAATATGATAAATCTTCGCATTTGGATTTGCTCTCGGTTTTGTTAATAGATTTGCGGCATAACACTCATCATTCCCGTACCCCGTCATCCCCGAGAAAGCAGGAATCGAGGGGACGTTTCTACAGATCAATCCCATGCGGAATGATAAATGCTTGCGTCCAAACTCATTCTAAAACACGCCTTCGCACACGAATTCTCTCCTTCTTGGCAAACGCCTCTATAAAAATAATATTAACGAAAGGATGCCGTGATTGCAATACCTCTGTCTAAATATCTCTGTAGCCGGGTGTGTTAAATCTTATTGGGAATTTTCCAAGCGTTTTCCCATTGGTGTGAGTAGAGCACACCGCAGACGCTGGCAATTCGGTTTGCCCGATCGACCCGCCAACACGCACCCGTCTGCTTTAACCTTCGCCCCGCCAAGTTCTTGCACGCCCCCTCCACCAAACCACTACCAATCACTCGACCATCCGCCAACCGCTCGCAATAATCCAACCGGCCAGCATTGCCGCGAAAATAATCGAACAACGAATCCACCGACTTAATCTGCGACTCGCATAAATACCTCCCCGTGTAAATTGACTAACTGATCAACCTGTAGAAAAAATATTCTATCAGAGTCCACATGATTTTTTACACACCCATGCGAATGCTGCTGAACGTTTTTCGCTTGCAGAACAGCCCCGTCTCTATTATAATGCCCGAATGCACATCGCTATCATTATGGACGGAAACGGCCGATGGGCCAGCCGTCAGGGGTTACCTCGTCATGCCGGTCATCAGGCCGGTGCTGCGAGAGTTCGGGAAATTGTCGAAGCGTGTGTACGGCGGAATATCGGGCAACTCACTCTGTTTTGTTTTTCCAGTGAAAACTGGAAACGGCCGCAAACAGAACTTGATGCTTTGATGTCGCTTTTCAAGGAGTATATTAGAAAAGAAAGCGAACTGTTGCGTCGTTATGACATTCGGGTTTCCGTCATAGGCCGTCGGCAAGGGATTCCTGATTATATTCTTTCCGAACTTGACATTTTAACGTCTATCACTCGGAATAACAATGGTTTACATCTTTGTTTAGCCGTCAATTACGGTTCTCGCAACGAGATTGTAGATGCGGTCAAACAGATCGTTTCCAAAAATATTCTTGCGGAGAACATTGATGAACAGTGTATTTCGGATCATTTGTATACCGTTGGCATGCCGGATCCCGACTTGCTGATTCGCACGGCTGGCGAGCAGCGTCTGAGCAATTACCTTCTTTGGCAGTTGAGTTATGCCGAAATTTGGGTTACGGACAAATGTTGGCCGGATTTTAATGTTGCCGAATTCGATACGGCCTTGCAAGACTTTGCCCGGCGAAAACGCAAATTCGGCGGATTGTAGTACGCAGGCGGAGTTTTTTAATGTGTGTTGTCTGGTATACTCTTCCCCCTGTCCGGTTTTTGCCGTCCAACGCTGGGCATGCACCATCATCGATGTAAATTAGGTTATGAAATGACTCTTAATTACTACGGATATTTAATAAAATACGAGTTGTCGTAGAAGAACGAATTTCATACCCCGTGATATCATCTATTGTTACTGCGGTAATCGCTACCGTGTATTGTAAATGTCCTGACAATGGAACATCCAAACCATTAATTGCAAATGGAATTTTATTGCCGCGGATTTCTTTATTGCTTAAAATTTTCCCAGACGTTCCACCATCAATAGTCACTCCTTCTTTAGAAAGTTCAATCATGGCCTCTTGAGATTTTTTCGTTTGGTTTATAATATCATTGGATGAGATATTACCATAGTAAATACACACTTCATAGTATGTCGCATAATAAATATTTCCTACAATGCCAATCGGCCATCGCTCCGGCTTAGTAAAATTCGGAATAGTCATATTTAAAGCAACATCTCCACTCCCTTTTGTGACGACTGCACGAACACTTGGAGCGTTGTAACGTGCCGTCGAAACATTAATTCTTGAAGATAATTCTCGATCATTTTTATCTTTGAATCTATTAGTGTTTTTTGTCGCAAAAATATCGATTCTGTACTGTGTACCAGCAGATAAACCTTTAATCTCAACATACACCCAATTCATCATTCTCGCACCGCTCCCTTGAGTGCCAACCGTTATTTCAGAATTTTTCAATTCTTTTAAAGAAACGGTATTGCTAAATGGATTGATGCAATAATCACTTAACTCGGTGCGATTAGATGAACCAGGTAGTTGCGAAACAAGATTTGAATTTTCAACATAAGAAACATCTTTAATTATATGGTTTCCATGGACATCAACTTCGATTTTTAATGTTGCTAATAGAACATTTTGAAACCATCGACCTTTAGATCCAGCCTCTGAGTCAAATATCCTGCCGCGTATTTCTATTTCGTAACCATTAACTCCTGATGTTGGCAAAAAACTACCACTGCTAGCCGGAGCAACTGCCCATCCAATCTGTACAGAATTGACAGTAGGAGCCTTCACCGTACCGCCAAGCGATTTCGAATTATTTGCATTCATCGCTCGCAACTTTAATGAGGTTATCTGTTGATGAGTCAATGTGCGACATGTCACATTATAAAACTCATCTTTTCCATCATTTTTTTTGGCACCAATGCCATCACCATTAAATGCTTGCACTGCAAAACGATACTGTTGACCGGCTAATAGTCCATGAATAGTAACACCAACGGTTAAATTTTCAATAGAATGCCAAGTCAAGTTCGAAGGTTCACTCAAGTATTCGTTCCAGGCCTCTATAGACAAGCCTCGTAATACGATTTCATAATCTAAAATATCATCAGTCAATGCATCAATATCAACGGCATTAACACTATCACGCAGTGCGCGTAAATTTGTTAAATCAGTACCAGCCGACAAGACGACTCCAGCGTTGTTCCATGTAATACCCTTCCAATTTTTTTGAATAGATATTTCATAAAATGCATTATTTTTATGTTTATCTAAAATTCTCCAGTTCAACGTTACGCTATCTACAGTTGGCCCCGTCGAATTGATCGGTGATGTTTTTGAATTCGCCTTGCCATTCGTTGCCTTCACTGTTACATTTTTTGCAAGTTCTTTTTCTTCTACTTCTACCATGACTATTCGGCTACGACCTACATATATGTCTTCTTGGTATTCTATTGTATTGCCTGTTGGTACTACAGTAAACCAATATGCCTCATCATTTTTCAAATACGGAATTGTTGCATGCTGTTTTGACATAACCAAACCTGTTGATGACAGTGTTAAATCGACATACATATTGCCATCCACAATTTTACTATTCTCTCCTTCTTCTTTATACCAGGTTATTATATAACCATTTGCTCCCAAAACATGATCCCAATATAATTGAACTGCTTGGTTTCCAATTTGTTCTACAACACAAGTCCAATTGTCATCTAAAGATACATTTTCTCTTTTTGTTTGTACGCCCAAGATATTTCCATTGTCGTCTTTTAAAAATATGGGTGCATGTTCAATAATTCGCTGGCTATTTTCTTCATTCTCTATGGACAAAACGAATATTCGAACATAATAGTATATTGCATGTTCTAAATTATTGATTGTATAACTTAATATTCCATCCTCATTAACTCTATACAACTCAAACCCCTCAATACTTTCTTTACCAGTAACACCATGGGCGAAAAACGGACTAAGAGACCATTCTATTCGATAAGATTGTGCCCAAGAAACATGTTCCCAACAAACAGTCAGAGACGAAGTCTTGTAATTGATTTCATTTTGATCTATTGATAGTTTTATCTCTTGAATGGTTAAATTTTTGTCAGATACAGTATGATCGGTCAGTGTCACACCGGAAATACAAAAATCTTCTGGTGTGCTATATGTATTATCTACGGCAATGACGGATACAACAAAATCAAACGGACCATCCCCTATAAGATTGCTTATCGAACCGCTAGTGTTATTACTACTTAACATGACACTCTTACCGGCGTCTGTTGAAAGTGATATGACGATCGATGCTATTCCCAAAACATACTCGACTTCAGAAGTTTTCAATATAAACTGTACCTCATTGCCGTCAAAGATACTGGCAATAATATCAAAAGAATCTTCACTAATGCCGATGTGGCGAATTCGTTCGGGAGTCTCGGTTAGTATAAAACTAGCAGAATTCAATTGGCCGTTAATTTTAACTCCATCTATTACATTGACGGTTGCCGAAAAATCGACTGCGACACCGGGTTGCAAATCATCAAAAGACGCAGTCCAACTATGGCTGTCGAGAGTAATAGAACCATGTTCTCCATAACTAATGACTATAGACGATATATATTCTCGATGTTCTTCTGGTAATGAAAATTGTAATGTCTTTCCATCAATACTCCAATGGCCAGTTACTGATATATGATCTACACTAAATGTTTTAGCAATATGTTCAGGCAACGTGACACCGGAAATATAAAAATCTTCTGGTGTGCTATATGTATTATCTACGGCAATGACGGATACAACAAAATCGAACTGACCATCCCCTATAAGATTGCTTATCGAACCGCTTGTGTTATTACTACTTAACATGACACTCTTATCGGCGTCTGTTGAAAGTGATATGACGATCGACGCTATTCCCAAAACATACTCGACTTCAGAAGTTTTCAATATAAACTGTACCTCATTGCCGTCAAAGATACTGGCAATAATATCAAAAGAATCTTCACTAATGCCGATGTGGCGAATTCGTTCGGGAGTCTCGGTTAGTATAAAACTAGCAGAATTCAATTGGCCGTTAATTTTAACTCCATCTATTACATTGACGGTTGCCGAAAAATCGACTGCGACACCGGGTTGCAAATCATCAAAAGACGCAGTCCAACTATGGCTGTCGAGAGTAATAGAACCATGTTCTCCATAACTAATGACTATAGACGATATATATTCTCGATGTTCTTCTGGTAATGAAAATTGTAATGTCTTTCCATCAATACTCCAATGGCCAGTTACTGATATATGATCTACACTAAATGTTTTAAATATATATTTTAATGGACAAAGAGATATGCTATAAGTATTGTCATTTTCAAATCTCCAACCGTTTTCTGTATCGACATGAACAGTAATTTCAAAATCGATATCTTGACACTCCATAAATTCAATATTCCATTGCTCCCATCCATTTAATTGGTCCCATATCGCTACACGGCTCCCATCATGTTCAATGACAACTTGTATAATACCGGATGGAATCTTAAAATCTTTTTTCCATTTGAAAGATATTTCTGTACCGCTATCGCTTATAACATCTGCAATGATATTATTTTTAACAGAAAATAACTCTTCTGACGAAACATCTACTTCTTTCCAAGATTGTGGTATGATATTTTGTATAACAACAGTAGATGAAATGTACGCATTTGATACTATATTGGTTCTTATTTCAAAATATGTAGATTGATATTCCATCAACCCATCATTAATTTCAACTGTCCAGTTTGGCCCCATCATAGTATTTTCATAAATGTATGATAGATCCCCAACTTGATAGAATATGTCGATCCTGTCAAATCCTTCCATTATCTTTGAATCCACAAGATCAGATAGTGTAATTTTTATTGATGGCACCGTGCCTTCATAAAATCTTTCTATAATGAAATCGTTTTCTCGAAGAACAATTTGTGTGGCGTCCTTCGTCCTTATTTCTACCATCTCCAATTGTATGGAATCTGGATAATTTTCATTACCGATTGCGATTACTTTAACTCTATAATCTACGCCTGGAGATAGATTAAAGATACACAACTCTAGTGTATTTTTTTCTACTTCAATTTCATCTATATTAGTGTTATATTCATCTGATAAATACACGTATACTCTGTATCCTGTAATGCCTATTTCATTTTCTGGCGGATCCCATTTGACAATAAAAGAATTTTCCATTATTGTTTCTATTGGCACCCTAGTATTTTTTGGTGCTTTAACTGGATGTATAGCCGTACTAACGATATCTAATAATTGTATTTCCGAATATGAAAAATCATTAGTTTCTTCTGTCCCTTGCTCTACTTGTATCCAAAAATAATACTCTTTGTCTTTTTCTAGTTGATTTTGATCATTCCCCTTGCCTAATGTAAATGCAATTTCTGTGTTGTTTTCGGATAATGTAACTATGAAATGATCTATCTTATACATATTATCTAAATTGGCATTTTTTTCTAATGAATACCACATGCTGAACCTTGTATCATTCCATATTTCTTTCAAATTGATTTTTATAGTCCAATTAATTTGATCATCATCAAATAGAATTGAAATAGGATTAGATTCTTCTAATTCTATTTCTGTGATATTTCCATGTGTCCGTCGAGTGATAGAATCAGAAAAATCAGAATCATTATGATCATCATCTGCAACAGCTTTGATCGTAAACCAGTATTCTGTTCCTTGTGATAGATTTTCAAAAACGGTACTAGAAATTTCCTGCCCAATTATAACGATTTCTTCGTGTAAATTCTCTAATGATTCGTCATTAAATCCACGTAGTATATAACCTGAAGCATTCTCTACAGGAATCCATGTAACTAATATCGATGTTTTCGACAAAGCAGAAGCCACAATGCCGTCTACGGAATCAATTTTGTCTTTTGGCATATCTATCGGATTAATGACAACAACTCCCGACAACAAAGGAAAGGCATCATTTAGATATCCGTTGAACCTTATGTAAACTGGTTCGATTTGTCCATTAACAAGTTGCCATTCTTCCTCTGAGAACATGTAGGTTCTAGATGTTCCGTTTATAATAATTTTCTTTTCCCAGTTCCAGTAACCTCCCGCCAATTGATTCCAAAATTTCCCCCCATCCAATGTGTATTCAATGGAATAAATAAAACTAATATCTTCAATATCATTCAAGACATCTGAATTAAAAGAAGAAATGTTCCAACTTACACTTTGGCTATCGCTATCTATAACTATATCGAATTTAGGGATTCTAACATTATTTATCGATGTTATTGTATTACGTGATGTTGCTACTAGAACATCTGAATGCTCTCCATAAGTGTTGAAAGCCTCTAGTAAATAAAAAAATCTATTTTGAGAGTAAGTCGTAACAATTTCTGATTCTTTTATATCTTCGATATTAAGAGTCAAAACATAATAATCAATTTCCCCAATTTTTTGTTTTCCAGGTTGAAGTACTGTAGTAGTTGGATTTTGCACAATTTGGTTGGATATCGTCGTAATATCACCAGCATTGTTTTTTCTCGCTCCAATCGTCAATTCAAATTTATCGATTTCACCTACTTTTGAAGCATCTATCCAAAAATCTATTTTATCAGTATGGGCAAAGACAATAATATCGTTTTCCCGGATTTCGACTGCTGATTTGTGAAGGATTTTATGAACATTTACCATTGAAGAGCGATATGAAATCCCATTCGCAACCATCTCTATTTGAACAAGAAATGGACCAGATGGAAGCGCAAAAGCCCCAATATCTGAATTATTCGGCAATTTTGGATTTATAAAGTTGTATTCATAAATATGTGTTTGTGAATTAGGCGGTAAAATTGCAGTATTATAATTTGATCTTTGATATTGCCATATATTAGACGATGGCCAAGTTTTTCCTCCGTCTGTAGAATATATTAGTTGATAGTAATCTACAGACTGTATTCCTATCTGTTTTATTACATCTTCATGATTCCAATATATTATCATGTTGCTCTCATCGAACTCGACATCAAAATGTGACGGTATTATTGGTGACGAACTCACATTTGACATAGCAACAAGTTCCTGATCTTTGAAGGCTTTTATTTGCCAAAACATACCCGAAGATAGGATGTCGCTAGTATACTCTATATCGAGGACATAATGGGCAATGTCTCCATTTGAAAACAATACTGACTGATCCCAATTTGTCGAGTTAAAATCTTGTACTATATTCAAATTGTCATCAGAACCAATACTGACTGTGAAGTTATCAATGTTTTCTGCTTTTGTCGCATCAATCCAAAATTGCATGCCTTTCGTTCCTGACGTAACACGTATGTCCGTGTATTCTTGAAGGATAGTAGGCGAAGATTCGAATGATGTTTGCATAGCCGTGGCAAATTGCTTTCTATTTAGCCCCTCTGAATCCGAAACAATAACTTGCGTATCGTCGTTTTCGACATCGTTCGGCATAAACATTCCGCCTAACACAACAGCAAGCATTTCCCTGCTTTCGAGTTCCTCTACCCTACTTTTGCGAGATTTTGCCCTTTTGCTTTTTTTCGCCGTTGTTTTGCGAGTTTTGAAACAATAGCCATCAGTAATGTGTTTGTCCATGTGTACAGATAGTATAATGACTAGCGACCTGTGGCTTCTGTAACCATTTAGCCAATTTCGGATAATTAGTCATTTTTTGAAAAGGAAAAGTCAGTGTAGAAATTTCTGAAAATTCTGTCAAGAGAGAATACTACCCCGTCGGCGAGTAAATTTTTCTAATTTTTTCAGATTTTACATCACGGCTACGACGGTTTGCGAAATTGTTACACAAGACGGCAGTGCAGTATGCGAGACGACTGATCGTGATTGTTTTGGATAATGCTAGTTATCAGCGTTGTCAGTTGGCGATGCCCATTGCATATCAATCGTATGCTATTATTCACTATCCTGCAAGAATAAAAGGGACTGCCGACATAGATAATTTCCTGGTATTGTTCATGTTCATTTGACAGAGATAATGCCGTCATTGCGCATCATGACGGTCTAATGAGAACAACTACGGCGATTCTTCCAGAACGTCCGGGACTCTATCATTCGGTGTCAGTCAAGTCATTCAGGTCGGTCTCTTCACTGTAGCGATCTTCGTCTACTCGTTCTTCGGCTTCCGATTCGGATACGGTCGCACTTTCCGGGCTGCCGAAACCGAAACCGCTATCCGACTCTGGGAAATCTTCGGCACTGAAATCCGGCAAATCGAAATCGGCTTTGAAATCATCAAAATTCGGCACTTCGATCACTCTGGCGGCCATCCGTTCCAGAAACATTACCGTTGATGGCCGTCGTAGCAAGGCCAACTGGTTTTCCGATCGTTGTCCCAACAAACTGTCACCCCATCGGTCAGCAACATTTTGGTATGCAACGATTGCGTTGTCCAAATCGGTTTTCGGCGAATCTTCCTGCTCTGATACAACACGTGTCGCGGCTAATCCTTCCCAAGACTGTCCCAAGCCGAAGCCGGCTTGTTGCAAAAGGATGGGATCGGTCGCCATCGCTTGCACTTGTTGGAAGGCAGTGATTGCCCGTTCTAGCAAAACGATTGCTCCCTCTTTATCGGTAAAAAGCAACGAACTGCCCGTCGCCAAGAGTTTGTGTGCCAGCGTCAGCCGGGCTTGGAGGCCGACGGTGCTGGTCGTTGAGTTTGCGATGTTTTCCAGTTCAATTTCGGCTGTCGGCGAACTTAGTGCGGCATAGTATTGTTTCCAGACCGTCTGATGATTCCAGGATTGAACCCGAACAGTCCCAAATATAACGGCGGCTGCAATGAGCCCAAAAGCAACAACAAAGGAAAGCCATCCGCTGTTGGGCTTGATCCAATCCGCATAGGCTGCACCGATCCATTTTGCCAACTCATTTTTCTCTAACTCTTGCCGAGACTTGCTATCCATAGGGGCAGTGTTGATGAGGAAATCTCAAATGTGAATCTCAATATACGTTGAGAGTCTAGCAAATCGGCAAAAAAAGTCAAGACTCATGGCCAGTACCTGTTACTACGGTATAAACGTACTCACCGTCTCTTACTCACCGTCTATTGCCCGAACGCGGTCAAACAGCAATATATTCCTGTTTAAGAGTTGTATTTGAGTTTCGAGTGCTTTGATTGTTTCCTGCAATTCTCCCACTTCACGCCGGAGTGCTTCAAGTGATTGACGCATTTCGACGATTTCTCGGGGTAACCTCGGGCCCCAAGACAAAGAGTCAAGTTCCCGATGCTGGTTTTGACGCCGTTCCATTTCTTGCTGCAATCGTTCGGAAAAGGGATTGGGTTGCTGATGAGGAAAGGGATTCGCCAACGGCGTCGGGTCGTAAGGCGGCATCAAATCATCCGTGGGGTTGGCATCCGGCGGGTTGGAAACTTCCGCTCCCAAACCTCTCGGCATCGTCGTTCGGCCTGACATCTCGGGCCAACGTCCGGTCATTCTGTCCATTGTGTTCGGGTGTATGATCACTCTCGAGTCATCGACTCTCGAATCGCTGACTCTCGAATCATTGAATCGTCCTGGTGTTCCCTCTTCGGTTTTTTTTCCCGCAAGCCCAGTACTCCGTTCGGCTTCCCGCGGCAGTCGGCTTTCACCTCCCGGCGGGGGTTGCAAATGTTGTATGACATCGCGAAGTTGCCGAATCAAATCCGCCTGCTGGGCTTGGAGAGTTTCTGAGAGTTGCCGATCATGCTGCCCAACGAGGCCGAGCATTTTTTGCGTTTCTTGCAGTTGCCGGGTGATATCGTCTTGCATTTGGCGGAGCAACACTTGATCGTCGACGAAGCGAATATCCTGTTGAGCGAATACTTTTTGACGGTACAGGGTTTGATTGCACAGGGAGACGGCCAACGTTAACAGCAAAGAGACACAAAAAAGCCGGAACATAAGATGTCAGACGGGGTTCAAGACAACGCCAATCAGAGACGTAGTGATAAAGGACGTATGCCAGTATACAGATTTTACTGTTCAGACGCAATGCCGGTTGCCCCTTGTCGGCTACACCGTGCCGGCTACACCTTGCCGACTGAATGCCCGACGAGAATCACCCGCATACGACTCCGTCATTTCGTTTAATCCGCAGTCGTCCTCCCCGTAGCGACGTCGAATTCGGCAATACTTGGTATCAACATCGCTGCCGTGGTGAAGCCGAATGCTCCGCATAAGGCGATGAATACTAGCATATATTTTCCCAAGAGCATCGAAGTAATGATGTAAAATACGGCAATCGGCAATGTAAACGAGGCCGTTGCGATGGCCGTTGAGGGGTTTCGTGCCCCTAAAGCGAGGTATAATCCGATACCGCCGCCGATCATAAACGCAGTGAATGGGACCAACTGCGTTTCAAAGGAGCCGCTAAACGCAACCATAATCCAAATGCATGCCGCAATGCCGACAAAGAGGAAAAACATGGTGCCGAGACTCGTCGCCGTCGCTGCTCGGGTATTGTCGTATTGCATTCCGATATACACGCCGACCATTGCGGAAAAAATATACAGGACACACAAACTGATCAGCAAGAAGAGCATCCCCGGCAAGGTAACGGCTTCATACCAAAATAGATATCCGCATAACGCTAAGGGCAATAGCATGATCCATTTCATATTGTAAAAAACGCCGCCGAGTTTTCCTAAAACGTATTCTTTCGGCGTAATGTCGCTGGCCAAAATCAGGTCGAATGTTCGTCCGTCTTTTTCGGACGTTTGCGAAGTGATTGCTTGGGCATTGACCAAAATAAGCGAAAGGAGAAAGAGAGGGATAATCGGGCTGGCAAGTTGGGCCGCCGTGATGATCACATTTTCCGTAACGAGCGTATGAATCGACCAAAAGCACATGGCGAAGAAGGCCAAGAAGCCGAATTGGATGATCCAAATCCGCCGACCGTAGGCCTGCGTCATGATTTCCCGCCAGATGATCGGGTTATTCCATGCATGGCGGATTCGTACGCGGCGTATGCGATTTGTGTTCGTCACCGCTTGCTGTATAGCGTTCGGCGTTCCACCGGGCGAAACGGCTAACGGTGTTGTTATCGAATCAAACGTCAACGTCTCCTCGAGCGTCTGCCCGGCCTGTTTTTTATGCCATGTATCGACCTCTGCTACCCCCTGCGTTCTGCGTCCTGCGGTCTCTCCCGACAGATTCCAAACCCGAACAAACATAATAGCGATTGCGTTGATTCCGATAACGAGAAGGCCGCACACGGTCATAAAGCCCAAAATCGGCCAAAACAACCCCGACGTCAAATCAACGGCAGGCCGAGAGGCTGCCAAAATAGCACTCCAAGGCGAAAACATGGCGGCGTAAGGTTGCAAGCCGGGCAGTCCTTCCCAAAGGCCGATCCATAGAACTATCATCAATATCGTCGTTGCGATGGCTTGAAACGTTTTTTCCCGCCACAGAGCGATGCAACTGCCGAGACTGCCGCAAGCCAGCATACAAAAGAGTGTAACAATCAGCACTCGGGTAATTTGATAGTATGAAATACCGCCGAGCATAGCGATTGCCATAAAAACCGGTATAGAAACGGCAAGCATTGCAATGATGTTCAACAAACTGGCAAAAAGTTTCCCGAGAACAAGTTCCCGATTGGTCATGCGAGTCATTAACAAAAGCAAAAACGTTCCGCGTTCTTTTTCTTGCCCGACTGCACTGGCCGAAAGCGTTGCTGCAAAAAATATCGCTAATATCATCTGCACGGGGGCGAGAAACTGAAAGAGCATCGATGCGCAACGTGCAAAGTCGCCGGGGTCGGTAATCAGTTGGGTTCCGCTGATCACTAGCCAGGCCGTAATAATGAGAAGCAGCAAGACTCCGGCGTAAACGCTTCGGAGGATATACGTCCAATCTCGCCGGGGAGCGATCGCTACTTCGCGGGAAAAAACGGGGCCGATGATCATAATAGGAATAGTATAGCATAAAACGGCCAGTGATTGACGTGCCGCAACGGTTCAATCCATTACACTACCCGTTTCTGCGGGAACACAATGACAAGATTTAAAAAAGGAGTCCGTAATTCACACCGTAAAATCAGCACGCTAGAGCGAGTTTACCTTTGTTCTAGACAAGAAAGTGTTCATATTGTATTAGACTTGTTCCGCAACCCTCATATTGCTATAATGTTGGTGCTATGAGGGGATTTTAGCCAAATTTCCCT
>Ga0099364_10009362_pt1 | contig 13599 bp, 10 predicted proteins | sample TergutTh196P3_FD_73070 | JGI IMG/M metagenome (GOLD analysis project Ga0099364, IMG submission 73070) | Microcerotermes parvus P3 segment gut microbial communities from Pointe-Noire, Republic of the Congo - Th196 P3 | ecosystem: Host-associated > Arthropoda: Insects > Digestive system > Gut ...
AGCTGTTAATTGTCAGTTTTCCGTATAGACCGCCATCGTTAATAATTTCAAGTCTGTCGTTGAACATAAGAACGCGCACCGGAGTGCCTTCGGTGTGGATGCTGTAGTCACGGTGCATTAGCGCGTTTATTACCGCTTCGCGTAACGCATCAACGGGATATTCGGTTTTGTCGTTTCGCTGTCCTTTTTCAATAATTATTTTTTCGCGCATATTCCGGGTAATAAAAAGCATTGTTTCTTCTACCATCTCTTTTATGGTTCCTTCTATGCGTTTATTCGCCGAAAAGCGTTCTCCGTCCTCCCCCTTATCTCCCATTTTCAAGCCGGGAACAACAACTGCCGTTACACAAAGCTGGGGAAACACTGCCTGCGGGTATTCGTGAAAACACAAAACCCCGGCAAGCGTAGGTTTGCCGTCTTTAATTATACCCATAAGATTCAGGATTTTTTCGTCGGACAGTCTTGACGTATGTTCCTTTTCTCTTTTTACCGCTGCGATATACTCGTTCACCGCGTCCTGCTTAAACTGTGTAACATCTGCTGTTCCCGCAGCACGGATATCGTCACGAATGCGCTGGCGGTAAGCATCGTAGCTGTAAATCTCGTAATCGCTCATTGGCTCGTCAGCTTCGCCTACCCTGATAAACGAACCTTTTACACGCCCGGTGCCCTTGTAGTAAACAGGCCTCTCAGAAATATCCGTTCCGGGGATTTCTGCCGATACAACAATTTTTCCATCTATATCGCAAACTGTAAACAAAGGGCGAACTACCGGCTGCATCTGTTTGCATTGTTCGGCAACGTGTTTCTGTAAATCTTGCGGATCATAAACACCGACTACCTGGAAACCGCTTTTTTCATCAATACCGAACAGGATTATCCCGCCGCCGTCCTGATTGGAAAACGCGGAAAGTGTTCCGTACAGACGTTCAGGATAACCTTTATGCGCCGCTTTTATCTCAATTGTCTGTGTCTCGCAGCCTAGCGTTTGAACATCATTTATCAATTTGACAAGTTCTTCTGTTTGCATAAAGCCCTCAATTTGGTTTATTTCTTTGATTATAACAGAAAATTTTGCTTAATGCAAGCATTTTTTTGTTTAATTAGACTATAAACCAAATAATTTTGCTTATTTTTCTTATAGACACTATACCTTCACATATCCGGCACATTAAAGCCAGCGGCCCTGATTTTTTCCCGGTAGTCGCTGTCCAGGTGGATGCAGTAGACGCGGCTGCGTAATTCCCCGGTAAAGGTTTTTTCCAGCCAGGCAAAGCTGCAGTGGCTGGAGTTGGCGTCTGCCTTAAGGGCAGTATCCTGATAAATTTCGTCCACCTCTCCTTTATTAAATGCATCTATCACCTGGGGCGGGATAAATTTAGCGTCTCCGCTGTAATATATCGTTTTTTCGGGGGAGGAAATTAGATAGCCAAAGCTCTGCATATTATCTACATGATCAGTTTCTATGGGTTTAAAGGTAACGCTTTCGCCGCTGTCTACCTCCAAACTGGGCAGCCATAAGTATTTATTATCTTTTATGCCCATAAGATCCAAAAGGCTTACAACTGTTTTTGATGGATGGATAATCCGGATTGGTTTGTCTAGAATGATGCTGCAATAGGAAACCAGAGAACCCAGGCTTCCGGCATGATCACAGTGAAGGTGGCTTAATACCACCGTTACCCTGGAACATTCCCTTAAGGCTTGGGAATTCCATAAGCTGCCAAATACAGTTTCGCCGCAGTCCAGTAAGTATAGTTCGTCCCCTATCATAAAATAGGCAGCAGTATTGTTCATTGCAGGATTAAAGGCGGAGCCAAGGCCCAGAAATTTAAGGTTCATAAAATTATATCTCCGGCCCTATTGGGGTTAATAGTATTCATATTTGCTTTTTGCTGATGACTTTCTTCCAAAAACTATATACATTGCTGTCGCGGCAATAATCATCAGAAAAACTGCGTATACAAAAGACATAACTACGCCGTTAAGGTCGGCGTTTTCTGCGGCTGCAGCTCTTATTACAGGCCCCAAGGGTACGGTAAAGGGATGGAAAAGGAAAACTGTAAGATCGTAGTCCGAAAGCAAGCTGTTAAAGTTCAGTACCATTACCGAAATAATTGCAGGAAGGACAAGGGGCAATACAACCCTTCTGATCGTATAAAAAGATCCTGCCCCCAGGCTTTGGGCCGCCTCCTCCAGGGAACTGTCAACACTAAAAAATGCAGCCCTGATCATGCGAAGGGAAAAAGGAATTCTAACAATAATATAACCTATTATTAGGATGTACACGGTTCCTATAAGAACCTGGTTAAACATAAATAATCTTCTGGTGCCGTAGCTGGTCATAAGGCCCATGGCGATCATTGTATTGGGGAGCATCCAGGGAATAAGCATACAGTAGTCATAGAGGGCCTTTAGTTTGCTTTTTCCCCGGTGTAAAATTCGGGCGACGGCAGTTACCAGAATAACAACCAGGACAGCGGAAACAAATGAGTATGTAATGCTTATCATAAAGGGTCTGAATGCTGAGGGGTTTCTAAAGAAAAATGCGTAGTTGTTAAGGGTAAAATCTGACAGACTGATGCGCCCCGACAATATGGCGGTTGAAGTAGAAAATGAATAGAGAATTACCAAAACTATGGGAATCATATAGATTAAGAAAAATACGTAAGCCAGGACATGCGAAAAGCCGTTAAGGACGGGGTTGGTTATTTTTACTTTTACCAGCGGTGTTTTAACTTTGGATATAGATATGTAGTGGCCCCTTTTTTCGAAGTAACGGAAAAAAGACAGGAGTATTAAGGTCGCCGTCCCCAGAATAACAGACAATAATGCGGCAATGTCTCTGGAAACAGGGGCCCTGCCCAAATCTATTATCATGGGATTTATGGTCTGAAAATTTACACCCCCTACAATAAGGGGAGCAGATGTAGCGCTAAGGCCGCCCAGAAAGAGGAGTATGGTTAAGGCATACAGTGTGGGGCGCAATACCGGTAAGACAACTTTTATAAATATTTTTAAGGGGGATGCGCCCAAATTGCGCGAGGCTTCTACGGTTTGGTAATCTATACCCCGGATCGCATTGGTAAGAAAGATTAGATGCCCCCCCGTACCGGAAAAGGTGTGTATAAACATAACCGCAAAAAAACCTGAAAACCACTGGCGGTTCATCTCCGGGAAAAAATTAAGTAAAAGCTGAGTTATAATTCCGTTTCTTCCATATATAAAATTATATCCCTGGCAGAGAATTATACCGCCGTAAATAAGGGTAGTCATGTAACCCAATTTTAGAATTTTTGCGCCCTTTATATCAAAATATTCAGTAAACAAAACGACCAGTATACCGGAGATATTTACAAAGATAACTATGGAGAATGCCAGGATAAAGCTGTTCCGTATTGATCGCATAGCCCTGGCGGATGTAAAAAGCCTCTGGAATGTGTCCAGTGAAAAACCTATATCGCCGCCTTTGTAAAAGATACCAACTATCATGTTAATGTTGGGATATACCAGGAGGGCGGCTATAACCCATAGCAGAAAGGTCTGGAACAGTGCATTACCGGGATTTAATTGAAAAGTACGATTGCCTAGTTTTAGTTCCATGGTAGCTCCGCCAATTAAACCATGATAATATCATCAAAACTCAGGTAGATTTCTTTTTCATCTCCCACATTAAAATACTGGGAGCCATCGTTTTTTTCGATGCATTTTAAAAAAACATCCCCTATTTTGAATAAATATTTGGTATAAATACCATAGTAGTCTCTCTGCTCTATAGTGCCCGTAAAGGAAACATCGTTGCGGGTTGATCTGGCAGTACTTAAACGTTCGGTTCTAATAAATCCCTTTTTCCCGGTTTCCAATTTTTTACCGCATTGGGCCGCGGCTTTTTCCAACAGCGATGGGGGCAGACTATTAATGTCTCCTATAAACTCGCAGACAAATTCGGTTGTTGAGCGGTTGTATATTTCTTCCGGGGTACCAATTTGTTCAATTCTCCCCATGTTAAAGACAGCGATTCTGTCGGAGAGCGTAAGGGCCTCTTCCTGGTCATGGGTTACATAGAGTGTTGTTATTCCTATATCACGCTGCAGCCTTTTTAGTTCTTCCCTGAGTTCAACCCTGAGCTTGGAATCCAGATTGGAAAGAGGTTCATCCAGGCAGAGAATCTCCGGCTCCATGACAATGGCCCGGGCCAGGGCTACCCGCTGCTGCTGCCCCCCGGAGAGCTGCGCCACATTACGCATTAACTGTGTTTCGTTTAAATCGATTTTTTTTGCCACATCGTTTACTTTTTGCCTAATGACATTTTTGTCCATTTTTTGAACCCTAAGGCCAAAAGCGATGTTTTCAAATACATTCATCGAGGGAAAAAGGGCATAACTCTGAAAAACAATACCGATTTTTCTCTTTTCTACAGGTATACCAGTTATGTCATTGCCGTTTACTGTAATGGTTCCCCCGGCCGGGCTTAAAAAACCAACCAGAGCGCGTAGAGTCGTAGTTTTGCCGCAGCCCGAGGGACCTAAAAAGGTAAAGAATTCACCCTTATTGATGGTTAAAGTAATATCATCAATAGCGGTGAAATTGCCGTATTTGATGCAAAGATTAATAAAATCAATCATGGCTTTACCTTCTTTTACAGTACGATTTATCAGGGAACAAATTCCAGTATAATCCTTTCCATCCAGCTATCAAGGTAGCGGGCTGCCAAGCTCCAATCTATATCCATAGGGTGCATTCTGGCAAGGGCGTCCTGAACTTCTCTGGGCAATGAAGGAAAGGTGTCCCTGTTGGTAGGTACGTGGCTGAACTCAATTGCCCATTGGGACTGTATATCGGCACCGCCAAACCAGTTAACCCATTCCAGGGCTCTTGCCTCGTTTCTGCCTGTTTTAATGATGCCAATTCCTTCCCATACGTAGGCGAGACCTTCCGGCGGAACCAGGAAATCTATATTTGTAGCATTACGAACTCTTTTTTGCCCTAAATGTCCGGCAAGCCAGTGCTGGCCAATGGAATATTCATTCCCTTCTATTACCATGCCAACCATGTCTTCTCCGGATTGTTCAAAACGACCGTTTTGAATAAACTGCCTCATCACATCCCAGCCCCTGTCAGAAACCCCGAGGGTTCCATTGGGATCGGCATGGGCTATAAGAATACTGGCGATTATCATTCTGGCAGTACCGCCGCCCAGGCCGAGCAGCATATATCTGTTTCTATAGGCTGCGTTGGTTGCGAGATCGACCCAGTCTCTGGGCACATTTGCACCCGAGTGGACGTCTGTATTGTAGAACATTAGGGGAGGTGTAATACCCATGGCGTAGTAAAGGCCGCCCGAGTGAGCCAGGGATGGATCAATTTTATCCAGCCATGTCGGTACAAAATGAACAAGCAGGTCATTATCAACAAGTCTTGTAAAATCCACTGCATTTATCCCGAATACCAAATCCGCCACAGGGTTTTCTCTTTCCAGAACTAGCCTGTCCGTAAGAGCTCCTCCGCCCAGGGGCAGTATTTGGACTTCAAAGCCCGCCAACCTGGACTGCTCAATAATCCATTCCCCACGGCCCAAACTTGCACTGTTTGTGTAAAGCACCAGAGGAGCTTCTCCCCTTCCCCGTGCCCATGTCATGGGAACCACGATAGTAAAAAGGACCAGCGCCAGTACGATGGTAAGAATACCACGCCCAAACATTAATTTCTTCATAACTTTTCTCCTTATCAAATTTATCTCCGGCTAGGCCGAAGCTTTTTTGCCTAAATTCAATTTTTTGTCCAAATATTCTCTTAGAATCATGGGCCAGTCGGTTTGAATTATGTCAAAGCCCTTTTCTACAAACCAGCCCCAGGCTTCATCGGGATCTTTGGTAATTGCGTGGAAATCGTCTTTCCCGCCGCAGTTGTTGAACCAATCATGTATGGAAAGGGAACTTCCCCAAACCAGTATGCCCTCTGCCTTCAATTTCCCTATAAACTCATCCGAAACAATGGGATCCTTTTCATCTTGAAACATCAGTTCCGCCATGCAGTAATTGATCTTGAAGTTTTTAATACATTCCGCTTCTTCTGGCTTCCTTATCATGGGCATATACGCCAGATTCGGCGCCATATCTTCCAGTATCTTAAGCTGTTCAGGGTTGGGCACAGACTTTATAACAATATAAGATTCCATGTTCATCTTTTTTATAAATGATAGAATTTCCTTCCAGTAAAAATAGGAGCGGTCTACATTAATTAGACACCTGCCCCGTAGGTGTTCAAAGACATCTTCTAGTTTATTTACCCTTTCGGAAGTTAAAGCCATATAGGGGTTAATCATACGCAGGGAGTCTATATAGGAAGATTCCATTTTTCTTATGTTTACGGTGCTGCCAAGTAAAACAGGTTCGGTACCGTCATGGAAGCAGTAAAAAACCCCGTCCTCTGACATGGCTGCGTCAAGTTCCATAATATCCGATTTATGATGCAGGGCATTTTCGAAGGCTGGAATGGTGTTGTTTATTATATTACCCCCGCTGGTTCCCCGGTGGGCTGTAATAAGAATGCCCTTTTCCTTTTTTAACTCCATTACACGTTCTATAAAGTCCATTTGATGCCTCTCCCTGTATAAATGCCTAAGACAACTAATGTTACATCTGATAATGTAACGTGTCAATAAAAAAATATATTTATTAACAAAAAACTAATTATTGATACGATACAATAACTATGACCTATTTACTGTTTACCCCCCCCTATGTTAAAGTTCTTTAAAAGGCTCAAAGAGGTTTTATTTTGCCAACCATAAAGGATATTGCCAAATTTGCCGGTGTTTCCCAGGGTACTGTTTCCAATGTAATCAACGAAAAAGGGAATGTCAGCACCGAAAAGATACGTCTGGTTGAAGATGCCATAGGCAAATTAAGTTACAATACCAATATCCAGGCCCAAAAGCTCAGGAAGGAAAATGTAAAGCACCTGTCCATTATTCTTCCGGACATAGAGCAGCAGTTTTACAATATCTTTTACACAACCATAAAGCCCTTTTTCGAGGACGATGGCTATGATACCTCTTTATTCCTTACCGGTAATGTGCCGGAAATGGAAAAGCTTTCTGTGCAGAAAGCCCTGTCCAACCGGCCTGAATATATAATAATAGATTCCTGCACCGAAAATCCCTATGAGTATCAGGATATCGATTCTAAAATTATATTCATTAATAACCCTTTTATTAAACCCGAAGCAAAGCGCCTGTCCATTTCCTTTGACTTTGATGCCGCTGCTGCTTCTTTTGCTGAGCATATTAGGGCCAATTACTATAAAAATGTGGGTTTTTTGTTTGATTCTCCTGTAACACCAGCATTTAAGTACTTTTTTAGGGCAGTAGAAGAAAAATTAAAGCAAAATTCCATTAGCCTAATGCCTTTTTGGTATACTCCCAGTCAAATTTTCCATGGAGCGATAGCAATTTTAAGGCACAATCCGAATTTTGACCTTATTATAACCGGAAACCCCTTTCATATAGACAGGTTAAGGCGGGCACAGGAATTTTTGGACTGCTCTTTACCCAAAATTCTTAGTTTTAACATTAGCGAAACCATTAAGGTCTCCCGATACCCCTGTTATGAACTGGATTTTAGGTATCTTGCAAGATTAATTTATAATAGAATAAAAACCAGTAAAATTTCAGAAAAAAGTGCAAAGGAGCCGCTTCTTGTAAAGGCCAAGGGCTTTCCAAATACCTGGGACAAGGCCCCTGCTGTAGTAAAGGAGCACGAACTAAGCCTATTAACCGTTACCAGTCCTACTTCGGATATTCTTGTAAACCTGGCGCCATATCTAAAAAAATGCACCGGCATAAAGCTAAAAATTGCAGCCCTCCATTATGAAGAGCTATCCAATTTGCTTGTCTCCGGCAAGGCAGACAGTTTTGATCTTATCCGTATAGATACTTCCTGGAACACCGAGTTCGAGAAAAAACTCTATTCCCCCCTGGAAAAATGGGCCCACCGGATTATGCCCCTTTTTGATACCTTCCTTCCCGCAATAAACAAGATCTTCCTTTCGGACATAAAAAATCTTTACTCCATTCCCCTGGACCCAAGTATGCAAATGCTCTTTTACCGCAAGGATCTTTTCGAAAATGCCAGCATAAAACGTTTGTATTATGAAAAAACCCGGAAAAAACTGGAAACCCCCAAAACCTTCGAGGAATACAACCGTATAGCTTCTTTTTTTACTTCCTCCCTTAATCCTTCATCTCCCGTTTTTTACGGCAGCACCATGGTATATGGCGGCGCAATGGTGGCGGCAAATGAGGTCATGCCCAGAGTAAAAGAAATGGGGGGAGATCTTTTTGACCGCTCCGGTAAGGTTAGCATAGATAACCAGGTTTTTAAAAAAGCACTGGAAAAATATCTGGAACTAAAATCTTACAGCAATCCAGCGATTAACTACTGGTGGGATGATGCTTTGAATGAATTTTCTGCCGGTCATTCCGCCATGACCATTATTTTTATTAATCAGGCTTCGGGGATAGTTAAAATCAGCGCACCGGGTTTAATGATGAAGGTTGGAGCAGCTCCGGTTCCGGGGAACTTTCCCCTAATGGGCGGCGGAATGATAGGTATTTCCAGGGATAGTAAAAAAATTGACAGTAGCCTGGGTTTTTTTAACTGGATTTACAGTGATGAAATAGCAAACATGATCGCCTTACTTGGGGGCCTATCGCCATGCAGGTCAGTTTTCGAGAATGAAGAAATTCTGGCCATTTACCCCTGGTTAAGAAACATGGAAGAACACTATCCCCATGGCTGGCGGCGCATAGGCAGCAAAAGACACCCCAGCTTTGATATGCACCAGTTTGAACAGATCTTTGGCAATGCAGTCCGTATTTCGGCCATGGGCATAGCCAGCCCGGAAGAAGCCCTAAAAAAAGCCCAGGCCGAATGTGACCTGGAATTCAATAGTTGAGAATTTAATTGACACGTATCAATAGTAGATTTATAATAACTCAACTATTCGCTTAAAAGGATAAAGACATGAAGAAAAAATCAATTTGTCGCTTCTTTACGCTTTTACTTCTATTGGCATTAACTGCCTGTGCCGGAATGGGCAGCGGCGGCAGTTTGCCACAAATAGTTTCTTCCTACAGCGGTGTGGACTGGCAGAGCTACGGTCAGTACAAGGCCGGCCTCCACGCACATTCGACTAACAGCGACGGTACCAGTCCCTTTAACCGGGTAGTTGAGCTTCATTACGAGAGGGGTTTCGACCTGCTTGCGATGACCGACCATAACCAGGTAACCCGGGACTGGATATCTGTAAGTAACGGCCTTACTCCGGAACGCTTTGAAGAAATCTCAAGGGGGGAGGGCCGCGGCGGCCGGCCAATGGTAATGATACCGGACACCAACGAGCAGACCATACAGCCGATTTTTGGACAGGTAAATGATCACGTCAATTCATTTTTTACAAACTGGACTTATACCAGGCGAAACAACTTAAGAGATATATTTGAAGCAGTGGAAGAACACGGGGGCTTATCCTTTGTAAACCATCCCGGTATGTATACCGGCGGCTGGCTTGGCCGTGAAGCAGGCGGGGAGAGCAGGGGCGCAGACGAGTCCAATAGTGAACATTGGGTATCGCGGTATACCGATATGTTTATGGAGTTTCCCGCTCTGGGCATGGAGATAGTAAACTCCAATGACGGGGTTACCGCCAGCGACAGGATCCTCTGGGATAATGTCCTGGCCCGGACCATCCCCCAGGGGCGCTATGTGTGGGGTTTTGCCATCGACGATTCCCACAGGGACCGTGAAATAGACGTTGCCTTTAGTATGTTTGTTATGCCGGAAAATAACCTGGATAACTTTAGGGAAGCCATGGTGTCCGGTGCCTTTTATGCTGTTTCCCGAAGGGCCAGGCGGGAGCTGGGGCAATCCTTTTTGGGTACAGCCCCTGTCCCCCGTATTCTTGAAATTGCAGTTAACGAGCAAAACGGCAGCATCAGTATAATAGCCGAAAACTACGACAGGATAGAATGGATAGCCGATGGCAGGGTAATCGCCAGGGGCAGTACAATAAGGCTGGGATCCCAGCGGAGGAATATCGGCTCCTACGTGCGGGCCAATATTATAGGTCCCGGCGGAATCGCCTTTACCCAGCCCTTCGGGGTTTTTTGGTGAGGGCCGGGGAAATGAGGCTTGGGGAAATAAGAGCCGGGGAAATGAGGATTGGAGAACTATTATGAGCATTAAAGCTGTTGTTTTTGATTTTGGCCAGGTTATCTCCCTGCCCCAGGATCCCAAAGCACTGGATGAACTATCCAAACGCGCGGGGGTAAAGCGGGAGAGTTTTGAATCCCTCTACTGGTCCCTTAGGGGTGAGTATGACAGGGGGACTCTTACTCCCAGGGACTACTATAAAAAAATTCTTTCCGGCCTAAGGGTAAACAAGTCCGATGAAGAAATTGACGAAATGGTGGAAATAGACTTTAATAGCTGGAAAAACATTAACCCTGGAACCGTAACCTTAATGGAAGACATAAAAAACGCGGGCCTCCTCCTGGGAATCTTATCCAATTTACCGCATTATTTTCTGGACTGGGCAAGAAAAAACATCCCGGCTTTTTCCCTTCCTCAAGTAGGTGTTTTTTCCTGCGAAGTAGATGCTATAAAACCCGAAGAAGCTATATACCGTAAGCTGCTATCCCTTCTCGGCACCCAGGGAGAAGAAACCGTCTTTTTTGACGATCTCCCTGCAAACGTCAAGGGCGCCGCTGACTTGGGTATAAAGGCCATCCTATGGAAGGATCCCGAAAGCGCCCGGCGGGAATTAGTCGCCCTGGGCCTGGATTTATAGCTAAGAGGGCCCGCTGAAAAAGGGCCGCAAATCTTTCGCCTTGACTTCCCCCAATAGCTGATCAATAATTCTCTTATCGTTCATCTTGTGCGGCATTTTGATAGGAGAGCTGGGGAGTGAGTAATTTTAAGCAAACCATAAAGGTAATGCGCAAACACTATTGGCTCTATATCATGTGCATACCGGGCATAGCTTATTTTTTCCTGTTCCGCTACCTCCCCATGTGGGGGATCTTAATTGGATTCCAGGACTTTAATATATGGAGGGGTTTTAGCGGGAGTCCCTGGGTTGGCCTAAAGCATTTCGTTAATTTTTTTCAAAGCCATAACTTTAATAATTTAATGATAAACACCCTGCTTTTGTCCTTTTACGGCATTGTTTTTGCCTTTCCCGCGCCCATAATTCTGGCTCTTTTCCTTAACGAGATCCGGAAAAGCTGGTTTAAGCGGACCATCCAAACCATGATATATGTGCCTCATTTTATCTCCTGGGTTATTGTGGCCAGCATGACCTTTATGCTCTTAAACTCCACAGGCCCCGTTAACGGATTTATTACTTCTCTGGGAGGGCAGCCTGTAAATTTCCTCACCAGCACCGCCAGCTTCCGTCCAATTATTATTATTCAGACCATATGGAAGAATTCCGGCTGGGGAACCATTGTCTTTCTGGCTGCCCTCTCCAATGTGGACGTGGAGCAGTACGAAGCTGCCATCGTAGACGGGGCAGGGCGCTTCCGGCAGGTATGGCATATCACCCTGCCGGCCATAAGGAGCGTCATTGTCATTCTATTGATCCTGCAAATGGGTAATATTCTGGACAACGGCTTTGACCAGATCTTCCTAATGAGCAATGCCGGCAACCGTTCTGTTTCGGACGTTCTTGATACCTTTACCTACAGGGAAGGGCTCATTAACGGGTTTTTCAGTTATACCACCGCCATAGGCTTGTTTAAGTCGGTCATTGGGATGGTTCTGATAGTTGGCACCAACAAGCTGGCAAAGAGAGCCGGTGAATCGGGTATCTTTTAGGAGGCGCAAAACATGGTAAGAAACGATTCACCTGCATCAAGGGTTTTTGATGTGTTTAACGTAATTTTCCTTATTGCCTTTGCTGCGGCTACGGTACTGCCTTTTATTTATGTTATTGGAACTTCCTTTGCCACCCAGGCCGAGATTGCCCAGAGGCCCTTCCTCCTGATTCCCCGTACCTACCAGCTTGACGGCTACAGGTATATTTTTTCATCCAGAACCCTGCCAAGGGCCATGTGGGTTTCCCTATGGACCACAGTGGTTGGCACCGGGGTATCCATGGCCCTTACTCTAACCTTTGCCTATCCCCTGTCCAAAAAATACCTTAAAGGGCGCACCCCCATGCTAATGGCAATAACCTTTACCCTGGTATTTTCGGGTGGGATGATTCCCGGTTACCTTAACGTGCGGAACCTGGGCCTCCTAAACAGCTATTGGTCCATGATAATTCCCGGCGCCATAAGTACCTGGAATTTAATAGTAGTAAAGAATTTTTTCCAGGCCCTTCCGGAGGAGCTGGAGGAATCCGCCAGAATTGACGGAGCCTCGGATATGACCGTTTTTCTTAGAATTATTCTGCCCCTATCCATGGCGGCAATCGCCACCTTCTCCTTATTTTACGCCGTGGGTTACTGGAGCGCTTTCCGGCCTGCCCTGTTTTTTATCCCCTCCAGGCCCGAGCGCTGGCCTATTCAGTTAATTCTGCGCAATATAGTAATGTTATCTGCAGGCCGTATTGACGACGCCAACTTCGATCCTTCCCTGGTACTGCCTCCGACGGAAAGCATCCGGAACGCCGTTATCGTATTCGCCACTGTTCCTATTCTGCTTGTTTATCCCTTCTTGCAGAAGCATTTTACCAAGGGCGTTATGATTGGAGCCATAAAGGGCTGATTTATTTGGTCGTAAAACGCTTAGCGTTTTGATATTAAAAATACTCGGAGGAGTAAAATGAAGAAATTAAAGATAATGTTATGCTGTGTCTTGTTGATGCAGGTAATGGCCGCCGGATTGTATGCCGGTGGCGGCAGACAGGCTGCTACAGCTAATTTGCCGACCCGGGCGAATTTTAACCCCGCTTCCTTCCCCAGGATGCCGGCAGATTACACCATCAGTGTTCTGACCATATCCCATGACGGCGATATTATTGCCAACGATCACCCCGCTGTACAGAGGCTGCAGGAACTGGCCGGCCTAAGGATAAGGCTTGAGTATGTGCTTAACGCGAATTACAACGAACAGATGAACATTCGTCTGGCCGGCGGGGATTTGCCGGGCCTCGTGACCATCCTTGGCAACACCATGCCGGTAGTTCAGGCCGCCCAGGCCGGCGCCCTCTGGGACATCACCGAGGTCTACGATCTCTATCCCAACCTTGCCCGCGCAGACAGTGGTGTTTTAAACAACATTTCCATAGAGGGAAGGGTCTTCGGCATTTACCGCGCAAGGGACTATCCACGTTCCGGTATGATCTACCGCAGCGACTGGCTGCAGAACCTTGGCCTCGCCGTACCAAGAACCCTGGACGAGCTTTACAATGTACTCAGGGCCTTTACCTATAACGATCCCAACAGAAGCGGCCGCCAGGATCCCTTCGGCATGAACTGGACAGGCGCTTACCTGGGCCCCTTCTTTAATATAGCCGTAATGCACGGCGCCCCCAACAGATTCGGCGTTAGAAACGGAAGGCTTACCCCCTGGTTCGAATACGATGAGTTCT